>ERZ827117.1919-NODE-1919-length-13446-cov-4.002987_pt1 | contig 13446 bp, 8 predicted proteins | sample MGYA00519920_ERZ827117 | MGnify/ENA primary metagenome ERZ827117 (study PRJEB31778, sample SAMEA3449260) | human gut metagenome | biome: human gut; feature: human-associated habitat; material: faeces | place: United Kingdom | collected 2010/2012 ...
CCCAGTGGGGCTTTCAAGCGACAGAACGGTCTTGCGATAGCAAGATGGAGGGGCTATGCCCCGACAAGTTCGCATTTGCGCTAGCAGCAAACACCCCAAAATCCTGCAGCACCATGTTACCGGGAGGACTTTTCCATGATATATCTGGATAATGCTGCCACCACGCGCCCCTGCCCCGCTGCGCTGGATGCCATGCGCACCGCGCTGGAGGATGCCTGGGGCAATCCGTCCGCGTTGTACCGCCCCGGCCAGCAGGCCCGCAAGCTGGTGGAGGACGCCCGCCGCACGGTGGCCCGCGTACTGCACGCCGCGCGCCCGGCGGAAATCACCTTTACCAGCGGCGGCACCGAATCCGACGTACAGGCTTTATACACCGGTGCCGCCCTGGGCGCTGCCGCAGGCAAACGGCACATCATCTCCACCCAGATCGAGCACCACGCCGTGCTGCATACTTTACAGGCGCTGCAGACACAGGGTTTCACTGTAACCTTGCTGCCGCCGAGCGCCGCCGGGCTTATCACCCCGCAGCAGCTGGCGGACGCCTTGCAGCCGGACACCTGCCTGGTCAGCATCATGTTTGCCAACAACGAAATCGGCACCGTACAGCCCATTGCGGAACTTGGCGCCCTCTGCCGGGAGCGCGGCGTGCTGTTCCACACTGACGCCGTACAGGCTGCCGGGCACCTGGCCATTGATGTGCAGGCCACGAACATTGACCTGCTCAGCCTTTCCGGCCACAAGTTCCACGGGCCAAAGGGAGCCGGTGCGCTGTATACCCGGCGCGGTATTGCCTTGCAGAATGTGCTGTACGGCGGCGGCCAGGAGCGCGGCCACCGCGCGGGCACTGAGAACGTACCCGCCATCGCGGGCCTTGCTGCGGCACTGGCCCAGACGGATGCTAACCTGCCCGCCAACACAGCCCGCTGTCTGGATTTGCGCCAGCGCCTGACGGAGCGGCTGCTGGCCATTCCCGGCACCCATCTGAACGGTGATGCGGCCCAGCGCCTGCCCGGCAATGTGAACATTACCTTTGACGGCGTGGAGGCCGAAACCCTGCTGCTGCTTTTGGACGAAGCCGGGATCTGCGCTTCCGCGGGCTCTGCCTGTTCCGCCGGTGCGGTGGAACCCAGCCATGTACTGCTGGCCCTTGGCCTGGCCCCCGCCCAGGCCAAAGGCACCCTGCGGCTGACGCTGGATGCCGCCAACACGGCGGAAGAAATCGACACCGCTGCCGCTGTGATCACTGCCTGCGTACAGCGCCTGCGCGATGGCGTGCGGTAAGGCGTTTGCCCTATTTTCGAGGTGAGATGTCCGGCAGGGCCAGTCTACGGGACGATGCAAGCATTGACCCCTATAGATTGATTTTTAAGGTTGGTGGTAAGGAACCTTCAGGCCGCCTCGCGTCCAGCGCAAACAGCGCCCCGGCCCCTTCTGTCTCTCTGCGACATTCCCCCCGCGGGGAGCTTGTCACCACAGGTGACTGAGGGGTGGTTCTCCGCCGCCAACTTAAATCCAGCGGAATAAACCACTCCCCTGTCGTGCGTTTGGCTTTCTAGCCACATGCTTTCATTGGCCGCCCGCCAACCTAATGCAATCCCCCCTGCATTGCGAAATTTGCCGCTCACACAACATCTGAACCATCCACCAACAACATCCGAACTTTTATACGTCTGTACAAAATATTTTGTACAGCTGTCTGATTTTAAAATTTTATTGCTCATATTCCCCAAGCCGCACGCTGATGTGCGGCTGTTTTTTTACCTTTTCGTAAATATTTGCTCAAATATTTGACATTTTTTTTTATTGTGTTAAAATTATGTGTATTCACAATTGCTTACCACCCAACCATGTTGCATCCCAGCGCTGTTTTTTTGCTGCCGGGCGCTGCCGCACAGAAAGAGGTTTTTCCGCATGATTCGTATTCTGACTGATTCCGCTTCCGATCTGACCGCGACCGACAGTGCCCGTCCCGGCGTGTACACGGTGCCCCTGTCCGTTACCTTTGCCGATGGCACCGGCGGGCTGGACGGTGTGGAGCTGACGGCTGATGAATTTTATGCACATCTGAAAGTGGACAAGGTTCCCCCCCGCACCAGCCAGCCCAGCCCCCAATCCTTTATGACAATTTTTGAGGATGCCAAGGAGAACGGCGATCAGGTAATTGCCATTTTGATCAGTTCTAACCTGTCCGGCACCTATCAGTGCGCGCGGCTGGCAGCGGAAAGCTGCGATTTTGAGGATGTCTTTTTTGTGGATTCCCGCACGGCATCCCAGGGCGAGGCCATCCTGGTTCGCGAAGCGCTGCGCCTGCGCGACGAGGAGCACCTGCCCGCGCACGCGATTGTCGCTGAGCTGGAACAGCTCAAGCAGCGCATCCGCGTTCTGGCCGTAGTGGACAGCCTGAAGCACCTGCACAAGGGCGGGCGTTTGCCCGCCGCGGTGGCGCTGGTGGGCGGTGCCCTGGGTGTCAAGCCGGTGCTTTCGGTCGTGGATGGGCAGATCAAGCTGGCGGACACGGCCCGCGGCCGCCCCGGCGCGTTTGTGGCAATGTTTAAGAACATTGAAAAGATGGGCGGGGTGGACCCTCGGTACGGGTACGCTCTGCTGTATTCGGACGAAAAAGGTGTGCTGGCCCCCCTCCACCATTACATGCACGAAAACCTGCACATGACCGGCGGGCGCGTTGCCCGCCTTGGCCCCGCCATTGCCTCTCACGCCGGCCCCGGCTGCGCAGGCCTGGTGTTTGTGACAAAAGAGTAAGATTTATACGGGGATTTTGTTCCTTCTTTGAAAAGAAGGGAACCGAAGAAACTTTAATACAATATTATATTAAATTATAATTTAGGCAGCTGCCCAAGGGTTTTATGAGCAGCTGTCTTTTTATTGTTTGCCGCTCTTTTGTTCTGCTCCTTACATAACATTTTATAACGGGATGTTTTCTTTAAAACGTTCTCGTGCCTATACCTTAACCGCCCTCTTTTTTTTCCACCAACACCAAAAGCCCCGCCAAACAGCCACATCAATGGCCGCCCGGCGGGGCTTTCAACTTTAATATTTACTCTGTCAACGTCAATGCAATGGACAGGTCCTTCAGCTGCTGCGGGTCAACAATATCCGGTGCGCCGGACATCGGCTCGCCTGCGTTCTGCACCTTCGGGAATGCGATGACATCGCGGATGGAATCCTTCTTCAGCATCAGCATTACCATACGGTCCAGGCCGTAAGCCATGCCGCCGTGCGGGGGTGCGCCGAACTTGTAGGCATCCATCAGGAAGCCAAAGCTCTCGCGAGCCTTTTCCTCGGTAAAGCCCAGGGCCTTGAACATGCGGTCCTGCAAAGCGGGGTCATTGATACGCATAGAACCGCCGCCCATCTCAACGCCGTTCAGTACAATATCGTATGCCACGGCATGGCAGGCACCGGGGTCGGTTTCCACCTTGTCAATATCCTCTGCCTTGGGCAGGGTGAACGGATGATGCATGGCCATCCAGCGGCCCTCCTGCTCGCTGTACTCAAACAGCGGGAAGTCCACCACCCACAGGAAGTTGAACTTGTCGGGGTCGATCAGGCCGTACTTGCGGCCGATTTCCAAACGAACCTGGCCCAGCGCGGTGCAGGCCTTGACCCAGTCAGCATCGCTGACGATCAGCAGCACGTCGCCGGTTTCCAGCTCCATCGCCTTGTACAGGGCTGCCTTTTCCTCTTCGGTCAGGAACTTTTCAAAGCTGGAAGAAGTGCCTTCCTCGGTCAGGCGGCTGAATGCCAGGCCCTTGGCGCCATAAGTCTTGGCAACCTCGCCCAGTTTGTCAATGTGCTTGCGGGTCAGCTTGCCAGCCAGGCCCTTGGCATTGATGGCGCGGATGCTGCCGCCCTGCTCCAACACTGCGGCAAAGGGCTTAAACTCAGTGCCATCAAAAATGTCGGTCACATCCACAATTTCCAGGCCAAAGCGGGTATCCGGTTTATCGGAGCCAAAACGGCCCATAGCCTCGTCCCACGGCATGCGCACGAACGGGGTCTGCACATCCACGCCCAGCATTTCTTTCCACAGGCGCTTGATCAGACCTTCGTTGATGGTCATGATATCGTCCTCATTGACAAAGGACATTTCCTCGTCCACCTGGGTGAACTCCGGCTGGCGGTCAGCGCGCAGGTCCTCATCGCGGTAGCAGCGGGCGATCTGGAAGTAGCGGTCAAAGCCGGACAGCATCAAAATCTGCTTGTACAGCTGCGGGCTCTGCGGCAGGGCGTAGAAATGGCCGGGCTGCACACGGCTGGGCACCAGATAGTCACGGGCACCTTCCGGCGTGGACTTGATCAGGGTCGGGGTTTCAATCTCGGTAAAGTGGTTGTCGCAGAAATAGCTGCGGATGATCTGCATGATCTTGCTGCGCAGCACAATGGGCTCGTGCATCGAAGGACGGCGCAGATCCAGGTAGCGGTAACGCAGGCGCAGGTCATCGTTGACGTTGATATCATCGCGGATTTCGAACGGCGGGGTCTGGGCTTCACTCAGAATGCGCAGTTCGCTGACATACAGTTCCACATCGCCGGTGGCGATCTTGGTGGTCTTGGCGGCGCGCTCACGCAGCAGGCCGCGGCAGATCACAACATACTCGCTTTTCAGGCTTTCTGCTTTAGCAAAAACGTCTTTCGGCGTATCCTCATCAAAAACAAGCTGCAAAATACCGGTTGTATCGCGCAGGTCGGCAAAAATAATACCGCCTTTGTCGCGTGCACGGGCGATGGAACCGCAAACGGTCATCTCCTGGCCAACGTTTGACATACTCACTTCGCCGCAATAGTTGGTACGGCGCAGGCTGCCCATCGTTTCCATAGGTAACTCCCCTTTTCTGTTAAGTGACAATTTATTATACAGCGGTTTGCACTGTTTTGCAAGGAACCCCCGCATTTTTCCCCGAAAATACGCATTTTGCCTTGTTTTGCGCCTTTCCTGCCCCGCTGCAGCTTCTAACTCCTAACTCCTACTTCCTAACTCCTAACTCTGTTCTCCCAGTTCCAGCCGTTTGAACCCTTCGCCTTCCACCTCGTTCGCCTGCAGCATCACGATAAAACTGCCGGGGTCAATGCGCTTGGTTTCGCGGTTGATGATATACAGCTGCTTGGAGCTGCAGGCACACAGCACCACATCGCGCCCATCCTGGGAATAGCCGCCGTAACCTTTCAATATCGTGGAACCGCGGTCCACTTTTTCGCCGATCATCCTGCACACGGCGGGGCCGTCGCTCGTCACAATCAAAGCCATCATACAGGCGTTGAAACCGAACATCATCCGGTTGATGATATAGGAGGTCAAGAAGTTGAAGATCAAACCGTAAATAATCGAGTCCACATCATGGAACACCAGCCCGTTTGCAAGGATGACCGCCAGCGCTGCCGCAAAGGTCAGGTTGCCGAACGGCATGTGCGGGTGGCGGGATTTGATGGCCATGGTGATAAAATCCAGGCCGCCGGTGCTGGAGTTCTGCATATAGATCAGCGCATCCCCGATGCCGCCGATCACGCCGCCGCAGATGGTGGCCAGCATGCGGTCCCCCTGGTACACCGGCAGCGCCGCCAGCACATAGTCCGTAAAAAAGGCGAACAGCACCATGCACCGCACGCTGCGGAAAAAGAAATCCTTGCCCAGGTACTTGAAGCAGATCAGCACAATGGGGATGTTCATAATAATGTTGGTCACACCAATGGGCAGACCAAACAGGCGAAACAAAATGGCACCGATACCGGCCACACCGGTTACCGGCACCCCGGCCGCCACAGCAAAGCTGTACAGGCCAAGGGCCGAAACAAAACAGCCGATGACCTCCAGCGCCAGGTTTTTCCAGCGGGAATCCGTCATATCCTATCTCCTGCTTCCGCAGCTTGTGCGGGTATATTTGTGGGGGAAGCGGGCATTATTTGCCGCCCTTCTTGCGGTGGTAAGCAGACTTTTCGTCCTTCTGCTTCCGGGTCTGTGCCTGGGTGTTCTGCAGCTGGCGGCTGATCAGCACGGCTGCCACAATGCCGGCGCACACCACGGCAATGCCCACCGCCACATACAGCGGCAGCTTGCTGCTGGTTTGGGCGGCCTGTTCCTGGCGCTGCACCTGCTCCGGGTCCGGGGTCGGCTTTTCGGTCGGCTCCGGCGTGGCAGTGGGTTCCAGGGTGGGCATGGGGGTTGCTTCCGCCTGGGCGGCGGTGGGGTCTTTCAGGGTAGCCTTCGTGGTCGGGCGCGGCGTGGCTGCAGCCGGGCGCTGAGTTGCCGTTGCCGCCGCGGGGGCCGATGTGGCGGCAGCAGCGGGGGGCTCGTCACTGGTATTGTTTTCTTCCTCCTGCTGCGGGGCCGCGGTAATGGCCGGGGTGGCTGTAGGCATCACCACAATATCCGGCGCGGGGTACACCTGCGGGGTACCGGTAGGCGGCAGCGTTGCCGCACTTTCCGGTGTGGAGGAACCGCCCGGCGTGGGGGCCGGGGTCGGGGTTGCCGTTTCCGGGGTGGCCGTGGGGGCAGTTTCCGGGGTGGAGGTTTCCGGCGTAGCGCTTTCGCCTGTTGCGGTTTCCGCCGTTGCCGCCTGGCTCAAAGGTTCCTCCCCGCTGAAAAACCGCAGAATATCCCCCAGCACCGGGATGTCCAGCAGCGTTTCCACAAAGCTGGTCCGTGGGGTCTGACGGGTGCTTTCCGCATAGGCGGGCGCTGCTGTTGCCACACACAGGCAAAGCGCCGCACACAATGCCAGCATACGCATGTTTGTTTGTTTCATGTAAGTGTTCCCCTTTTTTTACATCTTTGGCTGTTCTGTAAAATCAAAAAAGCCGGGGCGTGCCGGTTTTGAACCCGCACTGCTCCGGCTTTGGTGCCCGATGATTACTTTACGGTCTTTTTGATTTTGGATGCGCTGTAGGTCTTCATCACGCTGGCGGAAAGGTTATTTTCCATCTCGGTGCCCTCTGCATAGAACTCGTCCTGCAAAGCATCGCTCTTCATAGCGTCCAGCAGATTATAGCGGCTCACAAAATCATCCACCGTGCCCTGCTCCATGGGGTCCAGGCTGCGCACGATCATGTAGCTCATGCCAAGGTCGGCCACCGTCCAGTTGCCGGTACCGGCTGCTTTTACCGCATCGGTAATGCTGTTGCCGCCATCATTGGTGTTGTAGCTGGACAGGTCCGAAGGAGTAAACAGACCGCTGCCGGTGTAATACAGTGCCTGGGTTGCTTCCACGCTGCTGCCCAGTGCGGTAAAGGCCTGCGGCACATAGGTCATTGCAGCACTGTACAGGGCAGATTCGCTGGTAGCCGCGGCCAGGTCATCACGGCACTGGTTGGCCAGGGCTTCAATCTCGGCTTTCTGGTCGTCGCTGGCAAAGGTATAAGTGCTCTGGTCAAATAGCGGCAGCTGGACCAGCTCCAGGTAGTAGCAATCGTTGTTGATGTAATCGGCATATTCCTGCTCGGTGACCGGGCTGCTGCCGTTTTCGCCATAGATCAGCTCCAGGCAGGCATCTGCCTTTTTGCTGTTCAGCTGGTACTTTTCCAAGGTTGCCTTGGAAATGCCGTTTGCTGCGTACAGATCGCTGTTATTCTCCCACTGGGTATCGGCGGTCTTGGCGGCTTCGGCGGTAGCGGCATCGTCCAGTGTGCCGCCCAGCTCGTCAAACTTCTTTTCCACAGCTGCGTAATACTGCAGGCTGCGCAGGGTCAGGCGGGCAACGTAATCTGCGCCGTCGGTGGTAACTTCCTCGCCGTTGATGGTGCCGGTGCACTCGGCTTTCAGCACGGCTTTCACGTTGCTGGCGGTTTCGCCGGTGGCAAGCTTTGCTGCGCCGGAAGCGGTGTTGTAGGCGTTATACTGGGCCAGCAGGTAGATGCCGGCCGGGATATCAACGCCGCCAATGCTGCCCACGCTGGCCGGAGTGGACATGGCACAGCCCGTTACGCCCAGCAGCAGCATGACTGCCAGAGCCAGACTGATGAATTTTTGTTTCATGTTGTGGGGTCTCCTTACTATACTTTCAATTTGCCGCGCGGGCACCACCCGCAAATGGCAATGTAAAAACATTATACCGCGTTTGACCGCCCATTGCAAGCACGGTGTGGGGGCAAAATCGCCCGCCAAGCAACAAAAAAACAGGGCAGCCGTCCCAAAATGGCCAACCGCCCTGTTCTGTTTTTCCTTATTCCTGCCTCCGGGGCTGAAAGCCAGCCCGCCGGGCAGCTGAATTTACTGGCGCAGTGCCTGGATCACACAGTCCAGGTCATGTTCGTCCTCACAGACGATCTTGACCGGATGGCTGTAGTCCAGACTCATCATACCGAGAATGCTCTTTGCATCAGCAATGCTGCCCTTCATGTCATGCACGCCGACCTCATTGTAGCACTTGGCAGCGGCAGACACGATTCCCTGTACTTCTGCGAAGTTGGAAACCTTGACTTGTCTTACCATAATAATGACCTCCATAAATAAAACCCGGCACAGGCCATCATGCCTGCGCGGTAAGGGCGGAACCCACATTTCCTTTTCCTTACAGCTGCATTATAGCATAATTCTATCCGGCGTACCTATGTTAGATTCATTGTTGCCATTTTTTCATCGGGATGCACAAAAGACAGATTTGTTCATGTTCCGCTTTGTACAGGCTGCCAAAGTTTTGTCGCCTTATTCACGAATTTTCTTTATTTTTTGACTTTTATGATTTCAGTTTTTGCCTTTTCAGTTCTGCATTTTAACGGTTTTTGCTCCTGTTTGGGCAGGTTGCACATTCAAAACGTCTATTTGCCTTTTCCCGTTAGCAACATAATTCCATACTCTGCCGAAAAGTGCTGATTTTTGCGGTTTTCGGCCAGGTTTTCAGCTCTGGGGCACGCCTTTCATGGTCAGGGCAATGCGCTTTTTGGCGGTATCCACGCTCAGCACCTTCACTTGCACCACATCGCCCACTTTCAGCGCATCTCTCGGGTTCTTGATAAACTTATCACTGATCTGGGAAACATGCACCAGTCCGTCCTGATGCACGCCGATATCTACAAACGCGCCAAAGTCAATCACATTGCGCACGGTACCTTTCAGCTCCATGCCGGGCTTCAGGTCCTCCAGCCCCATCACATCGCTGCGCAGCAGGGGTTTGGGCAGGCTGTCGCGCACATCGCGCCCCGGCTTGCACAGCTCGGACACAATATCCATCAGGGTGGGTTCGCCCACGCCCAGCGCTTCGCATAGGGCTTTGGTGCCGCGGCTCTTCACCCGCACCGGCAGGTTCTGCATCGCGTCCGTGCCGATCTCTTTGGCGTCACAGCTGCAGGCTTCCAGCAGGCCCTTGGCGGCGGGGTAGCTTTCGGGGTGGACGGCGGTTGCATCCAGCGGGTTCTTGGCACCCGGCAGGCGCAAAAAGCCTGCGCACTGTTCAAATGCCTTGGGGCCAAGGCCCTTGACCTTTTTCAGCTGCGCACGGGAGGTAAACGCGCCCTCCTCCTCACGCCAAGCCACAATATTTTTAGCGGTAGCGTTGGTAATACCGGCCACACGGGCCAGCAGCGGGGCGGACGCCGTGTTCAGATCCACGCCAACGCTGTTCACGCAGTCTTCCACCACACCGTCCAGCGTTTCGTTCAGGCGCTTCTGGGGCATATCATGCTGGTACTGGCCCACGCCCACGGCCTTGGGGTCAATTTTAACCAGTTCGGCCAGCGGGTCCTGCAAGCGGCGCGCAATGGAAACCGCGCTGCGCAGGTTGACATCATACTGCGGGAACTCCTCCGCCGCCAGCTTGGACGCCGAATACACCGAAGCACCGGCTTCACTGACGACCATATATTGCAGGTGCAGCCCCTTTTCCTCGGCCAGTTCACGGATTACGGCGGCGGCAAACTCCTCGGTTTCATGCCCGGCGGTGCCGTTGCCGATGGCCATGACCTCCACCTCGTTTTTCAGCACCATGCTCTTGATGGTTTTCTTGGCCTGATCCACCCGCTTGAATTCCGGCACCGGGTATACCACGTTGGTATCCAGCACCTTGCCGGTGGGGTCCACCACGGCAACCTTGCAGCCCATACGGTAGCCGGGATCCAGGCCCATCACGGTTTTGCCGCGGATGGGCGGCTGCAGCAGCAGCTGGCGCAGATTCTCGCCAAACACAGTGATGGCACCCTCGGCGGCTTTGGCGGTCAGTTCGGTGCGCAGTTCGTTTTCCAGGCTGGGGTGGATCAGGCGGTTGTAGGCATCCAGTGCTGCGGCTTCCACAATGGCAGCGCTGGCGCCGCCGGTCTTTTTGCGGGCGAACATCCAGGCCACAATGCCCCCGGCGCGCTCGGCTTCCACGGCAATGCTCACCTTCAAAAAGCCTTCCCGCTCGCCGCGGTCCAGGGCCAGAATACGGTGGCCAGGGATTTTGGCGACAGGCTCGGTATAATCATAATACTGGGTGTATACGCTGTCTTCGTCCTTAGCTTTTACGCTTTTGACCATGCCGAACGCATGGTAGTAGCGGCGCAGCTCGGCGCGGCAGTGAGCGTCATCGCTGATGGTTTCGGCAATGATATCCTGTGCCCCGGCCAGAGCGGCTGCTGCATCGGGGACTTCCTCGTTCAGGTAGTCGTTGGCGGCTGTCTGCGGGTCAAAGTCAGCATCCTGCTTCAAGATAGCATCGGCCAGCGGCTGCAGGCCGCGAGCGCGGGCGATGCTGGCGCGGGTCTTGCGCTTGGGCTTATACGGACGATAGATATCCTCCACCTCGGCCAGTGTTTTGGCACCAGCCAAAGCGGCCTGCAGTTCCGGCGTCATGGCGTTCTGCGCTTCAATGGAGCCGGTCACTTCTTCTTTACGCTTATCCAATCCGCGCAGGTATTCCAGGCGGTCGCCCAGGTTGCGCAGCACCTGGTCATCCATAGAGCCGGTAGCTTCTTTGCGGTAGCGGGCAATAAATGGGATGGTGTTCCCGGCATCGATCAGGTCAATAGCACCCTGTACGTTTTTCAGGCTCAGGTTCAGTTCCTGCGCCAGCTGTTCGGCATGGTTCTGCATCTTTGTTCTCACTTTCTGTTTTACGAGGGATTTTCCACGCGGGATTTTCCAGCCTTTTTTGAAAAAAAGGCTTCGGCGAAAAAACTTTAATATATAAATTATAGTAGATAGTTAAAAATCAGCTGTAGGGCGGGATGCCCTCATCCCGCCGGGGAGAAACCTTGCCATTTGTTGCAAACGTTGCAAGCAATCCGTAGGGACCGATGCTCGCCATCGGCCCGCAAAGGGGAATGCAATCACAGGTCAGGTGTTGGCACCGGCGGGGTGTTGTGCCATGATTCCACATATCGGGCTGTATCCGGGTATATCACCCCATCATATACCACACACCAGCGTGCGCACAATGTGTGCCCCTACGGTCTCTATCGGGATAAAACGCAATTTTCCGCCCCCGACTGCATCCTGATTTTGACCGTGCACACTCCCAACGGTTTGGCGGGGCATCATTTACCCCACACTGCTCTCTTCCCGGCGCTTTTTCCGGTGCAATACTGCCACCCACACGGCATACACCACAATAGCGCCGGCGCTGACGGCAACGCTCTGCCGCAGACCGGCCGTGTGGTAGGTGAACACGATCTCGCTGTGGCCTGCCGGGGCGGCAACCGCCATCAGGCCGTTGTCCACTTTCTCCACCTCCGCCGGCACACCGTTCACGGTTGCGGTAAAACCATCGTCATAGGGCACGCTGAACAGTACCAGATTTTCGGCTTCCAGATCCGTCTGCGCGGTAAAGCCGGTGCGCGTTGCGGTAAAGCTTGTCACAGCGCTTTCCCGCCGGGCCGTACAGTCCTGCACATAATCCTCATAGCTGATGTTATTTTTCTCATCATCCGTCAGGTTCTGCATCATCTGGCCGTACCGTTCCACCTGTTCATCGGTCAGCAGCAGGGCTTTCATCAATACATTGCCCGCGTGGGTATCGCTCACCGTTTCAAAGTCCTCTTCCGTAATATAGGAATCATAGGTAAAGCCCATCGGCACCCAGTTCTCGTTCTCGTAAATCAGGTAGCTTGTGGTGCTTGAAACAAGGTTCCAGCCTTCCAGCTTTTCTTTTTCCCAATCCTCAACTTTTTCTTTCGGCACAAGGGTATACCGCACGCTCAGCAGACCGCGCAGGGCATACAGGCTGGCTTCCGGCTTGGAGTTCACATCCCGCTTAACGCCCACCGTAGGGTAAAATTCCAGAATGCTGGGTGCTACCGTGGAGTTAAAGAACTGGATGCAGCTTTTGTCCAGCCACAGACCAAGGTTGTTATAACTGTCGTAAGCGTCCAGCCGGTAAAAGACATCGTCCGGCAGAACGGCGTTCAGCTCCGGGGCTTCGCGCCAGGTCTGCTGCACATAGTCCGCATCGTGGTACCACTGGCCGTATTTGGTGATGGAAAGGTGTACCTGCCCATACACAAAGCTGAACCCCAACACCACGGCCAGCACCGCCGCCGGGAACCGTGCCGCCAGCTGCCTGCGGTAATGCAGCAGCAGCCAGAACAGCCCCACGCCCAACATGCTGACCAGCAAAACGCCCCAGTAGCGCAGCGGTTCCTCCACCACGCCAATGGTGGTGGTACCGTCTTTTTCATTGGGCACCAGTGCAAAGGCAATGCTGCTCAAGGTACACAGCGCCACAAGGCCCAGCGCGCGGCGGTACTCGGTTTCGCACAGGTTGGCTTTTTGCAGCGTCATAGCCGTGGCGGCGCAGAGCACCAAAACCGGCATATAATACCAGCGCGCATAATAGCTGGAATTGAGGGCATAGAACATGCTGTTCAGCACCGGCACAAAGGCGCAGATAAGGCACACTTTCATGATGCGCGCAAAGGGGTGGCGCCGCCGCACGCGGCAGAACACCAGCCCGCCCGCAATGCCCACCACCGGCAGGTAGACGGTCATGCTGGTGTGCTTTAAGATGCCCTCCTGGAACAGGTCTTTCAGGTAGGGGGCATCCGGCATCAAAAAAGCGCTGTAAAAAACGGCAAGGTACTGCTGGGCGCTGCCGTATACAAGGTAGCCGTACCCATTGAATGGATCGATTGTGCGCGGGTTCTGCACCAGCGAAAGTGCCGCCGGAACCAGCAGCGCACAGCCCATGCAGCAGCCCAGCACCGTCTGGAACGCCAGCGCCCCAAACAGGCGCAGGTTCAGCTTGTACCGGCCGCCTGCCACCATGCAGACAAAATAAATCATCAAAAACACGGCCTGCCCGGCAAAAAAGAAATAGTTGTTGAGCAGGTTGACCGCAACCCAAAACGGGAATGCACCGTGTCTGCGGTCCAGCACGGCATCATCCAGCGCTTTGAGCATGTAGGGGAACAGCGCCACAACGTCCAAAAAGTGGTTAAAGAACACGTTGTACACCGTAAAGCCGGAGAACGCATACAGACACGCGCCCACCATGCTCCAGCGCTCGTCTTTTACCCAGCGGCGCA
>ERZ827117.1930-NODE-1930-length-13367-cov-3.114784_pt1 | contig 13367 bp, 16 predicted proteins | sample MGYA00519920_ERZ827117 | MGnify/ENA primary metagenome ERZ827117 (study PRJEB31778, sample SAMEA3449260) | human gut metagenome | biome: human gut; feature: human-associated habitat; material: faeces | place: United Kingdom | collected 2010/2012 ...
ACACATCTATTTTATTCCCAAAATGGCGAAATCCTTTGATTTATTGGGCTTTTCTTGACAAAAGGCAGACTGTCTCAAGTGTACTTTCGTTGTCCCAATCAAGTTCGTATAATTCCTGATCATTGAAAAAGACTGGAAAACGGAACTTGAGACTTCTTAAAATCCTGCCATCCTCTTGTTCTGCCTCGTAGATATTTACTTCCTCAAGAAAACTCTTCATAAATGTCTTTTTCTCCATATCAGTAAATCTGTCGTACAGCTTATCAAAAAATAATAAGAACTGATACACATTATTAGCGGATATTTTCCCCTGCCTAATATTATATAGTCTGGTCTCCACTTCTTCAATTAAAGTTTCAATTTCTTCTATCTCATCATAAAGCTTATCAAGACGCTCCTGCATATCCTCATATTTTTTGTCATAATGTTTGTCTGACACAGATAAGTTATCCATCTGATTTGCCAGCTTGTTCTTGGCACCGGTAACCTGCTTTAACCGCTCCTGTAAACCTGTATGCTCTCTGTCCAGCTCCTGGGTATCAATGCTTTGTCCGATGTGCTTCTGAATCTCTGTTTTAAACTTGGGATTGTTTACCAGCTTACGAATCACTTCTTCTACAGCTGCGTTGATTTTATCTTCGCTCCACTGCTTACGATAAGTACATTTATGACCGTTTACAAAGGTTCTGTGCTTGCAAGCATAGTAAAAATAATCTCTGTAATGCCCGCCGTCGGGATGCTTTTTTCGATTTACATTGCCATACATACCACTTCCGCATATCGGGCATTTGATAATTCCTGATAAAATATGCTCGTGATCCAAGCTGTGGGTTTTGATGTTGGCAACACCGGTTTCCTGTCTCTTTTTGTGCACCTGATTCCACAATTCTTCCGACACAATCGCCTCATGAATACCGTCATTGAGCATATACTTGTCCTGCTTAACAATGTGGTACTCATTCCTTGTTCCCGGAATCTTCTCATTCTTTCTTCTGCCAAATGCAAGCTTGCCACAGTAAACAGGATTATCCAGTACACCTTTTACAAAGGATGTTGAAAAGCCTTCTATGGTATTGTTCTGACGAAGCTTTTTCTTGTATCCGTTGTTGTTTAGGAATGTAGCAATTGCGGCAATTCCCATAGTGGTATTAGCAAACTTATCGTAGATAATGCGGATAACCTCTGCCTCATCCTCGGCTATGTGGAGTTCACCATTAATTAACTGATATCCATATGGTGCAAAGCCACCGTTCCACTTACCTTCTCGTGCTTTTTGTCTGCGCCCTTCCATTGTTTGTACCAGTATATTCTCTCGCTCAATTTCAGCAACCGCAGATAAAACGGAAATCATAAGCTTTCCTGCGTCCTTAGAACTGTCAATACCATCTTCCACACAGATAAGATTAACACCAAAATCCTGCATTCTCTGAAGGGATGATAATACATCGGCCGCATTTCGCCCGAATCGGGATAATTTGAATACGAGGACAAAATCAATGTTGTCTTTATCCGATTCGATATCCTGAAGCATTTGTTGGAACTGCGGGCGCCCTTCTACACTTTTACCAGACTTACCTTCATCGGAGTATTCTCCGGCGATAATCATATCCTGATAATTGGCATATTTATGCAATTTATCTTTTTGCGCATCTAAGCTGTAGCCATCTACCTGCATGGAAGTGGATACACGAGTGTAGATGTAGCATTTTAGTTGTTTTTTCATGGGCACACGACCTTTCTGTTGTCTATCTAAAATATTACTTTAATATTGTCCCAACAAATTGTATCTCTGTTCCAACAAGATTTCAAGAAGAAATAGGCAGTCAATACAACCGCCCATTTATCTATTTTATTCATCATCTGTTTCATCAACATCTATATCAGATACCGCAACACAATCTAAGTTTCTTACATTTAGATATACTGTATTGTATTGTTCGCTTATGTTTTTAGTCGCAAAAACATATATAAACTTTTCTTTTCCAATAGCTGAATTCAACATGTTTAGCTTATTAGTTTTGCCAAGCCTACAGTCTTCTATCAGTTTGTCGCTTAATACACATTTTACTTTCTTTGTCGAACCAACAAATGCCTCGCTGAACACTATGTTGTATCCGCCATTCTCCTTCTGAAATACCTTCCCCTTGCCAAAATAGACATACCGATACTTGTCCTTATCCGTAATTTCATTTTGTCTCTCTATCCTTTTAAACAAATACCCCAATTTATATGTATAAAACTGCTTTTTCTCAAACTCTACCATTACTTCATCTTCAAACAATGTCCCGTTTCTAAAAGCATTAACAAATGCGCAAACCAACGAATTCAAACAATAGTAATTAGTTTTTCTTTCTTGGAAATTATCACATTTTCTTCTCATTTGTTTCTTTATTTCGATATAACTATTTGATTGCCCCACCGGTAGTATATGTTCTATAATTCTATGCCTTTCAGGTCTCGTCATATGAAAACATATTTCTTTACCTACTTTTGCTGCATTTCCCTCTTTATTTGTATTATTTCTGTTTATATCTTTTTCTAAAAACTCCCTAAATACTTCACACGAATCACTATGCATGTTTTCATGTTGAGACATTATAAAATGAGGAATGCGCTTTCTGTCGGTGGCAAACGTATCCATATTCTTACATGTGATTCCTGCAGAACAGTTTTTTCCGACACAAATAAATGCCTTTTTATCCTTTAATACTCCTTCCATCCATAATTCATTGGCTTCTATTGCATCCACAAAATCATTAATTTCCAAGCTAAATGCCATTTCTATCTTTGCCATAATCTTATACCTTTCATTTTCTGTACTAATTTATACATTACTCATTCTAATTCTTTTTCAATCTCTTCAATCGACGGTAAACTGCTCTTTAATTCCTCCGGAAGAGCACTTACCATCTGATTTTTCCATTCTGCCACTCCGATTGGATTCTGATATCCGGCAAGTGAATACTCCACAACAGTCTTATTTTTCCCTTTTACCAGCAACAACCCTATGGTCGGCTTATCATCCGGATGACACATAATATCATTAACTGCATTTTGATACATATTTAGCTGACTAACAAATCCCGGTTCAAAATCACACGCCTTCAACTCAATAACAACATAGCAACGCAATTTCAGATGATAAAATAACAAGTCCATATAAAAGTCCTGTCCACCTACTTCTAAATGTACCTGTCTACCCACAAAAGCAAATCCTTGTCCTAACTCAAGCAAAAACTTCTGTATATGTTCAATTAATTGCTGTTCTACTTCTGCCTCTCGTCTTGGAATATCCGTTCCTAAAAAATCAAAGAGATATGGATCTTTAAATATCTGATTAGCCATATCAGATTCCAAAGGTGGCAATGCCACAGAAAAATTATTTGTACTTTTTCCTGTGCGCTCCATAAGACCAGATTCGATCTGCAACTCTAAAACTTTACTGCTCCAACCATTCTCAATGGTTTTGTATGCGTACCAAACACGGCTCTCTTTACTATCCAACTTATCCAATATCATACGATTTGTTCTCCAAGGAATTTGTGCCACAACCTGTTGCACAAATTCAAAGTCCGACCAACACTCTGCAAACTTACGCATATATTTAATATTTCTAGGAGAAAAACCTGACATATCAGGAAAAGCATCCTTTAGGTCTTGTGCCATCCGGTCAATAACCTTTGCTCCCCATCCTTCCTTTTCCTGCTTTTCAAGTATCGCCTTTCCTATGTTCCAATACAAACAAATCATGCTTTTATTTGCATTTAAAACAATGGTCATTCTCTGCTTTTTAATCTTCTCTTTTATATCATTTATAAATTCCAAATAACCGTCACTCATTTCAGATAAATTTGGAGCTACTGGAAAAATAACCCCATCTTTATCTTTTCCCATATGCCTTCTCTTATCCATAAAAAACCTCCTACAAATTGTGCCACAGCCTGTGGCACAATTACCAATACATTATGTGTTAGCAACGTTATCTTCCTTGTCATCCTTGAACCTTTTATCACACAACCTCTCCATTTCAACCTTATATGCCATCAATCGCAAAAGATACTGCGGAACCCTTCTATTTCCCAATTCCCAATCTGTTTCCGTCATATAAGGAATTTCAAAATATTCACAAAATTCTTTTCTATTCATACCGGTACTTTCTCTTAATTTTTTCAATTCTTCTCTTGCTTCCATATTCCACCTCTTTATGCATTGCATAAATCAATTATATAATTTTTATTAGCTATGGTCAATAACCTATTTTTCATAAAAAATGAACCTCGGTGAAAATTCGCTTTTCATCGAGGTAAACTCTTTTCTCATTATATTCTATTTACACTGTTTTTTGAACACTCTTTCGTATGTATCACATCCCGCTTAATCAATGAACCCTCGCCATGCAAAATTTGCTTCGCAAATGGCTCGGTCTACATATCAAGTTTTCAATGAAAACTTGATACAAATTTCGCAGGATGCCGGTAATACTTATGCTACTTCCAGAAACTGCTCCAGAAATCTCTTCGCATAAGCCTCATACCGGAGTCTTTTCCCTTCTGCATCATCACGCCAAGTTTCCGGATCAAACTGAAGCTCTACAGCTATATCACGTAAAACCTCCAGACCGTACTTCTCCATCATCTCAGCAAGAAATGTGCAGCAGCGTTCAAATTCCTTATTCAAAGCTTCCCTCCTTCCTTAGTCGCTTCTGCATCTTTTCAAAATAATACCGATAATTCTTTTCTTGATGATACAGCCTCGCTACGGAAAAGGCAATATTTTCGATTCAAAAAAATTCTGCTTACATATTTCCGGACTTTCTTTCACTTATCACTTCGTAAACTTTATTCACTTCTACATTCAGCTTTCTCATATATGCCACCAGTTGTTCTTTATCCGTCTCTGAATATAAACCGGAATTATTATTATGTACGATCTGGTTAATATTCGTACCAATATGATTTACTTCATTGATAAGCTCCCTCAATAAAATCCTCATCTCCGGATAATCCGTAGGTTTCTGCGAAATCATAAACCTCAGATACTCGGACTCGGTCATATTCATCCTCTCTGCTTTTTCTGCCAGTTCTGCGGCTTCCTCCGGACTCAAGCGAAACTTCTTTACAAGACTTAATCTGCCTCGGGACATACCGTTGCCTCCCTTCTACAGTTCTACTCAAAATTCATATTGAAAATTTCTCATGGTATCTTCTGCAAGATACGCATTTTGTGGCTACAGGCCATTTTCATGCATCTTGTTAGGGGAATCCCCCTAAAACCCCCGATATTTATATAGGTGCGTCACTTTTTGACTCACTTTTCGGAAAAGTACTCCACTTTTTGAAAAGGTGCTCCACTTTTTGACTCACCTCATGTATTATAGCAAATATTCAGAAAAAATAGAATTCATAATTTGCCTTAAGAGAAGGGCGGCATAATTACTAAATAATCGCTTCTCCCACTGGATGTCTATATCAATTCGTTAGGACAAAGAAAATGATACAATTCAACGATGAACCCTTTAGGGGGTTCAAATGAACCCACCCTCTAAAATGTGCCATTTCTAGCAGATAGAAGCAGGTAACCTTGTTTTTGCAGCCTTCCATACTTTAGATACAAAAAGAGTCCTGGTACATTATATACCAAGACTCCACGCTCTTTTCTGTTTCACTATTCGCTGATGATACATTCTTTAAGTTCCAAAATCTTCTTCTCTATTTGACCGATAACAAGTTTAAACTCTTCATCCGATTTTCCGGTTGGATCCTCGAGACCCCAGTTATCATCAAATCCTCTCCCAATAAAAGGGCAACCAACATTGCATCCCATGGAGATTGCCATATCAACCTCTGGAATTTCTGTTATAAGTTTACTGCGTTGTCCGTTTGCTTCCATATCAATACCATAAATTTCCTTCATTAGCCTGACAGCATCCTGATTTATCTGTGGTTTTTTTTCTGTTCCGGCAGAATAACTCTCAAAGACATCTCCTGCCAGATGTTTACCAAGTGCTTCCGCAATCTGACTTCTACAAGAATTATGAACACAGATAAATGCTACTTTCTTCTTTTCCATTATTTAAACCATCCCTTCGTCTTATTTGCAAACCAACAAAGTGCAAGCATTACCGGAACCTCTGTCAGAACACCTACGGTTGTGGCAAGTGCTGCAGGGCTTGTGGTTCCAAATAAAGCAATTGCCACAGCTACTGCCAGTTCAAAGAAATTCGAGGCTCCAATCATTCCCGCTGGGGCTGCGATATCATGACTCAATTTCAATAATTTACTTGCAACATATGAAATTGCAAAAATAAAAACAGTCTGTATTGTGAGCGGAACAGCAATTAATATGATGTGTAGTGGATTACTTAATATCACCTCTGTCTGGGATGCAAAAATCAGGACAAGAGTAAGCAATAAACCTATTGTGGTTGCATTGTCAAACTTGTGTATGAACACTTCCTCAAAATACTCCTGCCCTTTATTCTTTATCATAAGTGTCCTTGTCAGAATACCACCTGCAAGAGGAATCACAACAAAAAGTCCTACACTGATAAATAACGTGCTGTATGGAACTGTTACATTTGAAACTCCTAGTAAAAACTTTACAATAGGAACAAATGCAATTAAGATAATCAGATCATTCGTTGCTACCTGTACAACAGTATATGCTGGATTTCCTTTTGTAAGGGTGCTCCACACAAATACCATTGCTGTACAAGGTGCTGCTCCAAGAAGCACTGCTCCTGCTAAGTATTCGGTTGCAAGTTCCGGTGTGATAAATGCCTTAAATACAGTAAACAAAAAGAAACTGCTGATTGCATACATGGTAAATGGCTTAATCAGCCAGTTCACAATCCATGTAACAAACAGACCCTTTGGATTCTTTCCAACCTGTTTTACACTCTGAAAATCCACTTTCAGCATCATGGGATAAATCATAACCCAAATAAGAATGGCAATCGGAATAGAAATCCCTGTGATGGATAGTTTATCCAAAAATGTAGGAATTGCCGGAAGAAATTTTCCAATTAGTATTCCCACTACCATACATAACAGTACCCATACACTTAAATATTTTTGAAAAAAACTAATGCCCTCTGTCTTTGATTCTTTACCCATAAAATCCCTTCCTTCTAACAGCCAAGCTTTTTTAAGAGTTCCTCCACTTGAGCTGCTTTTAATACTTTACCCATAGATACTACCTGCTCATTCACAACAATAGCAGGCATACTCATAACACCATAACTCATTACTTTTTCCATATTTGTAATATACTCAACTTCTGCATCCAGATTCATGTCTGCCACCGCTTTTTTTACATTTTCATGCTGCTCATGACAAGACTTACATCCGGCACCTAGGACCTTAATATGACATCCATTTCCTCCACAGGCACAAGAGCCTTCTTTTGCAACATAAGTTTTATCCTCACTGACTGATCCGTTACATCCACATGCCGGTTCCTCTACAGGAGCTGATTCACAGCAGCATTCAGTGACAGACTCATTAACCGATGCACCTTTGCAGCATCCTCCCTTTGTTTCTTCTTCCATTCTCTTACCAAATCCAAATAATCCCATAATCGTAGTCTCCTTTTCTTTTACTGTGATATTTTTATATCCTTAGATAATAAGATACTGTATTGCATTGAAGAAATATCCTACAACGATAATTCCAACCGTACAGATTGCTATAAATACACCTAACAGTTTTAGTTTAATGGCTTTCTTTAACATAATCATAGAAGGAAGACTTAAGGTTGTAACTCCCATCATGAAAGAAAGGACCACTCCAAGCTATGCTCCCTTTGCAAGCAAAGCTTCCGCAATCGGAATGCATCCAAAGATATCCGCATACATTGGTACACCTGCGATTGTAGCAAGGATAACTCCAAACGGATTTCCATTACCAAGGAATCTTACAATCAAATCCTGCGGAACCCAGTTATGAATAAATGCTCCGACACCAACACCTATCAGGATATATGGAAACACTTTTTTTAATGTTCCTGCCACTTGTTCCGCAGAATATTTCAAACGGTCTTTCACTGTAAGTTCTTCCTGTGGCACATCAATCTGTTTGGCATTTCTAATAAATGCTTCCACCTGATTTTCAAGATGCAGTTTTTCAATTAATGTTCCACCAGCTACTGATATCACAAGACCAAGAACAACATAACAAAAAGCTACTTTAGCACCAAAGATACTCATCAGAAGTACAAGAGAGCCCAAATCAACCATTGGTGAAGATATTAAAAAAGAAAAAGTCACTCCAAGTGGAAGTCCGGCACTTGTAAACCCTATAAAGAGTGGGATTGATGAGCAGGAACAGAATGGTGTTACTGTTCCAAGCAATGCTGCTATGATATTTGCGAGGATTCCATGAAATTTTCCAAGTATCTTCTTTGTTCTTTCCGGCGGAAAATAACTTTGAATGTAACTTATGATAAATATCAGGGTACAGAGTAAAACTACAATCTTTATTACATCATAGATAAAAAATTGAACGGTTCCACCAATTTTTTCTGTTGTATCCAGCCCTAATGTATTTAACAATTTCCCTATTAAAACATTAAGCCATTTCATACCAAGTATCTGTTCTTGTATAAATGTCCACATGCATATACCTCCATCTATATAGACAAGTATCTATATATTGATTTCTTTTTTTGCCGGCACAATATGCACCGGCTTTTTTATGCTTTCCTATTCATTCACTTCAAAAATTTTCCAATTGCTTCCTTTGCATTTGCCAAAAGAGTCTCACACTTACTGCAGCCACCACCTAATACCTTTACATTCATCATAACTGTCATCCTTTCCTATTTGTTATTGGAACAACAATTGGTTTCACAGCAACCCTCTAATATATCTTCTGTGGTATTACCACAGCAAGTAATCGCTGCTATATAATCCTTGTACTCTTTGAACTTTTCGCAGTTGATAGAATAATGTTGCCACTTGCCATCCTTATAAGAACTTACTAGACCACAATCTCCAAGCACCTTCATATGATGAGACAATGTTGGCTGTGTTACTTGCAATTCTTCCAACAGATTACATCCACACTTTTCTCCCTGCGTAAGCATTTCAATTATTCTGAGTCTGTTTGAGTCTGACATTGCTTTACAGATATTTGCAACTTCTTCTCTTGTCATTCTGTCACCTCTTTGTATAGATACTCGTCTATCTGTAGATATTATATTTCACACATAGGCATTCGTCAATATATTTTTCAAAAAATTAGCACACATTCCTTTCGGTCTGTGTGCCACCACCCCTTATCGTTTTATACTCTTACTTCAAATCCGTTCTTGAATATGAATCTTATATCGTCCTTGGATTTCACAATCACTTCCTGCACAAGACTGCTCCAAATCCCGGCATCAAACTCGTAGGTTATGCCGTCCTGCTTCTCCAAAGTGCGAATGAATCCTTTGAACAATTCTCTCTTCGCTTTCTTGCTTTCTATCTGCTCTGCAATGTCATCATTCTTAGCTTTTGCCTTTTCATATCTTGCCATAAGTTCGGCATCCTCAATCATCTGATTAAAGCCTTCTCTTCTTTTGGTGTTTGTAGCTGTAATACCCTCATCAGAATACATCCCGACAAAAATCCAATCATCACGGGAAGTAATGTAGTTGGTATAATAATCCATCTGTGCCTCATAGCTGGTAGCCTGTTCTTCATGCTCCGTTGAAACTCGGGCATAGCCAGCAACTCTACACCTGGTCTTCTCTTTTATTAGTTTTCATATTCATTCTTGAAACACTTATTATATCATCCCAAAATGCTCCAATGCATCCTTTATCGCCTTTTCCTTCTCTTCCGGACATTGAGGCTGTCTACTATCCTCAGATTTCGGCAAATTATAATTCTCCCCAACCTCAATTCCACATTTCCTTTTTACCTGTGAAATATATAGATTAGACACCTTCAACCCATGCTTATTTAAGACATAATCCTTAATCTCTGCATATGTCGCCTTACTCTCCGCTGAAGTCAAATCCAGTTCATCTAATTCTATTTCAACCTCAATTACATCATCCGCTTTCCGTTGGGACAAAAGAACTACCGTCTCCACATGCACCGTATTCGGAAACATATCCACGCAACAGCTTTTTACAACCTTATATCCTCTCTGCTGTAACACCGCCAAATCTCTTGCCAGTGAAGTCGGTTTGCAGGAAATGTAGACCATGCTGTCCACACCGTAATCAATAATCTTGTCCAGTGCTTTCGGATGGATGCCGTCACGCGGCGGGTCTAACATGATAAAGTCCGGGCGATCTGTGATATTATCGAGTGCTTTTAACACATCATCTGCGATAAATTCACAGTTGTCCAGTCCGTTTCTTTCTGCATTTTCTGCGGCTGCTGCCACAGCTTCTTCCACAATTTCAACACCGATAACCTTTTTGGCAACCGGCGCAAGAATCTGTGCAATTGTTCCCGTGCCGCTGTATAAGTCAAAGACCACCTTGTCCTTTGTCGTACCGACATACTCACGCGCCTTGGAATACAGCACCTCTGCTCCCAGTGAATTGGTCTGGAAAAATGAAAATGCCGTAATTTTAAAAGTCAGTCCGAGCAGTTCTTCTTCAATGTAATCCCTGCCGTAAAGTACCGTTGTACCCTCATTTTTGACAACATCGGCGACACTGTCATTGCGTGTATGTAAAAATCCCGTCAGTGTACCGGAAAGCGGCAGTTCCCGTAAAATACCCGCCAGTTCTGCCATATCAAACTCTATCTGTGTCGTTGTCACAACATCCACTAAAATCTGCTGTGTCTTTACGGCTTTGCGCACCAGCAGGTGGCGCAGATAGCCTTCATGGGTCATTTTATGGTAATACGGAAGTTCCTTTTCCCGGCAGTATTCAAGCACCGCCGTTAAAATTTTATGATAATCTTCATCAACGATTTTACAGCCGTCCACCGTCACAATGTCATACATGCTGTTGCGCTTATGCAAACCTAATGCCAGTTCGCCGCCCTTTACTTCATCACCGAATGAAAATTCCATTTTATTGCGGTACGCTTCCTGACACGGGCTTCCGATAATGCCTTCAAAGTTTAATTCCCCGTCAACCGCTTCCGACAGCAGTTTATGAACCTGTGCTTCTTTCATCTTTAACTGTTCTTCATACTGCACACTCTGGTAGACACAGCCGCCGCATGTTCCGAAATGCTTACATCTGTCTGCCGTTTCTGACGGTGCATTTTCAAGCACCTGAAGCAGTCTGCCTTCACATTTGCCGCCGCGCTTTTTATTGACCATAAACCGGACCTTCTGTCCCGGAATTGAATTTTTTACAATAACCTTTTGTCCGTTATCTTCAGGATTTTCCGACTCTGTAAATACCACCGCCTTATTGGGAAAATCCACATGCTGTACACGTCCTGTATATGTTTCGCCTTTTTTCATGAATACCTCGCTCTTGCTTTCTTTTTATTTTCCTGTTCTGCCATAATCATAAATTTTCTTAAAAAATACCACTGACTGATACTCCAGCCAGTGGCATCCTTGTAAACTTTTTCACTTACGATTGGATTAGTCTTCATCCTCGAAGTCATCTTCCTCAAAATCGTCGTCTTCAAAATCATCATCGTCAAAGTCTTCCAGATAATCCGGTGTGAAATATCTGTAAACCGCATAAGCAATCGCTGCGACTGCCGCAACTGCACCGATGACTGCAAGCACTGCAATCACGCAGTTGCTCTTTTTCTTTTCTTCCTCGGCTTCTTTTTTGTTTAAAAGCTCATTGAGTCTGCTTGCTGCAATAAGTTCTTCTAATTTATCCTCAATCTTATCTCTGCTCATCATCATCATAGCCCCTTTCTTTTCACGTATATTCTATTGTCATTATAGCATATGCCTGCCCGATTTACTACTGTTTTTTTAATTTTGCAAACCCTGCAAGCATTTTTTTTGTGCCAAATTCTTCAAACTGGACTGTCACCATATAATCACGCATACCGTCTTCGATAGCAAGCACCTGTCCGGTTCCGAATTTGACATGGGAAACGGTATCGCCGACCCGGTAGCCAAGCCCTGTCCCGCCTGCTGCCTGTCCTGACGACTTAATTGCCCCGGCTGCTTTCTTTGATGGCATGCTATAGGACGTTGTGGTTTTTGCCGGCTTTTTTAAATCAAATATGTCCATCGGAAATTCTTTCCCAAAACCGACTTTTTTATTCGGCTGTGCAAAGTTTCCTGTACCGTAATTAGTCGGTGTCCTGCCGTAATTTGTGGCATAGGCACTGCCGATGCCTTTCTGTCCACTGATTGCAACCTTTTTATTGCCCTGACCGTAAGTGGTTGTTCCGCTTCCGTAGCGGGACAGCGCCGCCTTTGCATTTGCACGGAAATCAAAGTGTCCCTGTGATTCACTGCTGTCTTTGCCGCCAAAAGAAATGGCACTTTTCTTACTGCCGTAGCTGTGATTTTCAACTTCTAAAAGATTTTCAGGAATCTCCTTTACAAAACGCGACACCTTATTCATCTGTGTTTCGCCGTGAATCATACGTGTCTTTGCCGCACTGATATTTAATTCCTTCTGGGCTCTTGTAATGCCGACATAACACAATCGGCGTTCTTCCTCGACTTCTGTCGGGTCATCGGACATAATCGTCATGTAGCTTGGGAACAGTCCGTCTTCCAGTCCTGTCATGTATACAATCGGAAATTCCAGCCCCTTTGCGCTGTGCAGGGTCATTAACATGACCTGATTGCCGTCCTGATCCAGATTGTCAATATCTGCCACCAGAGCGACTTCCTCAAGAAATCCACTCAGTGTTACCGGTTCATCATGCTCTTCGCATACTTCTTCATAAGCAACGACTTTATTTAAAAGCTCATCGATATTTTCAATTCTCGCCTGAGCCTCTATCTCACTCTCTGCCTGAATGCTCTCGATATATCCGGTTTCGTCAATAATTTCCTGCATCAGTTCATGAAGTGTCAATTCCTTTGCATCTACTTTAAAGTGCTCGATCAATGCTACAAATGACTCGAGCTTTGACACGCCTCTTCCGATATCCGGGATAAGGTCAGCTCCCTTAAGACATTCATAAATTCCTTTTTCATGCATCGCAGCATACTCCTGCACACGATTAATGCTGGTAAGACCGATTCCTCTTTTTGGTACATTGATAATTCTTCGCACCGCCAGGTCATCCTGACCATTATCTACGGTTTTTAAATATGCAAGAATATCTTTAATTTCCCGTCTTGCATAGAAATTAATGCCGCCAATAATCTTATATGGAATATTTGCTGTTACAAATTTTTCCTCGAACATACGGGACTGTGCATTCGTACGATATAAAATGGCCATATCCCCATAAGGAACACCGTGAATATCGTGCT
>ERZ827117.1933-NODE-1933-length-13330-cov-3.921507_pt1 | contig 13330 bp, 10 predicted proteins | sample MGYA00519920_ERZ827117 | MGnify/ENA primary metagenome ERZ827117 (study PRJEB31778, sample SAMEA3449260) | human gut metagenome | biome: human gut; feature: human-associated habitat; material: faeces | place: United Kingdom | collected 2010/2012 ...
ACACTGCTTGTATTTCTAAACTGTGCAACCAACTCTTTCATCTCATCACGCTTGGAACCACGTCCGCCCCCACAGCTTACACAGTTCTCAGTAAAACGGCATGCACACTGAATGAAGTGCAGCCCATTAGTATCTCTCCATGCCTTGATCGCAGATTCCTTGATCAGATACATAGGACGGATCAGTTCCATTCCCTCAAAATTCTGACTGTGCAGCTTCGGCATCATAGTCTCCACCTTACCACTGTACAGCATACCCATGAGGATTGTCTCGATCACATCATCAAAATGATGTCCCAGCGCAATCTTATTACATCCCAGCTCCTTGGCATGAGAATACAGATAACCACGTCTCATTCTCGCACACAGGTAACAGGGATTATTCTCAATTTCTGCCACTGTATCAAAAATATCACTTTCAAAAACCGTAAGAGGAATTCCCAGAAGCTCTGCATTATCCTGAATAATCTTCCAGTTATCCGCATTATAGCCCGGATTCATTACCAGAAACACCAGTTCAAAATGAATCTTCCCATGACGCTTCAGCTCCTGAAGCAGCTTCGCCATCAGCATAGAGTCCTTACCACCTGAAATACAGACAGCAATCTTATCTCCCTCCTGAATCAGCTGATACTGATTCAAAGCCTTGGTAAACGGTCTCCAGACTGTCTTTCTGAACGTCTTGATAATACTGTGCTCAATCTCTTTCGTCTTCAGTTCCTTCTGCTCCTTAGCATCATTCTCCATAAAACGGCTCAGAGAAAGTCTCAGATAGGCACGATATCCACCTTCAATATTCACAGCCTCATACCCTGCATCACTCAGCTTCTCCACACAGTCCCGGCTTCTGTCCCCCGTATGGCAGAGAACATACACCATCTTCTCCCTGTCCACAGACTCCATTCTTTCCTCAAACTCATCCAGCGGAATATTCACTGCCCCCGGAAAAGATCCCCTGCTGTACTGATCCGCCGGCCGCACATCCACGATCGTAATCTTAGAAGAATCAATCTTCTCCAGCTCTTCCACACTAATTGTATTCATATATAACCTGCCTTTATCTATTAAAATCAATCACTTACCTCTGATGAATCACCCTGTATTTCCGCCCAATTCACCAGCCATCATTATACTTTGAAACCCCATAATAGTCAACATATTCCCTTGCCGTTGACTCGTAACAGTCCCTGTTTCGTTACTGTGTGAACGGAGTGAACAGTAACACAAAAGGAACAGAGCCAATGCCCTGTTCCCCTTTTATTATTTATAAACTTTTACACCAAAGGATTCATGAATGATAGTACGAGCCTCTTCAATGGTTTTAAACTCTTCTGCTTTCAGCATCTGTGCTGTGATATTTCCGATTGCAGTTGCCTCTCCTGGACCTGCATGGATTTCTTTCTTTGTTGCCTTTGCAGTCAGCTCATTGAGATATCCTGCGTTGGAACCGCCGCCCACGATATGAATACGGCTGTAAGTCCTGCCTGTCATCTCTTCCAGCTCTTTTGCTGTCTTTGCATAGCATTCCGCAAGACTTGTGTAGATAACTGTTGCAATCTCTCCCAGAGTTTCCGGAACCTTCTGTCCTGTTCTGCGGCAGTAATCCTTAACTTCCTCTGTCATATTGTCAGGAGAAAGGAAACACTCATCATTTGCGTCTACTCTTGACGGGAAATCCTTTGCTTCCTCTGCCATTGCGCAGATTTCTGCAAAGCTGTATGCATCATTTACTTCATGACGCACAGACTGGATCATCCAGAGTCCCATGATATTCTTCAGGTAACGGAAACGGCCTGCATAACCGCCTTCATTTGTGAAGTTCATCTCACAGCTCTTCTCAGAGCAGTCAGCTTCTTTTCTCTCAATTCCCATCAGTGACCATGTTCCGGAGCTGATGTAGATAAAATCATCGTCATTTGCAGGAACTGCCAGTACAGCGGATCCTGTATCATGTGTTGCAGGTGCAACCACTTCCAGATCAAAGCCCACTTCTTCTCTGATCTTATCTGACAAATGTCCGATGCCTGTTCCGGGCATGATCAGCTTCTGAAACATTTTTCTCGGATAACCGAGCATATCGATCAGTTCATAATCCCAGTCCTTAGTAATCGGGCTTACAAGCTGTCCTGTCGTAGCTTCTGTGTACTCACAGGTTTTCTGTCCTGTAAGAAGGAAATGGAAATAATCCGGCACATGAAGAAGTGTCTCCGCCTGTTCCAGATATTCCGGATGTTTCTTTTTCACTGCCATCAGCTGATAGATCGTATTATAATCAGCTTTCTGGATACCTGTTCTTGCATAGAGATCTTTCAGGGAAATTGCCTTATAAACTTCTTTATCCATTCCCTCTGTACGGTGGTCACGATATCCTACTGTATTTCCAAGAACATTGTCATTTTTGTCCAGAAGTACGAAGTCAACGCCCCATGTGTCCACGCCCATACTTACCGGAATCTTGCCGATTTCTTTACATTTCTTCAGACCATTTACTACCTCTTTGAAAAGACGGTCAAATTCCCAGCAGAGTTCTCCGTCTTTCTTTACCATTCCATTCTCAAAACGATAAATTTCTTCCAGAACCATTTTTCCGTTTTCCATATGTCCAAGGATATGACGTCCGCTGGATGCTCCGATATCTACTGCTAAATAATATGCTGCCATTGCAAAACCTCCTCAATATATGAATTTATACGCTCTTCATATCTGATGATTTCATTTTATCTCAACTTACTCCCCCAAAATAAGAACCTTGTTTGTCTGAAAAAGTGTCCTTATTTGCTATTTTGAAATCTATCGTCGAAATAAGTATCTTTACAACTTAATAAAATCATCATTTCCAATCATTGTTTTATTGTTTGAACAACAACGCCGCACTTGCCATACGGCAGTGCGGCGTCTGTATTTGTATTAATAATTAATACTTAATTCTAAGGATTCATTTCCTCTCGATATTTACTTATCGATTAGTCATAAAGGTTAGGAGCGATTTCTTCGCTGTCCATGTTTGTGGAATCATACCAGTATCCATCTGTAGGAACATCTTCAAGTTCCTGTCCGTTAGCTGCTGCTGTCAGAGCGTAGATTGCATAGTAACCCATCATCAGAGGAGACTGTGTAACAGCACCGATGAATGTTCCATCCTGTACAGCGGCTTTAATGATAGAACCAGCATCGAAACCAACACCGATAACATCGCCTGCTCCTGCGTCAGAACCAAGAACGTTCAGGTTAGCATTAGCTGCAAGAACACCTTCTGCTGCTGTCTGGTTGGAACCGAAGATAGCGATGCAGTTTTCCTGAGAAAGGATTGCCTGAGCCTCTGTTGAGCAAAGCTCTACAGTTGTCTGTGCAGGAACAGCGACCTGGATAACAACGTCTGCGTCTGCTTCTTTTGCATCTGCACCTTTAGCTGCGTTTACATAGAACTCGTTACCTTTAACTGCAACTGTTTTTCCGTCAGCCTGAAGCAGTTCGATCATTTTGTCAATAAATCCGCCGCCACGCTGCTGAATATTCTGACCTGTAGCATCCTGGTTAACTTCACCGATGATAACCTGTCCATCTGCATTAGCTACAACATCTTTGATCGCATTGTACATGTTTTCAGCTGCAACAGAACCAGCCTGTGCGTTGTCTGTACAAACTTCACATACTACAGAGCCTTCCGGAGCGTCAGCGATACCTGTATCAAATGTTACTACCGGGATTCCTTTGTCAACGCATTCCTGAAGTGCATCAAGAACGGAAGAAGTATCGCATGCAGCAAGACCTAAACCTGCCGGCTTTGCAGCGATTGCTGTGTTGATCATGTTAACCTGGTCAGCGATATCAGATTCACTGTTTGGTCCCTGTGCCTTGTATGTAACACCAAGTTCATCAGCAGCTTTCTTCATACCTTCCTGAGCTGCATCCCAGTATGTAGACTGGAAAGATTTAACCATCATCGGGAAATCATAAGCTTCATTAGCTTTCAGATCTTTGAACTGTTCCGGCATATCGGCTGCCATAACGCTTGATGCGGACATTCCTGCTACCATTGCTGCACACATAACTAATGCGATCACTTTTTTTGCTTTCATTTAAAATTTCCTCCTTTTAAATATACATTTTTAATATAGTTTTTTTATAAATGATACCCCGGAGGCTTCCTCTCTCGTTCCGCCTTCCCCAAAATACACATATGACAATACTGTCGCCGAACATCCCCTGGAAGCCCTCCGTTGTTTCATATCCTGCTGTTTTGCATCTGTCGTAAGATGCATTTTTCTTTATTCAGTTTTGAAAATTATTTTGCTGCTGCTTTCTTTTCTTTCATGATATCGATCAGTACTGCAATGATAAGAACTGCACCTGTAATGATCTGCTGCCAGTTTGCCTGAAGTCCGATATATGGAAGACCGGTTTTCAGAAGCATGATAACGAAGATACCGGCTAAAGTACCGATTACTGATCCATAACCACCTGTTGCTGCAACACCACCTACGAATACTCCACCGATGGCATCCATTTCAAGTCCAGCACCGGTACCAGGCTGTACAGTTGGTGTAACTGCCGCATATGCGATAGCTGCAAGACCTGTGAAGAGTCCGCATACTACATATACCATAACATGATAGAATTTAACGTTGATTCCCGAAAGAGCTGCTGCTTCTTTATTGGAACCGATCGCGATCGTATAACGACCGAATTTTGTATGATTCAGAACATATTCCATTACAAGGACCAGAATGATCATCCATAAGAAACCGATAGGATAACGGGAAGCACTTCTTCCTGTTCCAACTGTAATCTTAAAGATTGAATGGAACCATCCGCCCTCCTGTGTAAGTCCCGGCCAGGGAGTGGCACTGCACAGGGATCCTGCACCTCGGGTAATCATACAGGTACAAAGTGTTGCAAGGAATGGCGGCAGGTTCATAATACCGATCAGCACACCATTTGCTGCTCCTACAATAATTCCAAGTACAATGCAAAGTAACATTGCAAGTACAACCGGAAGATTATTATTTCTTACCAGAGATCCTGCGATCAATGCGTAACATACCATACCTGTTCCGATTGACAGGTCTACACCTCCTGTAATAAGAGGGAATGTAACACCGATTGCCATCAGAAGATCATAATATGAGAAATCCAGCATACTCAGGATTGTGGTATACTGTCTGAACTCCCTGCTCTTAAAGGAGAAAATTGCAAACAGTACAATAATAACCAGTAATACAATAAATCTCTGATCACTTAAAATACTTTTTTTCTTCTTAGTCATGACTTTCCTCCTTAATTGATGTTCCGTGTTGCATGATTCATAATGTGTTCCTGTGTAGCTTCGGAAATATCAATATTTCCTGTAATCTTACCTTCACACATAACGATAATACGGTCACTCATACGGAGAACTTCTGTCATTTCAGAAGAAATCATGATAATAGATTTACCTTCTGCAGCCAGTCTGTTCATTAACTTGTAAATTTCATTCTTGGCACCAACATCAATACCTCTGGTCGGCTCATCAAAAATAAGAATCTCACTGTCTCGTGTCAGCCATTTTGCGATAACGACCTTCTGCTGGTTACCACCGGAAAGATTGACTACCAGCTGCTCGCAGTTTGGAGTTTTGGTTGCCAGCTCTTTAACGTATTTCTCTGAAACTTCTTTTTCTTTTGATTTATTAATGAAGATACCACTGGTAAATTCTTCCATGGTTGCCAGCGTAGTATTCTCTGTTACAGATTTCTGTACGACACAACCATATCTTCTTCTGTCCTCTGACAGATAACCAATACCATATTTAACTGCATCCTGAGGACTGTTGATAGTTACCTCGCGAAGCTGTCCGTCTTTTCCCCTTATAGAGATCTTTCCACTCTGTTTCGGGTCAGCACCAAACAGTGCTCTTGCTGTCTCAGTACGTCCGGCTCCCATCAGTCCTGAGAAACCAAGAATCTCACCTTTGCGAAGTTCAAAGCTTACATTCTGAACCATCTTACCTGCATTCAGGTTCTCTACCTTAAGAACAACAGGTGCATCCGGTGCAACCATGCTGTGTTCCTTAGGATCTTCATAAATGACACGTCCAACCATCATGTTGATGATGTCTTCTTTTGTACTGTCTGCTGTGATCAGCGTTCCTACATAACCACCATCTCGCATGACTGTTACTCTGTCAGTGATCGTTTTGATCTCATCCATACGGTGGGAAATATAAACGATTCCAAGACCTTTCTTACGAAGATCACGGATAATCTCGAATAAGTCTGCAATCTCTTTCTCTGTCAGTGCTGCTGACGGCTCATCAAAGATAATAACCTCTGCTTTGTGGGAAATAGCCTTTGCGATCTCACACATCTGCTGTTTTCCGACGGTAAGATTGTTCATCTTTTCTTTTGGATTGATTTCAATGTTCAGTTCCTGAAAGAGTTTTTTGGAATCTTCGATCATTTTCTTATCATCAATGCTGAACCCTTTCTTTGGTTCACGTCCGATAAAAATATTCTGAGCTACGGTAAGATCACCTACCATGTTCAGCTCCTGATGCACGATTACAACACCTGCATCCTGCGCTTCTCTTGTGTTATGGAATTCAGTTTCCTTTCCTTTATAGGTAATGGATCCTGAATCTTTCTGATAAATACCGGTAAGAACTTTCATCAATGTAGACTTTCCGGCACCGTTTTCTCCCATAAGAGCATGTACTTCGCCGCGTTTCACTTCAAAATTAACGTGATCCAGAGCATGAACTCCAGGAAAGGACTTATCAATGTCCTTCATAGTCAAAATAACTTCACCCATTGTTACATCCTCCCTTCCGATCAGTTCTTTCTGCGTCTTGCAGAAACGTCGACATAAACTGCTACAATTACGATAAGTCCTGTGATGATCATCTGCTGACCTTTACCAAGACCAAATGCCATGATTCCCTGCTGAAGAAGAGAGATGATAAATACACCGATTACAGTACCGCCGATGGAAGCAAGTCCACCAACCATGGATGTACCACCCATTACACAGCCTGCAATCGCTTCATTGTTGTACTGATCGCCGTATCCAGGCTGAACAGTTGTATAAGCACCAACAAAGAAAATTGCTCCGATTCCTACAAGAACACCGCAGATCACATAAGCAAGCATTCTCCATTTTTTTGTATTAACACCGCTGAGTCTTACTGCTTCGCTGTTAGAACCAAGACAAAGGATATAACGTCCCGGTTTTGTGTTATAAAGAATAATTCCACAGATCACTGCTGCTGCCAGGAAAATCACAAGTCCTACAGGGAATCCCTTATAGGAGATAAGATTTCTGAACCATCCGTTTACAGGATCACTTCCCAGTGGCCAGCTGACGGACTGTGTCTTTGTAAATACAGATGCAATACCTTTTGCAATGTTCATAGATGCCATGGAAATGATAAATGGCGGAACTGACATATAAGATACCATCCAGCCATTAAACACGCCAAATGCAAATCCGATCAGAATGCAGATCACCATTGCTGCTGCACAAGGTACATGATAAGATGTCATGCAGTAACCTGAGATCAGGGCACAGCAGAACATTACAGGTCCAATGGAGAAATCGATTCCTCCAGTGGCAATTACAAATGTTACTCCAAGTGACAGAAAGCCCAGGAAGTATACATAGTTCAAAGTAGATTTGATACTGTCACCTACAGGGAACTTACTTCCCAGAACTACTTTGAAGACTACGAACATAAGAACCAGAATACATGCTAACAGGATTCTGTTCAGACCGAGTTTCTTCACAATTGGATTTTGTTTCAACTTTTCCAAGTTTTTCACCCTCCTTACGTTATTTCGTATCTCTTTGTTTTCTATATCTTACCTTACCTGTCGGATAATTGTAATGAAATATCTTCCAAAAAAAGGTTAAATATTTCCTTTTTTTCATCCGGAAATATTTAACCTTTTTGCTTCTTTTATCCTTATATTATGCAGTCGTTTCAACGCGTCAGTCAGCTAAACGGGAAGATCAGCCGTTCAATATCACTGTTATACATATTCTCCGGCGTAACCAGCTCGCATCCTGAATCAATATTCTTCTCTACTGCATCCCCGTTAAGCATATGAATGGTTTCTTCCACTCCGATATACCCCATCCGGAATGCTTTCTGCACAATAATTCCCTTATAAACGCCCATTTCCATAAGATTGATGGCCTCCTGAGAACAGTCCACACCAACTACTGCGATCTTATCTTTCGCTCCTGCATCACTGACTGCTCTTCCCACACCAACTGCAGAATATTCGTTCATTCCTGCAATCAGTTCCAGATCCGGATATTTCCTCATCAGTTCCTGCGCCAGTTCATAGGATTTCTCATAGAGTGAGTTACAGTAGACAATATCTACTATGTTATCAGCATAGTCACCAAGACCTTCCCTGAATCCCTGTTCTCTCTCCACAGCCGTGGAAACACCTTTTACATGGCTGACAATGGCTATCTTTGAATCTTTATCGATTAATTTTCTGGCATACTCTCCTAACATCCTGCCTGCATTCACATTATCTGTGGCAACTGTAAGATCCTGCAATTCTTCTTTTGTATAGGAATCAATATAGGTAATACGGATTCCTTTTTCTTTTGCTTCCTTCAGAAGTTCATCTGATGCATCCATGCTGGAAGGGGAAAACAGAATCGCATCCGGTTTCTGCTCAATGGCTTTTTTCAGAAGTTTATTCTGTTCTTCTATATTCTCTTCTTTATCCGGAGCCAGGATTTCAAGGTCAGATTCATATTCCTCTGCCGCCATCTTACAGCCGGATATTACCGAAGTCCAGAAATCATTGGTATTATCCCTGATCTTTGGAATATAAATGAGGGAGCATTTTTTCGTCTGTGTTGCCTCCGGTTTCAGGATTCCGGCAAAAATCACCACTGCTGCCGCCATAAGGATTGCAACTGTTATAATCTCTTTTTTATGACTTTTCATGGGATTCCTCCTGTATTCCGGGAATTACAACAGATGCTGTGGTTCCCTTTCCTTTTTCACTGTGATAGATAATGCCATAATCTTTTCCATAATATAAAACCAGACGCTGCTGCACATTGTACACCCCAACTCCATTGGAACGGTAATTCACCTTATGCTTATCATAAATATGTTTCAGGGTTTCCTCATCCATTCCCACACCATCGTCCGTAATATCGATTACTGCATTCTCACCTTTCATATATCCATGTACTGTCAACAGTCCTTTACTGTCTTTATATTTTAAGCCATGATAAATTGCATTCTCCACGAGCGGCTGCAATACCAGACGAATGATAGGTACCTGTGTAATGGATGGATCTGCCTTTATCTCAAATTCCAGCTTATCCTTGTAGCGCATCTTCTGGATCGTGAGGTAACTTCTGACATATTCAATCTCCTGTCCGACTGTTACAAGCTCATCCTCATTGCTGATACTCTGTCTGAGCAGTCGCGCCAGAGAAGCCGTCATTATCACCACTTCCTCATTCTTCTTTCCTTCAGCCATCCAGATAATAGAATCCAGCGTATTATACAGAAAATGTGGATTGATCTGCGACTGCAGGGCTTTCAGTTCTATTTTTCTCTTCTGCTCCTGCTCCTTTACATTCTGCTCCATTAATTCCCATATCCTGTGCGTCATCACATTAAAAGATCTGGTAAGACTTCCTATTTCATTGTCGGAAATCACCTCTATATCTTCAATATCAAAATTTCCTTTCTGCACACTTTTCATGGAATCACGAAGCTTCTGGATCGGCAGCGTAATATTCCTGGCAATCAGGCTGGAAATCAGAAGAGCAACTATGATCAACCCCACTGCTACCAGCACATAAATACTTCTTGTCTGTCTGCTGTTTCGTAAAAGTTCAGACATATTCATGCATCCCACAATAGTCCATCCTGTGATATCAGAATGGGACAGTGCATAAATTTTCTCGTCATCTCCCTTTCCGACAGTAACAATATCTGATTTTGCATTCATAACAAGTGAAATGTTCTCTGTCTGCAGTTCATTATATAACTGCTGCTGTTGTGGATGATAAACGATATTTCCATTCTGATCAAGAATAAAAACATATCCTTTATCTCCCATGCTGCTCTGCGCACAGAGTTCACTGATCGCACTGTAATTCAGATCCAGAAAAACTACTCCATCCTCTGCTTCTGTTCCTGTATAATTGCGGATTCCTCTGCTGAGTGTGATGACCCATGGTCTTTCTCCCTTTATCACATTCTGCACATGAGATGATGTCAGATTATACCGGTCATATTTTCCGACTGCATCTGCATACCATGGCTGTGTATTAAGATCTACATATGTATTTCTCACAGATAATCCATTGTCAAACAGAGATGGAGTATTCTTATCCTCTCTGACAATCCCGATATTTCTGATATCCGCCCTGCCCTTCAGGATCGTTTTAAACTGTTCCACAAGACGCTGTCTGTATTCACTGTAATTTTCATCCTTTGTGGCTCCATGTCCTTTTTCACTGTACAGATATTTATAAGCATCACCGCTTTGCGCGATCACTGACGCAATATTATCCATATAACTGATATACGAATCTATATTCTGATTCAGCTGTTTGATGATCGTCTGTGTATACATGACAGAATTTTCATAAATAGATGAATTCGTATATCTCAGAGATACCACTGTCACAACCAGCACAGCACTTAATACCAGGATCGACACCGCACAGAAAATAGAACTCTGAATACTCTTAAATTTTGAAGAAATCTTCATCGGCGTTTCTCCCTTGCATATTCGGTAGGTGTTTTTCCTGTCATCTTCTTAAATGAAATTCCGAAATAGTGTGGATCTGAAAATCCTACTTTTTCCGCAATCTCATAATTCTTCAGAGTTGTATTCTCCAGGAGTTCCTTCGCCTTCTCCATTCTGATCCTGGTAAGTGATTCGATAAATGTTTCCCCTGTCATCTCCTTAAAAATAGTACTGAAATAGCTGGTACTGATATTCAGATAAGAACAGATACTGTTCAGACTCAGATCCGGATCCATATAATTTTTCCGGATATAATCCATAGCCATCATTCCCTGCCTCTGGCCGCTAGAACTATTCAGATCCTGAAGTGATTCAAATACTCCTTCAGCATACTCCTTCACCAATGTCACTGCTTTATCAAAGGTTTTTGCCTGAGAAACTTCTTTCAGAAGCTTCTCTCTCTGAGCAATGATCTTTTCCGGATCATCACTCAGGGACTGGCAGGTATTTCCGATGGCACGTATCACCTGCTGAAGATAAATGCAGGCATAGCTTTTCTCCACCAGTGCACCTTTGATCTCATGCTCGATCTGCTCCAGGATTTCTGTCACTCTCTGTCTGTTTCCGGCCTTTATCTCCTCTGTCAGGGTTTCCAGAGATTTTATAAGATTAATACTGTTGTCTGTTTTCTTTTCTTCCATATCAAAAAGAAGACTGCCTCCCAGCAGATACCGATAGCCAATGGCTTTCTCAGCAAGCTTATAGGAATAGACCAGTTCCTGAGGTGATCTCACCCAGCTTCCGATTCCTATAGAGGTTTCAATCCCGATCACTTCTTTTACTTTCTGCTGGATTTCCTGACAGATACTATGTATTTTGTCTCCGAATTCCCTGGATCTGCAGCCTGTAAATATAATGCATACCCGGTTACTGCCTTCCTGATAAGCAACACCTGCATTCTCTCTGGTAACAATTTCATTTCCTATATTAAAAAGTACAAAGGACATCAGTGCGCTTTCCTGCTGTTTATGCATATCTACCTGATACATTTCTGAGTAAGTGTCCATATCAAAAACAGCTACTCTGTAGCTAGAACAGTCAAAGCTGATCCCCAGCTTTTTCAGTTCCAGAAGACTTACCTGTACATCTCTTGTACAATTTACAAGAGTCTCCAGTGCTTTCGACCGGATGACATCCACATTCTTGTGATAATCCTTTGAAGTCTGCGACAGGGATTCCATTTTTTTCTGTTCTTTTTTTCTGGAATCCAGCTTTTCTTTCATATTCCGGAGCACTTTTGTCAGTTCCATTGCTGTGACAGGTTTGAGCATATATTCACTTACATTATAACGGATTGCTTTCTTCGCATATTCAAATTCCCCAAAACCGCTGAATATAACAATAAGAATATCCGGATAATTATCATGAAGAAACTCGCTCAGTTCCATACCATCCATATAAGGCATACAGATATCTGTCAATACAACATCCACCTTGTGGCTCTGCACAAATTCCACTGCCTGTCTGCCATTCTCACAATCCCCCACAAGCTCACAGTCCAGGCTTTTCCAGTCAATGTTCTCCCTGATTGCATCCCTGACCAGGATTTCGTCGTCTACCAATAATATTTTGTACATATTAAATTTTATCCCCCATAAGATCAGGCATCATCCCTCTGCCTGATAACCCAAATAAAAATGTTACTGTTCACTCCGTTCACACTAACTTAGCCAAAATTCATTCCAGATTGCCTGCGGCAATGGAATTTTGGCTTAAAACTACTACATCCTTTTACTTATTTTACCGAATCAGGTAAGTCCTCTGCCAGGCAGCTATTCGGTTATGAGCAAACAGCAAAGTAAATTTCAAATATCCGCTTGATTCGCTATAATGATAATAGCATATTTATACTATTTTTTCAATTTTTCAATATATTTTTTGTGCATTTCATACAACTCCGTGTGTTACTGTTTCCTCCGCTGTAAACTATAAAAATTTACTCTTTTTGCGTAAAATATTGCCTTGAATAATCTGATTTTTTTCATTAAACTGTTTACAATGATTTTCAGAATTTTGAAAGGAGAATACAAATTATGTTAAAGGGAATTCCTGAAATTTTATCACCGGAATTATTAAAAGTTTTATGTGAAATGGGACACAGCGATCGTCTTGTTATCGCAGACGGTAACTTCCCTGTCGAATCTATGAAAGAATGCCATCACTATCCGCTGTGACGGACATGGTGTACCGGAAATCCTGGATGCGATCCTCAAACTGTTTCCACTGGATACTTATGTAGAGCATCCTGTAAATCTCATGGAAGTTATGCCTGGCGATAATGTAGAAACACCAATCTGGGATACATATAAAGAAATCGTTGCCAAATATGACGAGCGCGGCGATAAAGCGGTTGGAAATATTGAACGTTTCGCTTTCTATGAAGAAGCCAAAACTGCATATTGCATTATTTCCACAAGCGAAAAAGCTCTGTATGCAAATATAATGCTTCAGAAAGGTGTTGTAATCAACAACTGACTTTGCTTTATCTTTTCGTTACTGTTCACAGTAACGTAGCCAAAATTCATTCCAGATTGCCTGCGGCAATGGAATTTT
>ERZ827117.1943-NODE-1943-length-13271-cov-2.630372_pt1 | contig 13271 bp, 9 predicted proteins | sample MGYA00519920_ERZ827117 | MGnify/ENA primary metagenome ERZ827117 (study PRJEB31778, sample SAMEA3449260) | human gut metagenome | biome: human gut; feature: human-associated habitat; material: faeces | place: United Kingdom | collected 2010/2012 ...
AGCTATGGAGCAGGGTCTTACCTTCGCTATCCGTGAAGGTGGACGTACAGTAGGTTCTGGTAAGGTTGCTACAATCATTGAGTAATTTATAGTGATTTGATTGTATCTTAAAATAAATAGTAATTTATTCCGCAATCCTTGAAAAATCGGGGGTTGCGGTTTCTTTTTGTATGAAAAGAAAGTTCGAACAAAAGATAAAGCAACTTACCCTTTGTGCTATGGTAAATGACTTGCATTTCTAGAAAAAATTAGCAAAATAATAGGGAGTCCGCTCGTGACTCCCTTTACTTAATTACAATAAGTTTCTCGGCACTCGTCCGAAGAAAAATTGTAATAATATTTTATGTGAAAAAAGAAAAAATATGTATTAGCAAAATAAAAGGGAACTCACTCGTAGCTCCCTCATTGAAATACTATATTAGTGTCCCACTCGTGAACACCTCTCTTGTACTTTTATATTAGCACGAAAATACTAACTTGTCTACTTATCTTTTGAAGATTTGTCTAAAAAATCTGTTAACTCCTGTATATTTGCAAAATGGTAGGTTTCAGGTAATTTTTTAAAATCATCTATTTGTTGCTGTTTGGATGCTAAAGTAGTTTGGAGGTTAGAACGATTTTCCTTTAATTTTGTGATGTATTGTAATTTGTCATTATACATATTTTGTAAAGTTTGATAATAATGGTTTACATCAAGTGAAAGAGAGAGGGATTTGTCCACCAAACGCATTTCATCAGAGGTTAGGTCTGTAATGTAATCACCAAGTCTGGCTTTACTTACACAAGTAATGTTTCCTAGCAGAACATTTCCATCAAGTATCAATTTGCCAGAAGTATCTGTTTGTGCTGTAATAGGTACAACAATAGGGAGAGTTGAAGATGTGTGTGTAATAGGAGCAACTAATGTATTGGGAGAAGTCTTATTAGCAGAATTATATTGTAGAATTACACAAGGACGTTCTTTACATTCTTCACTTCCGACACCAATACCTAAATTGCAACGGTATACTTGCCCTCGATATATAATGCGATTTTTGGCAGAGGGTGCGATAGCATTTAGATATAATTTATTCTTGAGCCATTCAAGGTATTGTTGTGTTTTTGTAAGGTCAATATTCATACTAATCTCCTTCGTATTGTTTTAAACAAATTTTTAAGTAAAGTCTATGCTAATCAGATATATTTGTCAATCGGAACATTAAATAATGAACACAGATGGTTTAATGCTAAGGACAGCAGACTTTTAACAGGTTTGCTTTCCTTTTTTGGGGGGGTAAGAAAAAAATTATTTATAATAATTTGAAAAAAGTGAGGGATTTTTACCATAATATGCCAATAGTAATATGAAGGCCTTAAAAAATACAATAAAGGAGTGGTCAGAGTGGAAGTAGAAAGAAGGGAAGAAAAAGAAATGCTTCGTTTGCTTGACAATGATGCTTCAAAAGCAATGGAAAAGATTATCAACAGATATGGAAGTGCGGTCAAAACCATATGCCGTTCAATACTTCTTGAATATTCAAATGAGGATATAGAAGAGACAGTTTCTGATGCTTTTGTGGCACTGTGGATGGCAAGGCATAATATTGAGGTAACAAATGAATGTGGCATTAAAGAGTATCTGTATGGAATAACGAGAAGAACAGCGTTAAACCGGCGCAGAAAGCTTACAAAAACCAGATTAGGTTTAACAAATGAAGAAATAAGTGATATTGATGCATCAGGAAGACTTGTTGCCGGCAATGATGTAGAAAAAGAAGTAATAAGTAAAAGTGAGTATATATTACTGCATCAACTTATAGAAGAAATGAAAAGTCCGGACAATGAAATATTTTCATTCAGATATTTTGAGGGATACAGTATAAAGGAAATTGCTGAGAGGATGGGACTTAAAGCAAAAACAGTTGAGAACAGACTATGCAGAGGACGGGTGAGATTAAGAAATCAGTTGATACATTGTGGCGTAGAGATGGGAGGCTGAAAGTTATGAAAAATATAGACGAAATGTTGAACGAAATAGGGGAAAATAAGGAAATAAAAGAAGGTGGGAATATGATGACAAGTGAAGAAAAACAGCGTATATTAACAAGGACAATGGAAAAAATAGGAAGAATAGAAGCAGAAAGTAATATAGCTGCTGCAGATGGTAACATAAAGGTAAAATTTATGTCACGAAGATTTACAAGGGCTGCTGCGGCGGCTTTAGGAGTGACTCTGCTCGTGGGCGGAACGGCAGCAGCTACATTAAAACTTAATCCTGCGATAAGCAGTTATTTTGGAATAAATGGCGGTACACAGGAAAAGCAGGCGGCTGAAATGGTTTCAGATGCACAGGCAACAGCAAAGAGCGGCGATGTAGAGGTTTCTATGGGACAGGTCATGGCTGATGAATCAGGATTTTATGCGGTAATTGATGTGAAAGGACTTAAAAAGAGTAGTGAAAAACTCTTTTTCAATAATTATGATTTTTCAGTCAAAAATCATAAGATAGACGAAGGAGGCATCAATTTAGGGGTGTGTAAAAACTGGTTTGAGGGAGATACTGCAAAATTTTTAATATCAGTATCATATGATGATGATTGGAAAAAAGGAGAAAGCCTGTCAGGAAAAGAGGTGACATTCACATTGAAAGATATAGGATATTATGATTATGACAATGACTGTGAATTTATAACAATATGTAAAGGTGAGTGGAAATTAAAGTGGAAACTTGAGGTCAATAGTAAATCCATTGTAAAAAATATAAATGTTCCTATGAACTTAAACTGTTCTGATGTTGTATGGAATAAGTTTGAACTCACACCGTTATCTTTAACAACTTATTTTAAAATAGAAAAATACAGGGAATTTGAGGGAACTAAAGAGGAGTACGAAAGACAGGTGGAAGGAAAAGACAGACTTGTTGTAAAATATCTTGACGGAAGAAAAATAGACAGCAGATTTGTAGGGTATGGTTCTGAACAGGATTATCATGTTTTAGAGTCAAATGGTTATTATAAGATTGATTTCAAAGAGATCGTTGATCTTGACAAGGTTGAGAGTGTTTCGTTTAATGGACATGAGTTCATACTTAAAGAAAACAAAAATGAGCCGTCTTACAAGAGATTTACAACTAATGCGAACTTTACATTGGATGTGCTTTCTGACACAGCAAAGTATCTTAAAACTGAGGAAAAAGATGGAGCATACAATAAAGATATAGGCTGTAGACAGGATATGGTTACATTCTATGGCGAAAAAGACGGCATTAAGCAGGAACTGTTTACTATCTACAGATTACATACAACTGATCTGACGCAGATAGAGGACAATATGGCTGGCATGGAGCGTGTTGGATTCAGTGATTGTAAGAGAGGTGGATGTACTTATATGATAAAGTATAATGAAGTTAAAGATAAGAAAGCTATTGAGACATTTTCTGATATTATCAATAATCAGCTTTCATATATTCTTGCAGGATTTGAGTATATTGATTAGAGTATCATTGATAACTTCAAAATCTTAAACAAATCTTAAAGATTTAACTGCTTTTTTCTTAATATTTTTTTTGAGATAATATGAGCTGTACCGGGGAGATGGAAGTTGTTTAACAACAAAATTGCGGTACGGCTCACAAATATGTATGCCAAAAATTTTAAATTATTTTGCAAAATAAAAATTCAGACAAAATTTCATACATAAGGATGGAGAGAGAGATGTACAATATAGTAATTTGTGATGATGAGAAAGACATAGTAGAAGCCATAGCGATATATTTAAACAGCCAGGGATATAATGTTTTAAAAGCGTATAATGGGAAAGAGGCAGTGGAAATTGTTGGGAGTGAGAAAGTTCATCTCGTGGTTATGGACATTATGATGCCCGTTATGGATGGAATAGCTGCAATGAGCAAGATAAGGGAAAATTCAAATGTTCCGGTTATTCTTCTTACAGCAAAAAGTGAGGATACAGACAAGATACTGGGTCTTAATGTTGGAGCAGATGACTATATTACAAAACCGTTTAATCCGGTAGAGCTTATTGCAAGAGTTAAGGCTCAGCTCAGAAGATATATGACATTGGGGGGTGGACAGAAAACAGACGAAAATGCGAAATATATTCTTAGAGGGCTTGAACTTGACGATGTTGCAAAGCAGGTGTTTGTGGACGGAGAGGAAAAAGACCTTACACCTACGGAATTTGAGATATTGAAATTATTCCTGAAACAACCCGGAAAAGTAATTTCACCGAAGGAAATATACAGGGAGGTGTGGAAAGACACTCCTATGGGAAGTGAGGGAACGGTCGCGGTACATATCAGACATTTGAGGGAAAAAATAGAGATAAATCCTTCAGAGCCGAGATATTTAAAAGTAGTTTGGGGACAAGGTTATAAGTGTGAAAAATAAATAACCGGGCGATTTGATTTTAATGAAAGGTGGGAGTAAATTATGAAAGGTATTGAAAGAAGAAAAGAAAGCAGCAGTAAAAGAAAGCTGACAGTTGTTTTTAATATAATTCAGGCTGTATCATTATCAGTGTTTTTAGTAATGGGTATGATTCTTACTGTAGCCGCCGGCAAATATGGTGTAGGGAAAAGTGGTGTGCAGTCTGAAATAAAAAGCAGAATACGGGCAATGAATAAAGGGGCAGCAATCTACGCAAAACTTGTGTTAAATGAAGACGCATATAAAGATGTGGTAATGGAAAGCTGTTTAGGAGCAATATCAAAACTTAAAAAAGAATATGTTAATAATAGTAACTCAAACTATATGTTTATATTTGAACCGGATTGTGTAGATCGAGATATAAAAAGTGGTGACAATGGTTCGGAAATGATAGGAAACGGCAATTATATAGTGTCTACAGAGGGGAAAGGTTGTTATTTTGATAACGTTAATAATACGAGTTTTAGATTTAATAAGAAAAAATTATATAATGATGCTGTCAAACAATATTTGTCGGGCACCGGGTATATCGGAAGCAAAGAGAAAACTGCGTTTTCTATTCTAAAAAAGATTTATCCGTATCAGAGAATGAATTTGGATTTTTATTCTACTGAGGGAGAAATGGTTTGTTCTGTTACATTTGATGAAACTTATGCGGAAAGAAAAATAAAAGAATTATCATCAAAAAAGACAGACGGCATAAAGGTTGACAGACAAAGATTTTTGTGGGAAGAAGCAACTTTTAGTTTTGACATGGATTCCAGCAGGGTAAGTCCGTTTACAGGAGAATTTAGAAAAGGAGTATTAGAGACTTGCGATGGAGCTGAATTGTTAAAAGGTAACGTAATGATTGCCGTACATAGTTTTGAGGAGCAGGGTGACAATTGTTATGTAAATACAACACAGTATTTAAAAAGGGAATATAACTATACAATTACTGGAATGTTAAGCAATAAGTTAAGTTCAAATGATGATTTCTATTATTTGTGCTGGTATGAAAGCCATGAAAAAAGTTTAACAATTATGACTTACATATCAGGAATACTGCTTATTATTTCTACAATTGCAATTGCATTGCTGGCAAAGTCATCGAGAAATGAAAGTGGAAAGGTTAAACGAATTTACAGGATACCGACTGATTTTGTAATTGTTCTGATTGGAATAGTAACGAGCATGATGCTTTTAGTATTAGCCAATATATGCAAGAGAGATATAAAACAATTGATACGGTATGGATTTACAAATCTTATAACAGCAGGGATTTTAATGGGGGTTGTTGCAGGAATTTTTATTACAATATTCTACACAAGTTTTTGTGCACAGATAAAAGACAGAGCTGTTATAAATAATATGTTTATAAAAAAAATGTTTACGCGTGTGGCAAAGAACATAAAATCACTTTTGACAATGGTAAAGACAAGTATACTGGTATTCACGGTATATTGGGCAGCCGGTGTTATTGAATGTATTCTGGCAGTTTTTGGTGGTTCAGAAGCAGCGTTTTTCACTGTGATTATTGCTAAAATTCTTGGAACAGTCATAATTGCAAGGGTATTAAGAGATGTATCAAAACTTCATGCGGGCATAAAACAAATGGCAGAAGGTGATGTTAAAGGAAAAATAAAAACAGAAAATATGCTTGCACCAATAAGAAAAGAAGCTGAGAATCTTAATAATATAGGTGAGGGTATGAAGAAAGCAGTAGATGCCCGTATTAAGAGTGAGCGAATGAGAACAGAGCTTATAACAAATGTATCGCATGATATTAAAACACCTGTTACGGCAATTATAAGTTATGTAGACCTTTTAAAGAAAGAGGATTTGAAAAATCAAAATGCGGCAGGTTATGTAGAGGTACTTGACAGGCAGTCACAGCGTTTAAAGAGCCTTATATATGATTTGCTTGATTTGTCGAAAGCTTCAACGGGAAATGTGGAAGTGAATATGTCAGAACTTGATTTGCCGGTTTTTATTGAGCAGAGTCTCGGTGAGTATATACCGAAGATGGAAAAAAGAAATCTCAAACCGGTTGTCAATTTTAAAATTGATGACAGGGATAAAAATGAACTTAAAGTTATGGCAGACGGCAGACACCTGTCAAGAGTTTTTGACAACATATTCCAGAATATATGCAAATATGCCATGGAAAATACAAGGGTTTATATAGATGTGGAGCTTATTTTAGGAAAGGCTGAAGATAGCAGCACATACGAAGCAAAAAATAAAGTATGCATATCAGTGAAAAATATGTCAGAACAGTCATTAAATATCTCAGGTGAGGAATTGACAGAAAGGTTTGTAAGAGGTGATGTATCAAGAAATACAGAGGGAAGCGGACTGGGTCTTTCAATAGCACAGAGCCTTATGAAACTTCAAAACGGAAATCTCGATGTAATTATAGATGGTGATTTGTTTAAGATTATACTGACATTAGATGAAGCATTATACATTTAAAATAAAAAATTGCGGCAGTTATCCGTAATGTCATATGACATTAGAAAGGATAATGCCGCATTTTTTATTTAAATTTAGACTTAAAGATAATGGTACTTATTATTTATGGGAGTATATTAAACATTTGGACATTTTCAGGCGTGTAAGTTTCTTGTAAGATTTCTGATTTATACTTATATACAAAGATGTTATAGTTGTAGTTTAAAGAAAGGAAAATGCTTATGAAAAAAATAATGTGTATTTGTCTTGTGGCAATAATGTTACTTACAGGATTGAAAGATAATAACAGTTTTACGGGAATGGAAAAAAGTATTAAAGATACAACGCAAAAAAACATAAAAACAGCAGAAGAAACTTCAGACAGTAATATAGAAGCTGCATTGCAGTTATATAATGGAGAGAAATACTTTGACAATGATAAAATAGAGGAAAGGCTGAAAGAAGAAAAAGAGCTGAAAAATCATATTGTATGGTGTGTGCCAACGCTAAGTGCAGATACAGATGTTATAAGCAGTGAAAAATTAAAGAAAATAAATGATTATTTTTCACATAAATATAATTGTTATATGGATATTTTATATGTAACTGATGATGCAGAGGGAAGTTATAATAAGGGCATTTTGAGCTATCTGGATAAAAAATATGCGGACGTATTTTTTAGTGGTTTTACATATGATGAGAATGATTACAATGCATATGAAAGCTTAATTAAAAATAATTATGCATATGATATGGCTGATGATTTAAAACAACAGAAAAATGCATCACTGTATAGTGCGTTTAATGAAAATGAATGGGTAGGAATGAAAAAAGACGGACATGTTTTTGCAATTCCAAACCAGAACTTTTTACCGCACAGATGTTATGCTGCATTTAAAAAAGATAAATTTACAAAATCAGAAATCAAAAATTTACCTAATAATATTGAAGATACATTAAGCTGTATAGAAACAAAAAATATAGGTAAAAATCAGCTGCTATGGGATATTTCTTATTATGATATATTAAATTCTGTTGGCTTATGTGATATGGGAGGATTATGGTTCAGTCATACGGACGGAAATGTAAAATCGACATTTGATGATGAGAGATTAAAAAGTATAATAAAATCATTGAACAATCTATACAATAAAAATATAATAAGCGGAAATATTTCACTGAATGACTATGAGGTCGAAACACTTGGCATTATAAATCAAAAAGAAAAAGATATTGCTTTTTTTGCAGATAATGCAACAGCAGAGAAATTAAAAGATGATTATTATATTAAATCATTCAAATATTATTACAAGACATATGATTATTCTAATACAATGATAAATGCAAAATCAGATAAGCACAGTCAAAGCATGTTTGTTATAGATAAAGTTTTAAATGACAAAAAAGTAGCAGTTTTGTTGGTAAACGGAGTGAAAAATAAAGATTTTAAACTGATTAACGGATATGCATATGATATTGACGGAAATGAAATGCCGTCAAACTATATAAGAACGGTTTTTGGTGTATCAGATAATGTGTATAATGCAGAGTCATCTGATTTTGGAAAGGATTGGGACAGGAGTAAAAAAGAATATTTTAATTCTGAGAATTGCAATATTTCTTATATCAATGGTTATATGCGTGATTACAGAAATACAGAAGATTTTGAAGAATTATATATCAAATTAGACGAGCTATGCGAAAGTGCTGACTTTGAAAAAGATTATAAAAAGGCAGTAATTCAAAGCCGGAAAAGGGAAGAAAATGCGAGAAGTCTGGAAATTAAAAATGTAAGAAAATTTTTATTGGATAAATAGAGATAAATAAAAAATTTGCTTAAAGAGAAAAATATTGTGCTGATGTTTGGAGAATGTATCTTTCGGGAGGAGAATTTGGTAAAATGACGTTGATGTCAAAATGTGTTTTGGCACTTGCATCATAAAATTATGATGTTAAGGAATGACATATGCAGAAATAAAAATGTTTATAAAATGCACACAAGGAGAAGAAATTGAAACACAAAATTTTATTGGTTGAAGATGACAGAAGTTTAGGTGAGAGCATAAAAGTTCTGCTTGAAGAAGCAGATTATAACGTGTCTTTGGCGGATGATTTTTATGCTGCCGAAAATTATATTTATAAGGATTTTAATGGAGAAAACAGTATTGATTTATATATTTTTGATATTATGCTTGGAAAGGAAAACGGTTTTTCGTTGTGCCGCAAAGTACGGGAAAAAAAGAATACGCCAATAATATTTTTGTCAGCACTTGATGATGAGGAACATGTGATAGAGGGACTTAATTTTGGGGCTGACGATTATATAGCAAAGCCTTTCAGAAAACGTGAGCTGCTAGCGAGAGTGTCGGCAAATATAAGGAGAAAACTGCGTGAGCAGGATAAGAAGATAATAAAAAGCGGGGAGTTATCTTTTGTGACTGCGGAGGAAAGACTTTTTTCAGGCGGGAGAGAAATTGAACTTAGAAAAACTGAGCTTGAATTGTTTAAATATATGATACAAAGTAATGGCAGGCTTATAAGGAGAGAACAGCTTTTAGAATATTTATGGGACAGCGCAGGCGTGGATGTTGAGGATAATACATTATCCGTCCATATGAGCCGTCTGCGGAAGAAAATCGGAAAAACGGCTGAGGGGGAATATATAGAAACGGTTCGTGGTATTGGTTGCAGATGGAAAGTTCAAATATCGGAAATGGGGGAAATATGAGCGGATATACGGACAAGAAAAGATATGCATTTTTGTACATATCAGCTGTTTTTTTTATGATATTTTTATTCGTTTTTGTAATATACAGGGAAAAGTGTGACAGGAAAAATGATTTTAAAATAATTGTGGGTGAGGTTTATGACAAAAGTCCGGAGGCGGCTGACATTATATTAAATCAGGCTTTTGAATTAAAAGAGAATACAAAATTAAAAACAAATACTGCCATAAATAATATATCAGGGAGTAGTAAAGTTATAAAGAAAGCAATAAAGCAGGCTGACAAGGCAGCGTATTCACTTGGATATACGGATAAGGCATATGATATTTTATTTGATAAGGACTTTAGCGGTATAAAAAATTATGAATTGTTAAGCTGTGCATTTTTTATATTACTGGCGTTATTTTCGACGTTAAGTATATATTTTTGGAAGAAAAATATTATCATGTATCTTAAAAATGTTTCTGAAAGAATATCTTTAGCACTCAGCGAAAAGAAGAAGTTTAAAAAAGCTGACGGAGGAAGATTTTATTTTCTTGAAAAAGATATTGAAGATTTGATAAACATTCAGATAAATCTTAAAAATTATATAGATAAAAGAGAAACAGACATGCAGAAATTTATGGAGAACATAGCACATCAGATAAAGACACCTCTTGCGAGAATTCTTTTAAATCTTGATATGTTAAGTTCTCTTTTTGAGGAGTCTTTTTTAGAAAATAATTATGAAAAAGATGAGAAGGCGGAGGAAAAAAAAAGTGCGGATAAACTTATAGCAGACAGTTTAAGTTCAGGTGAAGAAATAAAGAGACACATTATGATGCTTCTTAATCTGGCAAGAATGGAAGCGGGAAAAGTGCATTTCAGAAAGGATATTGTTGATCTGGCTTCAATTTTAGAAAAAATTGTTGATAGATTTGGCAGAAAAAATTTCGATGCAGATATAAATTCCATGGGTGAAGTTTACATTGTGGGTGATGAGGAATGGCTTTTTGAGGCAATATCAAATCTTGTGGATAACAGTATTGCACACGGAAATTCACAGAAACCTATACAGATAAGAGTGAGGGAATTTGATACAGATGTGAGGGTATCTCTAACTGATTTCGGAAGTGGGATAAGTAATGAGGAAATTTCAAAGGTATTTGACCGATACTATACAGGCAGTGACAGTGATAGTTATTCAACGGGAATAGGAATGAATCTGGCAAGATATGTAATAGAGGCTCATTACAGTGATATTCGCTTGTCAAGCAGTGATAAAACAGGTCTTAAGATAGAATTTAATCTGCCAAAACCTGAATTGAAACAGAAAATCCGCAAGGTGTAAGATTGCTGTAATGTCTGACTGATAAGATAGTGCAAGGGTAAAAAGAAGATAGCAATGAGAAATACGTGTCATCAGATGATATTAAAAGACAATATGGAGCTAAAGAGTGAACAAAAATTTTAGTGAGGTTTTAAAAGTGCGTAAAAAAAGAGAAAATATACATATAAATCTTATAAAAACAGGGGTTAGGCGGCGAAAACGGGATGGAATTTTTATGCGTACAATGACTGTTATCGTGGTGTTTTTTTTGACGGCGACACTTCTTTTTATGGATAATGCAAATGAATTTCAGATGCAGACAAATTATGATTATTATGGTGAATGGCTGCTTCGTACACCGGTATCGGATAAGATTAACAGTCCGTATCTTGAGAAAAGCGGTGAGATATGGACAGGCGGTGCGATTTATTGTCTGACTGACAAAGAAAAAAAATTATCTAAGAACGATACTAATACTGTAAAATTTGTAAATCCCGTGAGCAGTCTGCTCATGGTGGGGAAAAATATCGGTTTTATGGATAAAGAAATGATAAAATATGGTCACATAAGGTTAAAGGATGGGAGGTTTCCTAAAAAGGATAATGAGATTGTGCTGGAGGAAAGTGCACTAAAAGCAATTGATGATAAATGCAGGATGGGAGATTACATAAGTTTTTATGTGGCATCTGATGATGATATAGTAAGTCTTGCGATTAAACATAAAAAACTAAGGTTAAACAGAGTGACATACAGGATTGTGGGAATTATCAGGGAATATACGTCGCTGTGGAATGGCGGAGAAAAACTGCCAAATGCATTTGTGACAAAAAGTGCATTTGCAAGTCTAAATATGACAAAGTCAGGCTATGCATTCCGGAGCATAAGAAAAAAATATGCAGGTGCGGATGTATTTATTATGCCAAGTATTCGAGAAACGACAGGCACGGTCTTACTGGAGGCAATGTCAAAAGGTATTCCAGTTATTACCATTAATAAGTTTGGTGGAGCAACTCTTTTTGATAAGAATACGGGTTGGCTTTATGAAGGAAATACGAAAGAAGAATACATTGAGAATTTGAAAAAGGCCATTCTTGAATGTATTGCTAACCCTGGTGAAGTAACAAGACGTGGGAAAAACGCACGAAAGAAAGCAGAAAAGTATACTTGGCAGGAAAAAAACGAGAAGTATCAGGCAATATATGAGGGACTGCTGAAAAAGTAAGATGTGCAGCATAGAGGAGATGTTAAAATGGTTGGAGTATGCATAAAATATATGCATGAAAATTACGGAGGCATATTGCAAGCATATGCAACTGTTAGTTATTTGGAAAATCAGAATATTGAGTATGAGTTGGTTCGATATACTAGAAAAAAGACTGTGACAGAAGCACTGAAAGATGTGCCACGTCTTTTTAATGCAGTTTGGTTTAATAGCAGGTATGAGGGAATTCAGAGAAAACTTAGTCTAAAAAAGCATCCTGAGTATGCAAAAAATAATGAAGTTCGTATGAAAGCATTTGCGGGTTTCAAAAAATGGGCGTTTAAGGATTTCTCCGATGAGTATGTCGGCTATGCGGCATTACGCGAGGGTGGAAAGAAATATTCAGCAGTTATAACAGGAAGCGATCAGCTCTGGAGTCCAGCAGGATTGCCGACGAATTATTACAATTTGATGTTTGTTCCTGACGACACGCTAAAAATTTCAATTGCTTCTAGTTTTGGAGTAAAGGAAATTCCGTGGTATCAAAAGAAAAGAACGATACAGTATTTGAACCGCATCGAATACGTTAGTATGCGTGAAAATCGAGGAAGTGAGATTGTCAAGGAATTGACTGATCGAGATGTTCCTACGATTTTAGATCCTGTTTTCTTTTTGAGTAAAAATGAATGGCTGGAGAGAATTCCTAATAAGAGAGAAATCAATGAGCCATATATTTTTGCATACTTTCTTGGTGCCACACAGGAATATCGCAATGCAGTAAAGAAATTAGCTCACGACAAGGGAATGAAAGTCGTTGCATTGCGACACATGGATCAGTATGTAGAAGAAGATGAAAACTTTGGAGACTTTGCTCCGTATGACGTGAGTCCAGAGAGATTTCTGAATCTTCTGCGAAATGCAGAGTATGTTTGCACAGATTCTTTCCACGGAACAGCGTTTTCTATTCTTAATGAAAAACAGTTTGTAGTATTTAACAGATATGCTGAAAATTCTAGCTTCTCAAAAAATTCTCGTATAGATACCCTGTGTGTGAATTTTGGTCTAGAAAATCGACGTTACAAAAACGGAGTGAGTTTATCTGATATTGTGAAAAATGATATTGATTATAAAGCTGTAGGTGAAAAATATAAAAAACTTAAACTGGTAACAGATGAATA
>ERZ827117.1944-NODE-1944-length-13257-cov-4.919633_pt1 | contig 13257 bp, 13 predicted proteins | sample MGYA00519920_ERZ827117 | MGnify/ENA primary metagenome ERZ827117 (study PRJEB31778, sample SAMEA3449260) | human gut metagenome | biome: human gut; feature: human-associated habitat; material: faeces | place: United Kingdom | collected 2010/2012 ...
CGGGATAAGGAGATGTGGGTTGTTCCGCGATTAGCCTAAAAAAGAGGGATGGGGAAATGTCAAGGGGACTGTGGAATACCGCAGCCCAGTTTGTAGAGCGAGGATATGCCGCAAAAGCCCCTTGATATTTCAACACCCCTCTTTTATCCTCGCGCGGAGGAACAACAGGCATCACTTCCGGGGGAGCAGCCGTGTGATGCCGATGCCGCCCGGATAAACAAAAGTGTTCGGGTTTGCTCCCACATGGTGCACCACAAACAGCCTTACGGAAAACGTAGGGCTGTTTTTTTATTGCAATTTCCCGGGACGCTGTGGATGGGTGCACCATCGGGGGACGAGAACAGCCCGCGCCCCGCGTTCAGCGTACCGCGGGGCAAAAACGCCCCAGTGGGGCGTTTTTAGGGCGCGGGAGAGTCCCGAACAGAGTGCACCACAAACAGCCTTACGGTAAGCGTGGGGCTGTTTTTTTGTTGCTATTTTGCGGGAAAGTGTAACCTGGTGCATCATCTGAGATGAGAACAGCGAATGTGCGGGGGCCGCCCCCTACAAATGTTGGGGAGCAGAATGAGGATGAATACGTTGAATTTGCAGTGCATCAATTGCAATCGACATTTGAATGTGCTAAAATAACGATAATAAGCTTGAAAGGAGCAATTGTCAATGAAAAATGGTGTTGGCGGGGTGTGGATCAGTAAGGGGATACTTCCTTATTATCTGAACGGTCGGAGACTTGCGCTGGCACTTTTACTGAAAGAAAAGCCAATGTCGAGAGCGCAGCTGTTGAAAGGGATTGCAGAAAAAGAAACCAATTTCAATCAAAAGGAAATCGACAAGATGCTGGCCAGTCTGAGCATCTTGGGTGTGGTTTCTGTAGCCGACGGAGTGTATGCATGCAATACAGACAAACTGAAAGGCTGTACAACGCAGTACACAGAGGGCCAATTGCTGGACTTGATCGGCATGACGCAGGGCGCAGTAAATGGCAAGGCATTTTACAGTTCGACCCCGCCGATGAGTGTAAATTCCCGCGGCAGCAGCGGAACATAAGTGTCACGCGCTAACAATACAAACAATACAATTGTTTTTGCCGTTTCCAATCGCGTGCCCCCTTGCAAATCCCTGTAAATTTGTTACAATAAAGGCAACAGAACGGCGGCTTGTGGAGTTGCACCGCAATAAGGAGGATTCCCTTTATGAAACAGATCATTACCATCGGGCGCGAGTTCGGCGCGGGAGGCGGCGAGTTGGGTCGGCGTTTGGCGCGGGAGTTGGGCATCGCCTATTACGACCGCGATATTATCCTGCGCACGGCCAAGGCCAGCGCTCATCTGACGCCCGAGCAGGTGCGCCGCTGGGACGAGCGCGTACCGCATGAGTTCGGCTTTACCCAAAGCCTGTTCAACTTTTATGAGCGTCCTTTGAGCGAAGAACTGTGGGACGCCCAGGTGCGGGCCATCCGCGAGATCGCAGAAAAGGAAAGCTGCGTCATCGTGGGCCGCAACGCGGACTATATTCTGCGTGAGTTCGACCACTGCCTGCGCGTGTTTGTGCACGCCGACCGCAACTGGCGTCTGCTGCATATGCGCAAGCTGATGCCGGATACGCCGTTTGACCAGCTGGAAGCTGACATGGACAAGGCCGACCGCGCACGCAAGAACTATTGCGTTAAGCACACCGGCCGTGTGTATGGCGACAGCCGCAACTACGACTTGACGCTGTGCACAAGTAAGCTGGGCATTGATAAGGCGTTGGAGATTTTGCTTTGCGCGGCGAAGGATATTTAAGAAGCAGCAAATGTAGGGGTGGATATAGAATCCGCCCCTACGCGGGTTATAAAATTTGCGGGCTATCCGTAAAGGCATGCGCAACAAACGGGGCGTAGGAGACGGCGTCCCCTACAAACCGTTCGGCAACAATGCGTGGGACCCCCATGGTGCGCTCGCAGAAAATCAAGGTTTCCGCAGTGTAAAGAGGGGCTTTTGCCCCCTCTTTTTGTATTTTTATGCCAAAAATCATACTTTCTTTTGCGAGAAATCAAAAAGGCTTAATTTTATTAACCCAATAACGCGGCTTCGGCTTGACTTTTAAGGAAAGGATGATATAATATTCACATACGGTTTAAAAACTATCAAGGGCGATAGCGGCACCAGTTGGGCCCTATTGCCCTTTTCTGTTTTTAAGCGGTTGCCCGCTGCGCGGCAGCGGAGCATTTTATGGAGCGGAAAGGAACGTATCAACATGAAAAAACTATTTGCTTTCGGCATGGCTGCTGCCATGACCCTCTCTTTGGCTGCCTGCGGCGGCGCTGCTTCCAGCGCTGCACCGTCTGAGGCCGCTTCCGAAGCTTCCTCTGAGGCTGCTTCCAGCGAGGCCGCTGCCGAGTCCACCGATGCCACCGGCAAGACTTGGGTCATCGCTACCGACACGGTCTTTAAGCCTTTTGAGTACACCGATGCTTCCGGCAACTTTGTCGGCATTGATGTTGATATTGTCGCGGCCATCGCCGAGGATCAGGGCTTTGACTACGAGATGAAGAGCCTGGGCTGGGATGCCGCCATCGCTGCCTGCCAGGCTGGCCAGGCCGACGGTATGATTGCCGGCGCTTCCATCACCGACGAACGCAAGGCTTCCGGCTGGACCTTCTCTGACGGCTACTACGATGCCACCCAGACCATGACCGTGGCGGAGGACTCCGATATTACCGGCTTTGCTGACCTGAACGGCCAAACCGTTGCTGTCAAGACCGGCACCCAGGGCGCTACTTATGCCGAAAGCCTGAAGGACGAGTACGGCTTCAACATCACCTACTTTGAGGATTCCCCCACGATGTACCAGGCTGTCCTGGGCGGCCAGTGCGTGGCCTGCTTCGAGGATACCCCCATCATGAAGGCTTCCATCAAGGACGGCGGCCTGGCCCTGAAGGTTCTGGACGATACCGCCAGTGACCCCGCCCCCTACGGTTTTGCGATCTTCAGTGCAGACAGCCAGGAGCTGCTGGATATGTTCAACGCTGGCCTGGCCGATATCAAGGCCAACGGCAAGTATGACGAGATCCTGGCCAAGTACCTGGGCTAAGATCTGCGCCATAAACAACTGAACCAGGTTTGCGCGGGGACGCCTGTTTTCGCAGGAGGTCCCCGCATTTTTGCGATAGGGAAAAGGAGCGTGCTGCCACTTGGCCAGAATCATTACCAACTATGGCGGACTGCTGCTGGCGGCGATGGGGCAAACCCTGCTGCTGGCGCTGTGCGGTCTGTTCTTTGCCTGTATTCTGGGCTTGGTGTTCGGCATTTTAAGCGTGCTGAAAAACCGGGCCTGCAATATCATTGCCACCGTGTTTGTGGATATCATCCGCGGTGTGCCAATGATCGTGTTGGCGTTTTATGTATATTTTGCCGTGCCGATGCTGCTGAACAACATCCTGCACCTGAATACGATGCTGGGCATGAAAGGGCAGATCACCTTCTCGGCACTACAGGCGGGCACCATCTGCCTGGCGCTGAACTGCGGCGCTTATATGGCAGAGATCATCCGTGCCGGTATTGAAAGTGTGGACAAAGGCCAGATGGAGGCAGCCCGCAGCCTGGGCCTGCCCTATTGGCGCGCCATGTACCGCGTGGTGCTGCCGCAGGCGATCCGTACGATGATCCCCTCGATCATCAACCAGTTTATCATTACCCTGAAGGACACCTCGATCCTGTCGGTCATCGGTTTCCCTGAGCTGGTCAACACCGCCAAAAACGTGGTGGCGAACACGATGAGCGCGTTCCAGGTATGGACGATTGTTGCTGTGATGTACCTGGTGGTCATTACGCTGCTGTCCCGTCTGGCCAAAAAGGTAGAGAGGAGGCTCAACCGTGGGCGTCAATAAAAACAACGTTAAAATTCACGTTGAGCATCTGAAGAAAAACTTCGGCAAACTGGAAGTGCTGAAAGATGTCTCGACCGATATCTACGAGGGCGAGGTCGTCGTTATCCTCGGCCCGTCCGGCAGCGGCAAATCCACGTTCCTGCGCTGCTTGAACCGGCTGGAAGAGATCACCGGCGGTGATGTCATCGTGGATGGCCACGACTTGACTGATAAGAAAACGGATCTGAATAAGGTGCGTGAGAACGTCGGCATGGTGTTCCAGCATTTCAATTTGTTCAACAATCTGAACGTTATGGGCAACATGATGCTGGCCCCGGTAGAACTGAAAAAGGCCACCAAGCCCGAGGCCAAGGAGCGCGCGCTGCAACTGCTTGACCGTGTGGGCCTGGCCGAAAAGGCTGAAGCCTACCCGGCACAGCTTTCCGGCGGCCAGAAACAGCGTGTGGCGATCGCCCGCGCGCTGGCGATGAACCCCGACATCATGCTGTTTGACGAGCCGACCTCGGCGCTCGACCCCGAGATGGTCGGCGAGGTCTTGCAGGTCATGAAGCAGTTGGCAGCGGACGGTATGACGATGGTCGTCGTCACCCACGAGATCGGCTTTGCCCGTGAGGTGGCCAGCCGTGTGATCTTTATGGAGGGCGGCTACATCGTGGAGGAGGGCACCCCCGAGGAGGTCATCGACCATCCGAAGCAACCGCGTACCATCGACTTTTTGAGCAAGGTCCTGTAAGGGACTGCGGCCTCTGGCGCAAAGCCGGAGGCCCTTTGTTTAAAGGAGGCAAAATCATGAATTACGCAGAACTGTTGCAGGCGGCCCGCGGGCAGATGGGCCCCTGCCATGCCTGCCCCGTGTGCAACGGCCGCGCCTGCGGCGGCAACATCCCCGGCCCTGGTGCCAAGGGCAGCGGCACGGTGACGATCCGCAACTTTGACGCCTGGCGCAGTGTGCGGCTGAACATGGACACCATCCACGAGAATTTTACCCCGGATACCCGTTTGCAGCTGTTTGGCCGTACGTTCAAATATCCGTTCTTTGCCGGGCCGGTGGGCGCTATGGCGCTGCACTACGGCGACAAGTACAACGATATGGATTATAATGCCATCCTGGTGCCTGCCTGCGCGGCTGCGGGCATTGCCGCCTTTACTGGCGACGGTACCAACCCCAAGGTGATGGAGGGCGCAACGGCGGCCATTGCGGCCAACGGCGGCTTCGGCATCCCCACCGTCAAGCCGTGGGATAATGCGACCGTCGCCAAGAAAATGGCAATGGCACGGGAGTCCGGCTGCTTTGCGCTGGCGATGGACATTGATGCGGCGGGCTTGCCCTTTTTGCAGAACCTGACCCCGCCCGCGGGCAGCAAAACGGTGGAGCAGCTGCAGGAGATCGCCCGCGAAGCCGGGGTGCCCTTTATTTTGAAGGGCATCATGACGGCCAAGGGCGCGGAAAAGGCTGTGCAGGCCGGTGCGGCGGGCATTGTGGTGTCCAACCACGGCGGCCGTGTGCTGGATGACTGCGCTGCCACCGAGGAGGTGCTGCCCGAGATCGTAGCAGCTGTGGCGGGCCGCGCCAAAGTGTTTGTGGACGGCGGCATCCGCACCGGCGGTGACGTGTTCAAGGCGCTGGCACTGGGCGCAGACGCCGTGCTGATCGCCCGCCCGTATGTTACGGCGGTGTATGGCGGCGGGGCCGAGGGTGTTGCCTGCCTGACCGAAAAGCTGGGCGCTGAGCTGGCCGACACCATGCGGCTGTGCGGCGCGGCCACGCTGGCTGATATTTCCCGGGATATGGTGCGGATCTGATTTGTTTATGCGTTTTTTTGCGGTTTAATCTTGCATAAACTTACATTTTGCGGTAAAATTACAGCATGTACCTGCTTTATTGCGCTGAATCAATAAAGCGGGCGCAAGAGGGATTTGTGTATAGCATTTTGAGGAGGTCATAACGATGAAAAAATTGATCAGCATGGCGTTGGCTGCCGGTATGGCAGTCAGTCTGGCAGCCTGCGGCGGTGCGGCTTCGTCTGCCCCTGCGGCGGATTCGGCTGCTTCGGGCGCTGCTTCCACCACCGAGGCCGCAGCCGACAGCGACCTGGCCTATATCCAGGGCAAGGGCAAAATGACCATCGGCTACACCGTCTACGAGCCGATGAACTACACCGACGCCGAGGGCAACTTTACCGGCTTTGATACCGAGCTGGCCACCGCCGTTTGTGAAAAGTTGGGCGTGGAGCCGGACTTTGTCGAGATCAACTGGGACACCAAGATCGTTGAGCTGGACGCCAAGAGCATTGACTGCATCTGGAACGGTATGACCCTGACCGATGAGATCATGGCGAACACCGCCTGCACCAAGGCCTATGCCAAAAATGCGCAGGTCGTCGTGATGAAAGCCGACGCCGACTACACCTCCACCGCTGACCTGGTGGGCAAGACCGTTGTGGCAGAGGCCGGCTCCGCCGGTGAGAGCGCCATCCAGGACGACGAGAGTCTTTCCCAGGCCGACTACATCAGCAAGAGTGTCCAGACCGACTGCCTGATGGAAGTTGCCGCCGGTACAGCCGACGCCGCCGTGCTGGATCTGACTCTGGCTACCGCCATGATCGGCGACGGCACTGACTACGCCAACCTGACCATCAAGGACGAGCTGAATGCCGAGGAGTACGGTGTTGCGTTCCGCAAGGGCAGCGATGCGGCCGCAGCCGTCGATGCTGCGTTTGATGAACTGAAATCCGACGGTACGATGCAGAAATTGGCTGACAAATACAGCCTGAGCCTGGCCGACTGATGGGCGAGGCGGCTGTAATCTGGGGGCGTCTGACCGAATCATTTTGGCTGAACTGCCAGCTGTTTGGTCTGACGCTGCTCTTTGCCATCCCGCTGGGGCTGGTGGTGGCGTTCGGCTCAATGAGCCGGTTTGCCCCGCTGCGCGGCGTGGTAAAAACGTTTGTATGGGCGATCCGCGGTACACCGCTGATGCTGCAAATCCTGGTCATCTACTTAGGGCCCGGCCTGATGGGCTTTACCAACCCCTGGCCGTCGGGCGGCAGCGGCCGGTTGGTGTCGGCGGTGGTGGCGTTTGCCATCAACTACGCCTGCTATTTCTCCGAAATTTACCGCGGCGGCATCGAAGCTGTGCCCAAAGGCCAGACCGAGGCCGGGCAGGTGCTGGGCATGACCCGCAGCCAGATCTTTTTTAAGGTCACGCTGCTGCAAGTGGTCAAGCGCATTTTGCCGCCCATGGGCAACGAGATCATCACCTTGGTCAAGGATACCTCCCTGGCCAACGTCATCGCCAACAAGGATATCATCATGATGGCCAAGGAGTACAGCGCCAAGGGCCTGATCTGGCCGCTGTTCTCCACCGCCGTGTTCTTTCTGGTATTTGTGGGCGTACTGACGCTGTTTTTTGGCTGGCTGGAAAAACGGCTGGACTATTTCCGCTAAGGGGGCACGGCTATGGCATTGTTGGAAGTTGCCGGTATCGGCAAAAGCTTCGGCAGCACAGCCGTGCTGCGGGATATCTCGTTTGAGCTGCAAAAAGGCGAAGCGCTGGCGATCATCGGGTCGTCCGGCTCCGGCAAAACCACGCTGCTGCGCTGTTTGAACTTTTTGGAGACCGCCGACGCCGGGTCTATCACCGTGGCGGGCGAAACGCTGTGGAGCGCGGACGATGCCCGCACCCAAAGCGAAGCTGTGCTGCGCAAAAAGCGGCTGCATTTTGGGCTGGTGTTCCAGAACTTCAACCTTTTTCCGCAGTATACGGCGCTGCAAAACGTGATGCTGGCGGGCGAGCTGCTTGCCAAAGAGCGCCCGGATTACAAGCAGAACCGCAAACAGATCCATGACGAACTCGAGACTCACGCCCGGGAACTGCTGGCCCAGATGGGGCTTTCCGACCGGGCGGGGCATTATCCGCATCAGCTTTCGGGCGGGCAGCAGCAGCGCGTGGCGATCGCCCGCGCACTGGCCCTGCACCCCGATATCCTGTGCTTTGACGAGCCGACCTCGGCGCTGGATCCCGAACTGACGGGTGAAGTGCTTCGCGTTCTGCGCGATTTGGCCGAACACAAGACCACCATGATCATCGTAACGCACGAGATGAAGTTTGCCCGCGATGTGGCCGACCGCATCCTGTTTATGGATGGCGGCGTCGTGGTGGAACAGGGCGACGCCAAGCAGGTCATCGACCACCCGCAGGAGGAACGCACGCGGAAGTTCTTGGCCAGTTACGGCAAATAAAATTGGGCTCTCCCCCGGGTGGGAGAGCTTTTTTGCGCCCTTTTTCCGGCTGATTGCAACAAATATCTATCCCTGGCGGCTTGCACCGTGCGAGGTTTGTTGCTATACTGAACATCAAAGATGCACAATCACTTTTTACGCACAAGCAAAGCGGAGGAAAACAGTATGCAGTTAGACAAACTTCTCCACGGCGGAGATTATAACCCTGAGCAGTGGCTGGACCGTCCGGATATCCTTGCCAAAGATGTGGAGCTGATGGAAAAAGCCCACGTCAACGTGGTTACGCTGGGCGTGTTCTCCTGGTCCACGCTCGAGCCGCAGGAGGGCGAGTTCCACCTGGACTGGCTGGCCGATATCATCCACAACCTGTACGCGCACGGCATCTCGACCATTTTGGCAACGCCCAGCGCCGCACGCCCGGCCTGGCTGGCCCAGAAATACCCCGAGGTGCGCCGTGTGCGCGGCGACCGCGTGCGCGAACTGTACAACCGCCGCCAGAATCATTGCTACACTTCGCCGATCTACCGTGAAAAAGTGGCGATCATCGACCGCAAGCTGGCTGAGCGCTTCGGCAATGACCCGGCCGTGATCCTGTGGCATATCGGCAACGAGTTCGGCGGCGAGTGCCACTGCGAGCTCTGCCAGAACGCATTCCGCGCCTGGCTGCAACAGCGTTACGGCAGCCTTGACGCACTGAACAAGGCATGGAATGCAACGTTCTGGAGCCACAACTACACCGATTGGAGCCAGATCGAAAGCCCGGCCCCCCAGGGCGAAAACGCCGTGCAGGGCCTGGCGCTGGATTGGAAGCGCTTCGTCAGCTACCAGAGCATTGATTTTTATAAGTGGGAGCGCGACTGTGTGCGCGAGCTGGCCCCCAAGGCGGAATTTACCGTCAACATGATGTACCGTTTCAACGATATCAACTACTTTGACTTTGCTAAGGAGATCGACGTCGCCAGCTGGGACAACTACCCCACCTGGCACAAGGCGACCGAGACCGTCGAGGAGACGGCGCTTGACACGGCGATGATGCACGACCTCTACTACTCGCTGAAAGGCAAGCCGTTTTTGCTGATGGAGTCAAGCCCCAGCTTTACCAACTGGCAGCCTGTCAGCAAGCAGAAGCGCCCCGGCATTGCCGAGCTTTCGGCGCTGCAGGCAGTGGCGCATGGCGCGGACAGTGTGTGCTACTTCCAGTGGCGCGCCAGCCGTGGTGCCGAGGAAAAGCTGCACGGTGCGGTGATCGGCCATGATGGGCGCGAGGATGCACGGCCTTTCCGCGAGACCGCCGAAGTGGGGGAAACGCTGGAACAGCTGGCCTTTGTGGCGGACACCCGCCGCGTGAAACAGGTGGCCATCGTGCATGACTGGGAGAACAAATGGGCGCTCGAAGGCTCAGCCGGGCCGCGCAACTGCGGCCTTGGCTACTGGAAAGAGCTGGCCTGCCACTACAACGCCCTGGCACGCCGCGGTATTACGGTGGATTTTGTCAACCAGGAAAGCGACCTGACCGGCTATGGGCTGGTCATTGTGCCGATGCAGTACCTGCTGCGCAACAAATTTGCGCAAGCGCTTTGCGATTACACCGCCCAGGGCGGCACCGTGGTCGTGACTTACTGGACCGGTGTGGTGGATGAGAGCGACCTGTGCTATCTGGGCGATACCCCCTACGGGCTGACCGACCTGCTCGGCCTGCGCCGCGAGGAGATCGACGGCATGTATGACGGCGAGACCTGCCATTGTGCTGCCCCTGACGATGGTGTGCTCGAAGCAGACGGCAGCATCCTCTGCGAAGTAGCGGCCCTGAACGACACCGATCCCGCTACCCCGCTGATGCTGTACACCGAGGATTACTATGCAGGCCGCCCCGCCGCCGCGGTGCATGGATTTGGCAAGGGCCATGCGTACTACCTCGCCAGCCGCTTCAATGCGGATTTCTACAATGACTTTTATGCGCAGGTATGCAAAAAGGCGCGCCTTGCACCCGCTTGGCCCGAGGCACTGCCGGCCGGTGTGCTGGCTACCCGCCGCGGCGATTTCGTCTTTATGCAAAACTGCAACGACCACAGCGTAGAGATCGACGGCGTAGAGCTGGAAAAGTACAGCACGCGCCTGGTGCAAGTAGAGCCTGCGGACGAGGAGTAATTTGACCTACTTTCTTTGAAAAGAAAGTAGGCAAAGAAACTTTAAACAAATTAACAAGAAAAAAGCGATGCAGCGGGAAAGCGGCATCGCTTTTTTGCTCCCTTTTTTAGTCACAAAAGGGAGCGCTACCGGAAGAAGCCCATTAAAAAAGTGGCTCACCGCAAGGTGGTGAGCCACGATGGTTGTGCTATTAAATCAAAGAGCCCCGTTGATCCAAGCTGTCAAAGCCGGTTTCGGCTGGAAGCCAACCTGGGTGGCAACGACCTTGCCAGCTTTCAAAACCACCAGGCAGGGGATGCTGTTCACGCCAAACTGCGCGGCCAGTTGTGGGTTTTCGTCGCAGTCAATGCCAAAAAAGGCGGCCTTGTCGGCCATCTCGCCGCTTACTTCCTCCAGCACGGGTCCCAGCATTTTGCAGGGGCCGCACCAGGTGGCGTTAAAATCCAACACGGCTGCGGGGGCAGCCAGTGCAGCACTTAAATCATTATGATGAACTTCCTGTACCATGGGAAAATTCCTCCTTTTATCGTGTGTTTGTCAGTATGGGCAGAGCCCGGCTGAACTATACCACTATCTTACACGATAAACCGCCAAAAAGCAATAGATAACATATTAAAATACTATGAATTAAAAAATAGACAAGTGTACATTGTGCCGAAATTTGACCCGGCTTTTTGGCGGTTCTGCGGCTTGACAAAAATTGCGCAGGTGCGTATGCTTGAAGAAAAGCACAATCAATTTGCGCGGCTTTTCGCTAAGAAGTTGCGCAAGAAAAGGAGAGTACAGCCCATGACTACGGGGCAGGGACGGGATGGCCGTCCGCCGATCGAGGAGATCGCACAGGCGCTTGGCATATCAAAAACAACAGTATCACGTGCATTGTCAGGCAAAGGACGTGTGAGCGAGGGGACCCGCGCCAAGGTGTTTGCCTATGTGGGCCGCCCGGGGGTTGAGGGCAGCGCCCCGGTGCGCAGGCAGGATCCCGGCGCAACACACAATCTTTCGCTGGTGATCCCCAAGCACTTCATGCAGCTGGATCTGCCGTTTTTGCGCAAGTGCATGGGTGGTGTCTGCACCATGGCGGCGCAGCGCGGGTACGACCTGCTGCTGTGTTATGTCAGCGATACCGATACCGTCCAGCTGGAACGTCAGCTTGCCAGCCACAAAGTGGACGGCGTCATCCTCTCCCGCACGATGAGCGATGACCCCAGCATTGACCTGCTGCAACAGTACGGCGTGCCGTTTGTTGCCATCGGCCGCATTGAAAACGACGATATACCGCAGGCGGATAACGACCAGCTGGGCGCCGCCAGCGAGATGACCCGCGTGCTGTTCCAGATGGGTGCGCGGCGCATCGCCTACCTGGGCGGCAGCGGTACATACACCGTCAACGCCGACCGGCTGCGCGGCTACCTGCGCGGGCTGGCTGAGTTTGGCGTGGCGGCAGATCAGGCGCTGATCCGCACCGGCATTGAATCCGACGAGCAGCGCACCGATGCGCTCGAAGCTGTGCTGGAGCAGCACCCCGACTGTCTGCTCTGCTGCGATGATCGCATCGCCTTTGATTTGATGCACGAACTGCGCAATCGCCACATCCGTGTGCCGGAACAGCTGCGGCTGGCCAGCCTGTACGACAGTGAGCTGCTTGCGGGTGTGACGCCAGCCATCTCGGCCGTACAGTTTGATGCGGAACGCTTGGGCTCCACGGCCTGCCGCATGCTGCTGGACGTGATGGCGGGCAAGGATATCCCGCTGCGCCAGGTGCAGGGCTATCAGGTCATCCTGCGGGAATCGACAAAGTAATGCTACAATTTGCATAAATCTGTCAAAAAGGATGACTTGCGCAACAAGAAATTGCGCAAAACGGTGCCAAATGGCAGAAAAACGCGAAGCTTATGGGTAAAAACCTACAAAAAGTTATGTGAAACCCCGTCAATTGTGTACATTGACACCAGCGCAAAAATCTTGTATCCTAAGTATTGTAAAGCAGATGCGCAACATGATTGCGCAGCACTGTGAATTGTTTGAGCAACGAGCAAAAACAAGAAGAAGAAGGAGAACACAACTATGAAAAAGCAATTGTGCCTTGCCATGGCCGGTGCCATGGCCCTGTCTCTGGCAGCCTGCGGCGGCAGTTCCGCCAGCAGCGCAGCAACCTCTACCGCTGAGGCTGCTTCCTCCACTGCCGAGAGCACCGCAGAGAGCACTGCCGCTGAGGGCGACGTTCTCGACCAGGCTGCTGCCGCTGCCTTCGCTCAGGACGTTACCTTGACCATGTGGGGCGCTGAAGAGGATCAGGACCTGCTGCGTGAGATCAGCGACAAGTTCATCGAGAAGTACGGCAACTACGGCGGCAAGATCACCATCAATCTGGGAACTCAGTCCGAGTCCACGGCCAAGGATACCGTCCTGACCGACCCCACCGCCGCTGCTGATGTTTATGCTTTTGCCGATGACCAGCTGAACGAGTTGGTCAAGGCTGGCGCTCTGCAGGAAGTGCAGCTGAATGCGGACGATATCAAGAGCCGCAACACTCCCGCGTCTGTCGATGCTGCCACGGTCGATGGCAAGATCTATGCTTACCCCCTGACCGCTGACAACGGCTACTTCATGTTCTACGACAAGAGCTTCTTCACCGAGGATGACGTCAAGAGCCTGGACACCATGATGGAAAAGGCTGCCGCTGCAGGCAAGAAAGTCTCTATGGACGTTGCGAACGGCTGGTATCTGTACAGCTTCTATGCTGGTGCCGGCCTGAACCTGGGCCTGGCTGATGACGGCGTGAACACCGTCTGCAACTGGAACGAAGCTCCGGGCGCTGACGTTACCCAGGCTGTCATTGATATCTGCAAGAACCCCGGCTTCATCGCCCTGAAGGACGAGGAGTTCACCGGTAAGCTGAAGGACGGCACTCTGGTTGCCGGCGTCAACGGCACCTGGCGTGCAAACGACGCTGCTGAAGTTTGGGGCGACAACTACGCCGCCTGCAAGCTGCC
>ERZ827117.1966-NODE-1966-length-13086-cov-15.323383_pt1 | contig 13086 bp, 9 predicted proteins | sample MGYA00519920_ERZ827117 | MGnify/ENA primary metagenome ERZ827117 (study PRJEB31778, sample SAMEA3449260) | human gut metagenome | biome: human gut; feature: human-associated habitat; material: faeces | place: United Kingdom | collected 2010/2012 ...
AAAATAACACTTTTTTATGTAAAAGGCATATATGTAAATTAATAAAACGACAAATTCCGATTTGTTATACTCTTTCTTTCTCCCATCTTCTTGCCCTTCGGACAAAAAGCATCCCCCTGTCATGAAATCCGATATAATTGATGACAGCAAACTTATAATAGGATACCGCCTGCTCATAAGTCCAGAACAAACCATCGGCAGATGTCATATTCTTTTCATGGCTTATCTCCCTCAAAAAACTATTTTTCTTACTGATAGTTTAACAAAATATCAGCTATTTTTCAATGACAGCCTCTTTCTTCTCCATCAGGGTGTCCACTGCCCACCGGAGAAAAACGGTGTAATATAGGACATAATAAAGCCCAAACCATTGATAATCGCCCATGTAATCGCAATCCTTTTCAGCCATGCTCTCGATTCGTCAACCGTTCTGCCGCTCCGAGAAAAATTCATTAAAAGAAGTGCTATTGCCGCCGTCACAATCGCTGCTATCGTAGAAATTCCTATAATTTGCTTATAGACATCCTTCATAATCTCAGACGCTTTTTCCCAAACCGTAACGGCATAAACCGGTCGAATCCAATATGCCTGCATCATAACCACACAGAAAAATAAGTATCCAAGCTGTGGAATACTGATATACTTCTTCTCTTTACTGTTCTTTTTCATAAGCTGCCTCCTTATTTCAGGTACAAAAAAACACCTGAATCATAAAAATTCAGGTGTTCTTTGCTGTCTGTATATTTTTCGATACTATCATTATATAATAGAAGAAATTCATTGTAAATTCCAGAGATGTTCCAATTTCGTTCCAATCATATGCCAAAAATGTCTCTGAAAAATTAGGATATCAGCTATTTTTATTCTTGTAATATCTTTAAATAGGTATCCAATCTTGTGTTAATATATCCTGCTTTCATTAATTCTGATTTGAGCAAAATCCTTTTTCACTTCCATTTCTATCAATAAATAGATATATTCCTTCAAACTAAATATAAAATCTTGCATATTTTGTTATGAAATATTTATTGTTTTCTTTATATTCCTACAAAAGCTGTTCCCTTTTGGCACAACCAAATGCAAATGTCATTTTATGTATAAACTACATATGATCCTTTAAAGTCTTTTATCAATCGTAAATCTTCAAAAACTAAATTCATTTCTCCTAAAATAAGTATCTTTTCTTCTTTTTTTCAATTTGCAGAAGAATACTCTCTCTTAATTTGTACCTACTCTCCACTAGTTTATTCATATCAAAGAATATTTTCAAATCTCTGTTTTCCTAATATGCTTCTGAAATCTTTCTTTCAGAACAAAGCGTACAGTCTGTAAAAAATTCATAACTGCAAATCACATTGCTTCACCACTCCATAATCAAGATATTATCATCTATATCTCTAAATCTATATACTTTACATTTTAGAAATTAGATATCTCTCATTATTAGCATAGTCATAAACTAACATTGTTACTCTTGATAACATTTCAGAAACTTTATTTTCCCAATTAGCAAACTCCAACTTTGTCACTCCTGACCTAATATCTCCATGTGCTATTGAGTTTCTACGATTTACTAATGCATCAATATCTTTTTTATAGCAATCAAATAAATCAATCGGTAACCCTATCTTATATAAATTCTTCTGTAATACTATATACCATAGATTAGATTGTGTATCGATTATTTGATCATCAATAAATAATTTTTTCTCTTTAAAACCTTCTACCTTTTCCATAAAATCTACTCGTCGATACAAACGATGTAAACGACTATCCTCTGGTAATTTTTTACGAAATACAGTTGATTTTCGTTCAACATTTTCATAGTCCATAAATTCCTTGTTCATACTTGCTACTGCTAATCCAATATTGACATCTATACGCTTTAAATTTTGGGCATTAATATATTGTACATATGTCTGCAAGCATATCTTTATATATCCTTCCATATGAGAGTATAATATCAGTACCAAGCTTTTTCTATATTTATCTCTATTGGGTTCTGAAATTTCGTTTAATTGATTCTTAAAAAAGGCAAGTTCCTCTTGGCGCCAAGCTAATTCTGCTTCAAGCTGCGCTCTCAATTCATTTGCTGTCAAGAATCTTTTCCACTCCTTCTGTAAACAATTTTATTCTAGCTTTTACCCCATTGACACTACCTGTTTTATATGACTGAAGTTCATTTCCATATTTTATACTGTTAATGCCTTCTACTACCTGCTGAATACAATCACTCTTCTCTATTCTTTCTATTAAAGAAGCAAGCGATATTGCAATTCCATCAAAATAATACAATACAAATTCATTTCTTGAAATTCCGCTGGCAGTCTTTCCTGAAAACGCTTCTTCCCCCCAATTTTCATTTATGAACTTAAATGTTTTTTCAAAAATAGCCTTTTCTTTTTCATATTCAAATGAATCGGTTCCTATTGTTATCTTTTCAAGATACCTTGTAAAGTACTCTGTTACTGGATATTTATAGTTTTCAATATCATTTTTTATAGCAAAAAATCTCAGGATAAGTTCTTGATCATATCTTGTATTTATCTTTTCATCAGGAACTCTGTTAATAACAGTTTTAAAATCATAATTTTTACTACATTCCTCCAAAAAATTAATTCCATTTGAACCTAAAAGCCTAATTGTACAATTTCGGATTTCCTGTGCAGATAAAAGTTCTCCCCCTGTATTAAGACGCTTAAACATATGATATTTCAAAGAAATTTCACTTTCTTTTTTTATTACTTCCATACGAACAAAACTTCTTTTAATCTTAATTTGTAATGCTTTTGGCAGCTTATTAAATGTCAGTCCATTCAAATCATCAACTATATCGCACCCACGTAAAACCAAAAATTCATCTTCTGTTTTTCCAAGCTTTTCTCCTCTAAAATGTAAATAACTTGATATTCTTTGAAGCCCATCAATCAACTCATAAACTCCATCATCTGTCTCTATTACAAATATCGGCGGAACAGGCATCTCTAAGATTAATGATTCTACAAAACGAGATTGTTTTTCTTCCTCCCATCTAAATAATCTTTGGTAATCAGGTGAAATAGTCAGTTCATTATTTTGGTACATATCGTATAATTCATTAAATGATACATCCAAACTTTTTGTTCTAATTTTAATAATTTGACTATCTACATTCTCTATTAAATTTTCTATTGCCATGCTCTCTCCCTCACTTTTATAAACAATATAAATAGCACTAGTTTTCAATTCTTCCCGAACACTAGCCAATAGTAAAGCTGTAAGAAGTTAATTTTAAGTCTAAAACAGACCATAAATCATCTATCATGCCCAGTAGTCTATATCCTTTTAAATCTCAAAAATCAAAATATTTTCTTGCTGTTATTTAGCTGATAGGATATTTATATTATAACGTTCTCAAAAATATATGACAATAATTATTTAAGATAAAAGTATTATACCACAATATTTGCAAGAAACTGCTTAAAGAGTTACATACCTTTCCCTGATTCATAAATAGTTTATCCGCATACAATAATTCCAATGCTGAATCAAAGCAGCTCGTTCTGAAGCCCCAAAACAAATCCCCCATCCTTCTTATACTCTCGTTTTTTCTACGATAATAAGTACTCCTCGAAAAGTTCTGGAATATTTCAGACAGCCTCTCCATGATTTCATCGACACAACCAATTTCCTGCGAAGATAAATAGGTATAGTACAATACCTAATAGCACTCCTCGTCGTTCCAATATTTCTCCCGCAGCCAAGCAACTGCACTATCTATAATTCGGTATGAAACATTACTTTATCATCCTTTTTCATTTTAATCTCTTGATGCAAAAAAGAGCAGTGTAGCATCCGCTCTTCTTGTGGTTCATATTGTATTTCATCATTCCCACTTTGGGACACCGTGTCCCGAAGTACAGGTTTCTCTTATATTATCTATTTTTTGTTCTCAGGTCTACTTCAATCCAAATATTCAACCAAATCACTGATCTCGCAGCATAATACCTTAGACAAAGCAATTAAGTATTGTACCTGAGCTTTATTGATGTTCTTCTGCCGCTGTTCATACTGCTGAATTGTCCGAATTGGAATGCCCGCTAATTCCGCTAATTCCTTTTGGCTTAAGCCTGCCTTTAGGCGGTGTATTTTCAGATTTGTTTCTTTTTTCCGCTCTTTATACAGAACATTCATTGCATCAACAAACTGCCGGATGTCCATTTCATGGAAAGGATAATACATACTCATTACCTCTTTGATTGGCACATACAGGTTAATCTCCTCAAAGGACATACCTGCTTCCCATTGATAATAAGCCAATGCCCATCCTGCCCAGTATTCTTCACTCCGGTTGCTTGCATACATCGGTTTCATACGTTTTCTTTCGATTCCTGAACATTCCAGAACCTTATATGCCAGTTCAACACCCGACATTCCCACCAGAAGTTGAAAATCACCTTCTCCAAATCGTTTTGCAATGCCAGAAACAAGGAACAAACCCCAAAAATCCCCGATTTCATATTTTAAATCATATACAGCAAAATCCAACATACGACCGAGTGCTGTTCTTGCTTTTTCCAGATAGACCTTATCGTAAGCGTGGATCATCACTCGTCATCTCCTCATCTATGATCTGCGTAATATAAATATCACCTTTCTGTCTCCTATTTCTTTCTACATCGAAATATTCTCTGCGAGCATTTTTGTCCCGGAGCATTTTCTTCTGATACCATTCATCAGCAGCTGCGATTTCGTATCCGCAAAATTTTATCTGTGAGAATGCCTTTTCACTTTTTAAAACAAATTGCTGTCCAAGTTTGCCAAGATACATTGCATGATTCAACTGACGGAAAGAAATTGTACCATTGATAAAGTCCTGTGCAAATGAGAAATAGCTATCATCTGCACGATAACCGACAATTGCATCATACCGCTCATAATCAATAGAAAATTTATCTAAAATATACTCCTTCGCCTCAAGTGCCAGCACGGAAGGAATATCAAACTCTCGATTTTGCAAAAGGATTGCCAGCCAATGCAAAATGCAATGCTGATCATCATTTAAATTTAAGATATCAAGACCGTTACAATCCAATTCATAGCAGTTTGCATATCCGTCTGTATCCCTTCTTTACGCCCCACTCTTTTGCCATGTCAATACTATCTATGCAATAGAACCCCAGACCATAATCATTATATTTTTCCCCTTGTCCATAAATAGACTTTTCAATTATCTTTTCGGAACCATGGTATAGCCTTCTCATTATTTTCATCCCCTTTCTATCTACAATCATACTTCTTTAGGAGTATAGCGTCAACCAGATGTATTTATACACGATAAAAAGAGCATCCCTACGAACTGGCACGACACATCGCTACTGTGCTGCACACAACTGCAGGGTATCTACTCGGTTGGGAAGCTGACCCCTTCCTGGCTGAGGTGTATGATCAAAAGACAAACAGAGAAGCACTGTTTGATGAAGATTTAATGAAAACCCCAATATTATCCATTTTCCGACAGAGGACTGATTTCGCCCTCTTGAATGTGCCGAAATAGGAATACAAATTAGAAATTTTATTATTATATTCCCATTTCGGCATATAAATTGATTTTTAGCATGATTTGTGCTATAATTGGAATACTATTTATTGGAGGTGATCATATTGGTTGAGAGAAAAGAATATTTGGAACGACTGTTTCAATGGAAAGACGAACAGGTAATCAAAGTAATAACTGGCATCAGACGTTGCGGTAAATCCACCCTGCTCATGCAATACCAGACATGGCTGAAAGCAAATGGGGTTTCTGCAGATCAGATTGTTTTTGTCAATTTTGAGGAACTGGAATATGAGGAACTTCTGGACTATCGGAAATTATATGAATATCTCAAAAATCACTTGTGCGTTGGGAAAAAAACTTATATCTTTCTGGATGAAATTCAGAAGGTAACCGCATTTGAAAAGGTGGTTGACAGTCTGTATGTTAAGCCGGATATTGATATATACATCACCGGTTCCAATGCGTATATGCTATCCAGCGATTTAGCTACTCTGCTGACCGGGCGATATGTTGAAATCAAAATGCTGCCACTTTCATTTAAGGAGTTTCTCGACATTACTGCCCTTGATGCCGAGCAAGGTCTTGCAGAGTATTTGCGTGACGGCGGACTGCCTTACATCGCTGTAATGAATCGTACCTCAGAAAAGGTCGAAACCTATTTAGAAGGCATTTATAATACCGTTATCGTAAAGGATATAGAGGATAGACAAGCCAGAAAAGAAAGTGAACCGTCTAAAAGAAAAATTACAGACATTACTTTACTGAAAACCATCGCAAAGTATCTGGCAAGTGTAGCTGGCAACCCTGTTTCAATCAGGAGCATTACAAATTATTTGACTTCAAACGGCAGAAAGCTATCTCCCAATACGGTAAGCGATTATGTAGATGCTCTGATAGAATCCTTTATTTTCTATCCTGCAGAACGGTTTGATATTGTCGGCAAACAGCTCTTAAAAGCAAACAGAAAATTATATATCGTAGACCTCGGTCTGCGTAATTATATCCTGCCACGCCAGAATTACGACCTTGGATTTTCTCTTGAAAACATTGTTTATTTTGAACTCCTTCGTCGAGGGTATCGGGTGATGATCGGAAAGGTCGGAAACACAGAAGTTGATTTTGTTGCCGAAAGAAAAGGCACCTATAGCTATATCCAAGTCACTGCAGACATGACCGCAAAAGAAACCTTTGAACGTGAACTCAAACCGTTATCAAATATCAGAGACAACTACGAAAAAATTGTCCTTACTGCAGATCGTTTCACTCCCGGCAACTATAACGGCATACAGGTAAAATACCTTCCCGACTGGCTACTTGGGAAAAATTCTTAATTTTACTCTACTACAAAAATAAAATGGGCCTTGAATTCACATTCCAAGGCTCATTTTGTCATATTTCTCTTTTTTCATTATCAAGCAGCTCCTCATCATAGGAGTACCCAATCCATTTTGTCCTATAATCCTTGAGCTTCAGCACCCCTTGGTTTCCGTGGCGAAAAATGGCAACCAATTCGCCGGATACCTCGTCATTCGATGTTGAATATATAGCATCCAACACCGCCGGAAACAATTCCCCATAATCATCCTCATTTTCCGTTTTTAATATACGAACCAGAATCGGATGATAGGCATTAAACTTATCCATAAGCTCATTTTCCGTTAGCTGCTGCAGTTTCTTTTTTATCTTCCTCGGCGGCATTATAAACGGTTTTAATCTATCCGGGGATATATCAAGCACCTGACAAATGCGTTCTGAAACAGCCTTACTCAGTGCTTCTTTGCCTGCTTCTATACGAGATAGCCCTGATGGATTTATCTCTACCCTTCTCGCAAGTTCTGACTGTGATAGCCCTCGTTTACAACGGTACATCTTAATCCTTTGCCCAATAGATATACCAAGCACCTTTGAAATCTTGTAAATAGTTTCTTCACTTGGCGAGGCTGTTCCATTTTCAATAGAGACAACTGTTGTTCGTGCAATACCCACTTTCTCAGATAAGTCCTTCTGTGAATAACCCATTTTCTTCCTGTAATGACGTATCATTTCCCCTACTTCGTTCATTTATCTCACCTCAATTCCCATTTTTTATTTGGCACATTTTACAGAAATCAATACAATCATTTTTCTTGATATTATATCCGTTAAAGAAATATAAATCAAATGAATCAAAAAAACAGTGCAGCTCCATTTTAGGTAGACTGCACCGTTTTTCGGGCTATTTGTATTCATTTTTACACAATTTAGCATTGGTATTTATAAAACCATCACAAGATGCTGTGTTTTTCTTTTTAAATTAAGCTTTTTTCACTTTGGAAAAAAATTTTTTAAAGTTCACCTTTTTTGCTCAATTCTCGGACAAATCTTGAAACCGGACGGCTTACAATATTAAATTTCGATTCCCGTTCCTTTGCAGAGGTAATAAATAAGTACTTCTTTGCTCTGGTAAGCATTACATAAAACAATCGCCGTTCTTCTTCCATAGCATCAAACCGACTACCACTTTCAATCGCATTAGCATGTGGTAAAATACCGTCCTCCAGACCAATGATATAAACCAAATCAAATTCCAGACCTTTACAGCGATGTCCGGACAGCAAATTAACCGCATCAATCGAATCATTTTTGTCCGCATCAGTCATAAACGCTATTTCTTCAAGGAATTCATTTAGTGTCCTGCCCTTCCCTTCGCTGTCAAATGTCTTTGCAAACTCAATCATATCAAAGACATGCTGCATCGTATATTTCGGGTAATTCTTCTGGATGAAATCCTCGTACCCTGATTTATCAAGCACTTCATTTATTAACTCAGGAATCGACATTTCCTGCGCTGCCTTCTGTAGATACTCTATCAGCCGCACAAAGCATTTATTCTCACAGGGCGTTTCTACACTGGGCCACACCTCATTACTCCTTTTCAGGGCCGCATACAGGGATATATGCTGTTTTCTGGCAAAGGTGGTCAGTGTATCGAAAGCCCGATCAGGGACTCTCTTTGCCGGCACATTTACAGCACGTCTGAAAGCAATATCATCATTAGGATTATCAATCAGCCGTAAATAGGCAAGAACGTCCTTTGTTTCCTTGTGATCCATAATCCCAATCCCCTGTGCCAAGCGATACGGGATACCCCTTCGTGTCAGTTCTTTTTGGATTTCTATGCTTATACCGTTAATTCTATACAGCACCGCAATTTCATTGTATGGAATCCCCTGTTTATGGGATACCTCAATAGAATTTACTACCAGTGCTGCTTCATCTACGGCATTTTCTGTCCTTGCAATGTGAAGGATACTCTGCCCAGACAGATTGGTAAACATTTTCTTTTCTATCCTGTTTTTGTTATTTGCAATAACCGAATTAGCTGCATCAACAATGTAGCCACTCGACCGGTAATTCTGTGCCAGAATTACTACTTCCGCCTGCGAGTAGTCCTTTTTGAAATGCAGAATATTGTTAATATCTGCTCCACGAAAGCCATAAATGCTCTGGTCATCATCACCGACTACGCACAGATTTTTATAGCCGTCTGCAAGGTTTTGTACCAACTCATACTGCAGGTGGTTCGTATCCTGGTACTCATCCACCATGATATATCGGTACTGCTCTTGATACTTCTTCAGAATCTCCGGACACTTTTCAAAAAGCTCCAGAACATACATGATAAGGTCATTAAAATCCAAACACCCATTTTTCTGCAAGATTGCCTGATATTCTCGATACACTTTTAAGAAAACATCATCTACAAAATTTCTTGTTCTCAGCCATTGCTCCCTGAAATCATCGACTGTCACACCTTCATTCTTTACCCTATTGATTCTCTCAAGCATTCCTTCTGCAGTCAATTCCGGAAGTCCCACCAGATGGTTCTTCTCCAACGCCTCCTGTACTGCAGAAAGGCAGTCATCAGAGTTGCAAATCACAAAACCGGGGACTTCTCTATGGAAAATATACGTTCCCAACGCTTCTTTTTCATTCCTCAGTATTTCTGCACACAGGGCATGAAAGGTTTTTACCTTAACATTGCGACCAAGGTTATCCGGCACATTTTTTAATACCCGGCTACGCATTTCCATAGCCGCCTTGTGGCTGAATGTAATAGCCAGAATATTATCAGGAGCTATCCCCTGCTCAATCATATAGATAATTCTACGCACCAAAACGGTAGTTTTCCCACTGCCTGCTCCGGCAAGAACAAGCATAGGACCATCAATCTGGCTGACTGCCTTAATTTGTTGCTTATTCAAATTTTCAAATACATTCATGTGTCGCATTTCCCTCCTTTTCTCGATAATGTTCTACATACTATTATTATAATGTGTTATACAGCTAACAGCAAGCAAACATACACATGAATTTTAAATAAGCACGACAAAAAAAGTCTACGGCAAATAACCACAAATCCTTTTAAATTTTGCAATATATCTTTAGCTTTTCCTGCATTTATAGTAATTTTTTTATTGAGTTTTTTGTAAAAAGTCAATATAATATTGATATATAAGGATTTTTGTATAATTTAAGTGCTTTACAGCTTAAAATGCGAACATTTAATGACTAGGGAGATATGTCTTATCTCCCTATTTTGCTATGCTACAGAAAATAGATTGAAAGGAATTAGATTTATGGACGATAGGCAACAGCGTGAAGCAGCAAAACAATTTTCTAAATACTGGAAAGAAAAAGGCTATGAAAAAGGTGAAAGTCAGTCTTTTTGGCTCTCTTTACTACGAGATGTGTATGGTGTGGATCACCCCGAACAGTTCATAAATTTTGAGGAACAAGTGCATCTTGACCATACAAGTTTTATTGATGGTGTAATTCCCGCAACCAAGGTTTTGATAGAACAAAAAAGTCTTGAGAAAGATCTGCGAAAACCAATCAGACAATCAGACGGCACTCTATTAACGCCTTTCCAACAGGCAAAAAAATATATTACCGAACTGCCTGTATCGCAACATCCTCGCTGGGTTGTAACCTGCAATTTCAGTACATTTCTTGTATATGATATGGAACGCCCCGGAGGAGAGCCTGAAGAAATTTTGTTAAAAAATCTGGATAAGGAATTCTATCGCCTACAATTTCTTGTAGATGATGGAAACGAGCATTTAAAGCGTGAAATGGAAGTATCCATAGCTGCAGGCGAAATTGTTGGACTGCTTTATGATGCATTTGCAAAACAATATGCAGAGCCAACAAGTGAGCGAGCAATGAAGAGCTTAAATATTCTATGTGTTCGCTTAGTGTTCTGCCTTTATGCCGAAGATGCCGGCATTTTCGGAAAACATGGAATGTTCCACGATTATCTTGCAGAATTTGATACAAGAAAAATGCGACGTGCGCTGACAGACCTTTTCAAGATTCTCGATACACCCATTGAAAAACGGGATAAATATTTGAAAGACGATTTCCCTGAATTGGCTGCTTTCCCTTATGTAAATGGTGGATTATTTGCAAACGAAGATATTGAAATACCCCCTTTCACTGATGAAATTCGTGAGTTGCTACTGAACAAAGCCAGTGATGAATTTAACTGGTCTGAAATCAGCCCTACTATTTTCGGTGCTGTGTTTGAAAGCACATTAAACCCCGAAACCCGGCGTAGTGGAGGTATGCACTATACTTCTATTGAAAATATACATAAAGTAATCGATCCATTATTCCTAGACGAATTAAAGGAAGAATTTAATCAAATCCAGCAAACCGCAGTTGCCAGAACACAGAAAAGAAAATTACAAGATTTTCAGAAGAAATTAGCATCCCTGTCATTTTTAGACCCTGCTTGTGGCTCTGGAAACTTCTTAACAGAAACATATATCTGTTTACGTCGTCTTGAAAATGATGTATTGAGAATATTGCAACAAAACCAAATTGTTTTAGGCGATGAATTGATAAGTCCAATACAGGTGTCAATCAGTCAATTCTATGGTATCGAAATCAATGATTTTGCTGTGACTGTAGCAAAAACTGCCTTATGGATTGCAGAAAGCCAAATGATGAAAGAAACTGAAAGCATTGTGCTGATGCACCTTGATTTTTTGCCACTGAAAACAAATGCCAATATTACAGAGGGCAATGCTCTTCGTATAGATTGGGAAAACATTGTACCTAAAAATGAGCTCTCCTATATCATGGGAAATCCTCCGTTTATCGGATATTCCCTGCAAACAAAAGAACAAAAAGAGGATATATTATCTATCTATGTGGATGAAAATGGAAAACCATATAAGACAGCAGGAAAGGTTGACTATGTTGCCGGATGGTACTTCAAAGCAGCTCAGCTTATGCAGAATACAGTCATTCAAACAGCCTTTGTATCGACAAACTCAATTACACAGGGTGAGCAGGTAGCAGCTGTTTGGAAACCTCTATATGAACGCTTTCATATTCACATAGATTTTGCACATCGCACTTTTATATGGGACAGTGAAGCAAGCCAGAAAGCCCACGTTCATTGTGTTATTGTGGGATTCAGCACAAAACTTAATACAAAAGAGCGAGTATTGTATTCTTCCGACCGTTTCCAAATAGTCGATAATATCAATGCGTATCTTGTTAATGCACCTGATATATTTGTAGAAAGTAATAAAAAGCCTATTTGTGATGTGCCGGAAATGGTAAAGGGCAGTAGTCCTGTAGATGGTGGAAATTTCTTTTTAGACCAAGAAGAATATAATTTGTTCTCAGAAAAGGAGCCACAATCATTAAAATATATAAAACAATTTTTTGGAGCAAGAGAATATCTGCATAATATTCCCAGATGGTGTTTATGGTTAATTCATATCTCACCATCTGAGCTATTAAAAATGCCATTAGTTAAAGAACGAGTGGATGCTGTAAAAAATTTCAGATTATCAAGCACCAAAAAAGCAACTCGCAAATATGCTGAATTTCCATTGCGATTTATGGAGTTAAGACAACCAGAAACAAATTATATCTTAATTCCTAGACATTCTTCAGAAAACAGGAGATACATTCCATTTGGATTCGTAAACTCAGATATTATTTGCGGTGATGCAAATAATATGATTCCAAATGCTACACTGTATCAGTTTGGAGTATTAACGTCTAATGTACACATGGCATGGATGCGTACTGTTTGTGGAAGAATCAAAAGTGATTATCGTTATTCTAATGATATTGTATACAATAACTTCCCTTGGCCAACCCCATCCGTACAACAAAAGCAGAAGATTGAGCAGACTGCAAAAGCTATTCTCGATGCCAGACTACTGTACCCAGACAGCAGTCTTGCCGATCTCTATGATGAAGTTGCCATGCCACCTGAATTAAGAAAAGCACATCAAAACAATGATAGAGTAGTAATGCAGGCATACGGATTTTCTGTTAAGGATATGACAGAAAGTATGTGCGTTGCTGAACTAATGAAACTATATCAAGAAAAATTAAATAATAACTGAATCGTATATATGAAGGGTACTGTCATTTTAGACGTAAGCGATGTAAGCGATTAACAAAACAGTGCCTTGAAACGTGAAGAGACTATGAGAAAAAGTCTGTAAATAAGATTCTTCTATGATATACAAGGATGA
>ERZ827117.1970-NODE-1970-length-13064-cov-4.900992_pt1 | contig 13064 bp, 8 predicted proteins | sample MGYA00519920_ERZ827117 | MGnify/ENA primary metagenome ERZ827117 (study PRJEB31778, sample SAMEA3449260) | human gut metagenome | biome: human gut; feature: human-associated habitat; material: faeces | place: United Kingdom | collected 2010/2012 ...
ACGACTATAACAACGATTTTTTCTGCAATTATGTCTGCGAGCACAATGACAACGCCGTGCTCAACACCGTGGTCTCCATCTTCCGGACCCGCCGGCAGGACATGCTGCTGGGAACCTATTTTTCGGGTCTGTTCTCGGTCGGAGGGCTCGACTCCGGGGTGGAGTACTACACGCTCGGCTCCACGGGGGCGCATCTCCGCTCGCAGAGCGTGGCGGCCAACGGCATCCTGCGCGACGAACAGCGGAACTGGTGGGTGGCGACCAACAGCACGGGGATCAACGTGCTCGATCCGTCGGGCAATTTCCTGCGGCGCATTTCGAGCCGCAACCGGGGGATCAACGACAACATTCTCACCCTGCAGCGCGACGTCCGCGGCAACCTGTGGGCGGGGTCGCTTTCCAGCGGCCTCTACTGCCTGACTTCCGGCGGGGCGCTGCGCCATTACACCCACCATGCCGGCGACGAGGCGTCGCTTTCGGGAGGTAACGTGCAGTTGCTCTGTCCGCTCAATGCCGACACGCTGTTCGTGGCGCACGAAAAGGGGATCGACATCTACCGCTATGCCACGGATTCCTTTGTTCAGGTCTGCAAATGCGGAACGGAGGAGTTCGCCCTTTACAATGTCCTGACGCACGGGGACAAGGTCTATTTCGTCAATTTCGGATCGGTGCTGTGTTATGATCGCACACGGGGCCGGATGTCGGAGTACCCGGTGCCTGCCACCGAGAAACTTCAACCCTATCTCCAGTGCGGTTGGGTGGACGCCGAGGGCTGTCTGTGGCTGGGAACGACCAAAGGCGACGTGTGGCGGTTCGAGGAGGGGCGTTTTACTCCCGCCGTGCAGGACCATCCGCGGATCAAAAGCGGGATCGTCGGGATGCAGGGCGATGCCGCCGGCAATCTGTGGCTGGCGGCGGGGAACGACCTGTTCCGGCTCGACACGGCCCGGCGCCTGCGCCGTTTCAGCCTTGCCAAAGGCATGGGCATCAACGAATTCAACGTCCGGTCCGGGTATGCGGGCCGCGAGGGTGAGATTTGCTTCGGAACGACGAGCGGGCTGGTCTGTTTCTGGCCCGCGAAGCTGGAAGGCGACCTCCGACAACAGCCGACGCTCTTCATCTCCGGGCTGAAACTCTTCAACAAGCCCGTGGAAATCGGCGGCGACGTGCTGGAATACCCGGTCAACGACACGCATGGGATCACGCTGGCCCACAAGCAGACTTTCCTGACCTTCGAGGTTTCCGTGATCGACTACGATATTTTCCGCACGGCTCCCTATTCGTGCCTCTACCGGCTGGAGAATTTCGACGACGACTGGTATGAGCTGGGGCCGCAGGGCGAGATCACCTACACGGGACTGGCCACCGGGCGTTACGAGCTGTCGGTGAGGCTGGTGTCGGACGACGGCGAGGTGCTGGCCGAGAAGCGGATCGCCATCCGGGTCCGGCCGCCCGTGCTGCTCAGCGGATGGATGATCGCGCTCTACCTGCTGGTGCTGGGGTTCGTCGTGTGGCAGTTCGTGCGGCTGGTGCGGCGGCAGCGGCATGCCCGGGAGCTGGTCGAGCAGGCCCGCCGCGAGCGCGAGACCCGCGACCGGATCAATGCCATGAAACTCGATTTCTTCAGTTGCATCTCCTACGAGTTCAAGACGCCGCTGTCGGTGATTTCGACCTTGCAGGACAGCGTGCTGCCGCCGTCGGACGGCGATGCCGGGAGCGATCCGGCGATTTTCCGGCGCAACATCGGGAGGCTCGACTTTCTGGTCAATCAGTTGCTGGATTTCCGCAACATCGAGTCGCGCAACATCTCCGTCTCGATCCGTAAATACGACATGGTGCCCTTCCTGCGCAATATCATGAAAATGGACTATCGCTACCTGAAAGGAACAATGTAGGAAGAAACAAAAAGTTTTTGTCGCTTTTTTAAAAAAACTTGAAAATAAGGCTTGCAATTTGCGCCGGGATATGCTATCTTATTTAGGCTGAGTTCAGCAAAACAGCATATCCGGGTGTGGCGAAGTTTGGTATCGCGCTTGAATGGGGTTCAAGAGGCCGCTGGTTCGAATCCAGTCACTCGGACCAAACAATGATAATCCGAACTACATTATCCAAGTGGGTAATGTGTTCGGATTTATCATTTCTATTGAAAATGTGATATAGCAAATATGGGCGGAAGAAAAACTTCCGTCCATATTTTTTTGGTTTATTTAAGGAAATTTAATGTCTGCTACTGGTGACATATGCTATAATAACACAATCAACATCGGAGCAAGGAGAAAACTATGGTGAATGAACGAAGCACACTATTACAAAACATAGGGCGAGGGCTAACAGTAAACACGCTGAAATATATTGCTATTTTGGCTATGGTCATCGACCACATAGCCTATGCCTTTGTTCCCTCTGGTACTGCGCTTTCTATTGTTATGCATTTTATTGGGCGCACAACAGGACCGATTATGTTTTTCTCTGCGGTGGAGGGCTATCACCATACAAGCAATATTCGCAAATATATACTCCGGCTTACCATATTTGCGATAATCAGTTGGTTTCCATTTTTGTATTTTCGCTATGGCGGGGATTTTTCAAATATGGAGTTCATGCGCCCAAATGTCATCTACACCATTCTTCTGGGCGTTTTATCCATACATATACGAAGAAACACACACATCAAGAACCCTGTCATAAAAATATTCCTGATTTTGATGTTAATTATATTCTGTATACCTGCTGATTGGGGCTGCACAGGTGTTATTATCATCATAGTATTTGACTATTTTTATGGTAATTTCAAGCAACAGGCATTTGCATACTGCTTGATTGTCCTATTAGATATGCAGGTGCTTACCATGCTCACGCAACCGTTTTTTGATTTATGTTACGATCATGTTTTTTATATAGATACAGAGTTTTATCTATATTCCATTGAGCAAGTTGGAGCATTTATCCCTATTATTTTGCTGTCATTTTATAATGGCAAGCATGGAACAAAAACTAAATTTTCAAAATGGTTTTTCTATGTCTTTTATCCTTTCCATCTTTTGGTGTTAGGGTTTCTTCAAACCCTTTAATAGTCGAGAACCAAAGGCGGGAGCATCGTTTCAGATGTTCCCGCCTTGTGCATTAGTTTCGTTTCAGCTTGTCTTGTTCCTGCTGTGCTTTCCACTCCGTAAACTCCCGCTGTCCCTCCTCGCTCTCGAAAAACGCCTGTATCTCTGGGAGCAGGACACGGGCAAGGGCCTCTACCTCGTGATAGGGAATCCCCGTACCGTAGTCATTGGGCTTCTTTCTGCGCGGCATGGTATCACCCCGTTATAGCTGCCCCTCGTCGAACAGATAGCCTTGAAACACCGTGCCATCCCCGGTGATGAAGCGGCCTCGCGCGTCCTTGGGTATCTGTTCGGCGGCGCTGGTGTTGTCGAGAATAATTTGCGAAAGCACGCTGTCTGCTCTGCCGCAAACACGAAAATCCATGTTGTTGCGTATCTGGCTGGGGATGATCGTTGCGTCCGGCCTCTGCGTGGCAAGGATAAGATGGATTCCAAACGCCCGGCCCTGCCGTGCGATAGTGGACAGCTTGTTTTCGATTTGCGCCAGCAGCTTCTTCCGCTCGTTGTCGGCTCCGGTTTTGCCATTCATAGTCAATATCTGTCGAAAAATTCACCGATGCCTCGCCGGAGTCTGATTTTTCCGTGAGCGGGCAAAAAAGAGCGCCCGCCAAATGACGGGCGCTTCCCCTTTGTTCACTTCAGGTATTTTGCGACTTCCTGCTCAAGCTCCTGCCACACGGGATATTTCGCGCCGTTTTCGTCGAAGAACGCCTTCAAGTCGCGGTTCAGGGCGTTCATTTCATCAGTCGCATTCATGGCGTGGTCGGACGCGCAGATCTTTCCGAGGCTCGTGGCGGACATGAGCTTAAAAAAGCGCAGACAGGTCTTGCGGTACGCCGCGCCTTCAAACTCCGCGTCGTCCTTCGGTAAAATTTCATGTCCCGCGTTTTTGATCGCGCGGTAGCCCTCGATGTTGGCGTCGATCAAGCGATTTAAGTAGGCTGTGTTGCCCTTGAGCTTTTTGAGGTCGCCGTCGACCTTGTAGCAGGCGAACGCCACCGGCAGCACGAACGCCGCGTGGCAGAGAAGGTAGTCCTCCATGTTCGGCTCGTAGGTCACCTTGTATTTTGTGCCGTCAAAGATCTGCCCGATCAGCCGCCCGTTCGACGGCGCGCCCTCGATCTGGCCGATGGTGATCTTCTTAAGGTCGACGGATGCCACATACTCCCGCTCCCGATGGCCTGCCGAGGACGCAAAGGCAAACATCACGTTTTTCTCCGGCAGCGAAGCGCTCAGCGCACTTGCGCGCACGTCGTTTCCCACAAAGACGATATTCTTTGTCGGATTCGCCCGCAGGGTATCGAGGATCGCGTCGAGCTGCGTATAGCGCAGGACGACGAAGATCACGTCGTACTTGTCCTCCGCTTTCAGCTCCGTCACGACCGGAATACGACTGACCGACATGCGGGGCGAAAACTTATCCTTGATCCGAAGGCCGTTTTTTTGGATGCTCTCGCCCCATGCTCCCCGCGCCAGCAGCGTGACGTCCTTTCCCGCGCGGAAGAAATTCCGCGCCAGATTGCAGCCGAGTACGCCCGCGCCGAATACTAAAATTTTCATAGCCAAGTCTCCTCTTATCCTAAAAATACCCGTCTCCTTCGTTCTGTCTCGTCTCGCTATGCTCTCGTTCCGATTTTCTTTCGTTTTACGTCAGTTAGTCATCTCTAACCGAAACATAGCAAATGACAGTGCAAAAGTCAAGATGTCTTTTTACCGCTCTCCGGTGCTTCCTTGCCCTTTTTCATCTTCTCCTTCACTCGATCAACAAATCCCCGCTTCAAAAGGGGCTGCGCATTGTTCATCTGTACTGGCCTGTTTTTGTCACTTCGCCAGATTTGTTCAAAAAATATCTGCTTTCGCAAATTTAATCTTGCTTCCTCCGGATATTTTCATATAATGTTGACGATTGAACAGGAGGTACCACCATGTATGTTACCTACAACAACCTTTTTAAGCTCCTCATCGACAAGGGCTTAAATAAAACGGAATTTGCGCGCGAGGTCGGCATCAGCTCCAACACGCTCGCCAAGCTCTCGAAAAATGAGCTCGTCTCGCTCGAGGTGCTTGTGCGCATCTGCCGCCAGCTCGACTGTTCGCTCGGCGACGTGGTGCAGCTCGCCCCGCCCGAGCCGCCGATCAAAAGCGGCCTTGAGCGCATGAAGAAGCGAAGACCCACCCACGAGAAAGGAGGCAATGCGTACCGCCATGAGTAACGAAACCAAGGAGACCGGCTCCAGCTTTATGGAAAAGCTGTCGACGGTCATCGTCGACAAGCGGAATCTCATTTTTCTGCTCACCATTATTCTGCTCGTATTCTCCGCCTTTTCCCGCAACTGGGTCGAGGTCGAGAGCGACCTGACGTACTACCTGCCGTCTGATTCCGAGACGAAGCAGGCGCTCGACATCATGGACGAGCAGTTCACGACCTATGGCACGGCCGAGGTCATGGTGGCCAACATCACACCAGAGCAGGCCGCCGCGCTCGAGCCCAAGATCAAGGAGATCAAGGGCGTGCAGAGCGTGGACTACGACGAGACCACCGCACATTATAATAACCTCTCCGCCCTCTATTCCATCACCTTTGCCTACAGCGAGGATGACGAGGCCTGTCTCGACTCGCTCGAAGCCGTGAAGGAATACCTGTCCGACTACGATCTGTATGTCGACACCGACCTCGGCAACACGCAGCAGGAAACGATCGACCACGAGATCAGCATCATCATGGTGTATGTCGCCATCGTCATCGTGCTCGTGCTGCTCTTCACGTCCGAGACCTACGGCGAGGTGCCGGTGCTCATTCTGACGTTCGTGGTCGCACTTGTGCTGAATCAGGGCACGAACTTCCTGATGGGCAAAATCTCGTTCATTTCAAACTCGGTCACAAGCATCTTGCAGTTAGCGCTGTCCATCGACTACGCCATCATCTTCTGCAACCGATTTAAAGAGGAGCACCGGCTGCTGCCGCTGCGTGAGGCCGTCATCGTCTCGCTGAGCAAGTCGATCCCCGAGATCGGTGCGAGCAGCCTCACGACCATCGGCGGCCTTGTGGCGATGCTCTTCATGCAGTTCAAGCTCGGCCCCGATATGGCGCTGTGCCTCATCAAGTCGATCTTGTTTGCGCTGCTCGCGGCGTTCATCGTGATGCCAGGCCTTCTGATGCTCTTCGGCCCGCTGATCGACCGCACGCAGCACCGCAGCTTCGTGCCGAAGATCCCGTTCGTCGGCAAGCTCGACTATGCCACGCGCTACATCATCCCCATCGTCTTCGTGGTGTTGGCCGTCATCGGCTACCGCCTGTCGTCCGACTGCCCCTATGCCTACGGCTACGGCCTCATCTCCGCCCCCAAGCAGAATGAGACGCAGTTTGCCCAGCAGATGATTGAGGATAACTTCACCTCGAAGAACATGCTGGCGCTCATCGTCCCCACGGGCGACTACGACAAGGAGTCCGCCATCTTAGACGAGCTCGGCCAGTACGACGAGGTCGACTCCACGATGGGTCTTACCAACATTGAGGCGCTCGACGGCTACATGCTCGCCGACAAGCTGACGCCGCGTCAGTTCGCTGAGCTTGCGGGGCTTGATTATGAGGCCGCGCAGGTCGTCTACGCCGCCTACGCCGCCCAGCAGGCGGAATACGGCCAGATCGTAGGCAATCTTTCCACCTATAAGGTGCCGCTCATCGACATGTTCCTCTTTGTCTGCGAGCAGGTGGATTCCGGCATCGTGACGCTCAGTGACGACCAGACGCAGATGCTCCAGGATGCCGAGGTCCAGATGAACAGCGCCAAGGCGCAGCTGCAGGGCGAGGATTACGACCGCATGCTCATCTACCTCACGCTGCCCGAAAGCAGCGACGAGACCTACGCCTTCACCGACAAAATTCTCGAAATTGCCGAAAAGTATTACCCCGATGAAAACGTCTACCTCGCGGGCGAATCGACGAACGAATACGAATTCGAAAAGTCCTTCGCCGTGGATAACAAGGTCGTCAGCATCGTGTCGGTGCTCGTGGTTATGCTGGTGCTGCTCTTCACGTTCAACTCCGCCGGTATGCCGGTGCTGCTGATCCTCGTGATTCAGGGCTGCATCTGGCTCAACTTCTCGTTCCCGACCATCACGGGCAAGTACATCTTCTTCTTAGGATATCTAATTGTTTCTTCCATCCAGATGGGCGCGAATATCGACTACGCCATCGTCATCGCCAGCCGCTATCAGGAGCTCAAATCCAAAATGCACCACCGCGACGCCATCGTCGAGACGCTGAACTTCGCCTTCCCGACGATCATCACCTCCGGCTCGATCCTCTCGATCTGCGGTTTTTTGATCGGCAGCATGACATCTGAGCCCGTCATTGCGGGCATCGGTGAGAGCCTTGGCCGCGGCACGGTCATCTCCATCATCATGGTCATGTTCGCCCTGCCGCAGATCTTGCTCATCGGCAGCGGCATCGTCGACAAGACCTCGTTCTCCGTCCCGTCCATCACGGAAAAGAAATCGGGTCACGGTAAGGTCTCCGTCAACGGCATGGTGCGCGGCAACATCAATGGTACGGTGCATGGCATCATGCACGCCACGGTCGAGGGCGACATCGACCTGAATCTGATCTCCGGATCTGCAAATGAGGAGCAAGACGATGAAGAAGACTAATCATTTCTATCGCTTCTGCGCGCTTGCACTCTCGTGCCTGCTGCTCATCTCGCTTCTCCCTGTCACGCAGGTCTTGGCAGACGGGGACGGCGCCATCCACATCAAGAGCGCAGAAGACTTACGATCCCTCGCACATTCCTGCACGCTCGACTCCTGGTCGCGCGGTAAAACCGTTGTGCTTGACAACGATATCGAGCTGACCGACGATGACGAGCTCCCCATCCCGACGTTCGGCGGCACGTTCAACGGCAACGGCCACACCATTAGCGGCCTTTCCATCACACAGAGCGTCTCCCCCGCCGGTCTTTTCGGCGTGCTGCAAAAGGACGCCGTCATCAAAAACCTGAATGTTGAGGGCACGGTCACCCCGTCCGGCGACAGCGAAAATATCGGCGGCATCGTGGGTGAAAATCACGGCACGATCGAAAGCTGCACATTCAACGGAAGTGTTTCCGGCAAACGCAGCGTCGGCGGCATCGCGGGCCGCAACCTCGCCACGGGCATCGTGCGCGCGTGCGACGCCTCGGGCGCGATCTTCGGCCAGAGCATGACCGGCGGCATCGTGGGCGAGAACCTCGGCTCCATCGTCTCCTGCCGCGGCCGCGCGTATGTGAATATCGAAAGCACCGACCCCAGCATTGACTTAAGTGACCTGAGCCTCGATTTCTCGCTTGACCTTGCAAGTATGTCCCGACTCGACACGCTCAATATCGCCACCGACACCGGCGGCATCGCGGGCTATTCCTCCGGCGCGATCGCGTCGAGCACGAACTATGCCGCTGTCGGCTACCAGCACATCGGCTACAATGTCGGCGGCGTGGTCGGCCGCAGCAGCGGACAAGTGCTCGCGTGCAGCAATGAAGGCGCGATCTGCGGGCGAAAGGACGTCGGCGGCATCGCCGGCCAAATGGAGCCCTATGTGCGCACGCAGGTCTCCGCCAGCCAGCTCTCGCGCATCCAATCGCAGATCAAGGAGCTCGACTCGCTCGTCAAAAAGGCCGTCAACGACGCCGAATACGGCTCGAGCGAAATTTCCGACCGTCTCGACCTGATCTCGGGCTACCTCTCCGACGCATCGGACGCGGCGAACGACGTGACCATCGACGTCGACCCCGACGCCATCCCCCAGCCGAGCATCAGCATCGACGGTGATTTTGACCCCGATGACTTCGATCCTGAGAATCCCACCCTGCCGGATATCAACGTCAGCTTCGATCAGGATTTTGACGTCTCCGACGTCGTCACCGTGTCGAACATCAACATGGTCGTCGGCTCGGTCACCGCGGCGAACAGCCAGCTCTCACTGATCACCGAAAACGTCAAAAACACCAGCACGGCTCTTTCCGCCGATATCCGCAACATCAGCAGCAAGTTCAACGAGCTCACGAACACGATGTTCTCCGCCATCTCCTCGCTCACCGGCGGCACGGGCGATCTGATCGTCGACGCCTCGAGTGTCGATATCAACTCCGTCACGCTCGGTAAGGTATCGCTCAGCCGCAACAGCGGCGCGGTGTACGGCGACGTCAACACCGGCGGCATCGCGGGCTCCATGGCCATCGAATACACGCTCGACCCCGAGGACGATGTCACGGGCCATCTTTCGAACATCTACCGCAAGCAGTATGAATACAAGTCCATCATCCAGAAGTGTGTCAACACCGGCGATGTGTCCGGCAAGCGCAGCTATGTCGGCGGCATTGTCGGCCGCATGGACCTCGGCTATCTGACTGCGTGTGAGACGTCGTCCTGCACCATCACGAACGAAAACGGCAGCTATACCGGCGGCATCGCCGGTCTCACCGGTGCGACAGTGCTCGGGAACTTCTCCAAGTGCACGCTCAGCGGCAAGAAGTATGTCGGCGGCATCGTCGGCTCCGGCGTGCAGGAAAATGTCGACGGCAGCGGCAGCAGCGTCCGCTGGAACTACTCGCTCGTCGACATCACCGACTGCCAGCAGTACCAGGGTGCAATCTCCGGCAGCGACACGGGCACATTTGAGCATAACTACTATGTCTCCGACGATCTCCCTGGCATCAACCGTCAGGGCTACGCTGGACGGGCCGAGCCCATCAGCTATTCTCAGCTGCTCGCACTCAGCGACCTGCCCGAGAGCATGAAGTCCTTCACGCTCACCTTCGTTGCTGACGATAAAACTGTGCTCAGCCGCACTTTCAACTACGGCGACTCCATCGACGAAAGCGACATCCCCGAGCCGCCCGCCAAGAGCGGCTGTCACGTCCACTGGGACCGCACCGACCTCACGAATCTGCACTTTGACACCGTCGTCACCGCTGTTTACGAGGCCTACACCCCCGGCCTTGCCTCTGAACAGACGCGAGAGAGCGGACAGGCTGTCATCTTGGTCGAGGGCAACTACAACGACGGCGACACCATCACCGTGACCGCCCAGCCGCTCACGCCCGCGGCGTTCGACGTGCAGTCCGGCACTGTGCTCGACCGCGTGAAGGGCTACTTCTCCTGCCTCAGCCGCGGCGAAATGCCTTCGATGGTTGCCAACGCCGAAGTGCTCGAGCAGTGGCGCATCGAGCTTGCCGACGACGGGCAGGACACGCACACCGTGCGCTATCTCCCGCCCGACGGGCAGAAGGAGCTGCGCATCTACACCCGTGAAAACGGCGGCAGCTGGCAGGAGGCCGACTGCGGCACGATGGGCAGCTACCTCACCTTCTCCACGAGCGGCGACAGCGTTGAGTTTGCCGCCGTGCGGACGCTCGACGTCTGGGGCATTTGGCTCGGCGTGCTCGCCGTACTGGCTGTTCTGATCCTTATCATCGTTCTGCTCGTCCACCGCCACAAGCGCAAGGCGCGCAGACGCGCCGAAGCGCTGGCGCGCAGTGCGAGCGCCGTCTCGCAGGCCGAGCAGATCGTCCGCGGCGAGGACGCCAATGCGTCCACAGCAGACGAAGCCCCTGCCAAGACGGGTGCCCCCGCGTCTACAGCGGTCGAAGATGCCACTCAGGCGGATGCGCCTGTGTCCGCTGAATCTACGGCAGTCCCCACCGCCGTGGCAGTAGCAGCGACCGCTGCGCCGGTCGTCACCGCCGCGGTCGAGGGCGCAGAAAGCGTTCCCACTTCCGAACCCGCTCCCGCAGCCGATCCCGACTCCATCGAGGCGCGCCTTGCGCGCGCGGAAGAGGAACTTCGGCTTCTTCGCGAGGAGCACGAGGCACGCGAAAACGTGCTCACGCAGCCCGCAGTACCGCCCGCGCCGAAAAAGCGCAGGCACCGCCGCTTTCTCCCTATTCTCATCACGATTTTAGTCTTGCTCGGCGCGGCTGCGGCGTTCTTCCTCCACTCCGACTTTAAGAAGGACCTCGAAGCCTACCGCCTTGTCGAGGCGCGTGTCAAAGAGGACCCGATGACCATGGACGTCACGGTCGACGCCTCCTATGGCAAAATCAGCCTGAGCGCGAATGCCTCCGTCGCCCGCACGAAGAAGGACGGCGCTCCCATCACCTGCATCGACCGCGACGGCGCGGCGCTCTACTACGCAAACGGCGCGATCTACCTTGAAAACGGCAAGTCCTACGCTGTCGGCGGCGCATTCCCAAATTACGCCGAGCTCATGGATGAGACCGCCGAGCTCTGCCGCACGCTCACGGTGACGAAATCCGTTGATGGGCAGGAAAAGCGCTACACCCTCACCGCCGAGGGCGACGACGCGAGCACACTGCTGCGTCTTCTCACCTCGGACGAGATCGCGAACGCCACATCGCTTTCCGCGATCCGCGTGGATCTCACCGCCGAGAGCGGCGAGCTGATGGACGTAAGCTTCACGGCGGAAAACTCCGGAGATCTTCGCGTGGAGGCCGCCGCGCACTTCACCGACGCGCTCGCGCCGGTGATCCCCGATGATGTGCTCACCGCCATCCATTCGGGCAGCAATGACGACGCTTCCACGCTGACGGACAACGCGCTCCGTCTGCTGGGTGCCTGGGGCGAGCTGACCGCGGACGATCTGTCCGCCGACATTGCCCTTTCCGCCGACTGCGGCCCGATCGTGCTGAACAGCACGCTCCAGTACGACCGCAGCAGCATCGACGGCCAGAGCTACGGCAGCATCCAAAAAAACACCCTCGCCGTCTACTTCTCCGGCAGCAAGATCTGCGACGCAGACGGCAACAGTGTCGACACCGCGAGCCAGCAGCTCGTCGATGCCACGTCGCTCATTGACCTCTGCTACCAGTCCATTCTGAACGGCAGCGCGGGCTGCGATAAGGTGAGCGACGGCTATCTCTACGGTCTTTCGCTCGACTCCGACGCGATGAGCGAGCTCGCCGCCGCCATCGCGCCGGACATCAAGGCGCAGAATGTGACCTTCTCCTCCGGGCGCATCTCCGTCCGCGTGAGCGAGCAGGGCGAGCTCCAGTCCGTCAACATCTCGTGCAGCGGCGCGCTGCACCTCATCCTCTCCGACGCTCCGGTGTCGCTCTCCGCCGTCATCACGCCGGCGGATCGTGCATTCTCGATTCCCCAGCCGGCGCTCAACGCGCTGAAACAATAGAAAAGCGGAGGGAGATTCATACTATGGGAAATCGCATCATCAGCATCAGCCGCCAGTTCGGCAGCGGCGGCCACGAAGTGGCCGTGAAAACAGCGGATCTCCTCGGCATCCGCGTCTATGAGCGCGAGCTGATCCGCCTCGCGTGCGAGTACGGCGAGCTTTCGGAAAAAACGCTCTCCCCCTCGGACGAAAAGGCGACCAACCCCTACCTCTTCCAGACCGTGCACGAGGGTAACCACCATGTGCTGCGCGGCAAACCGACGAGCGAAGTGCTCTTCGCCCTGCAAAGCCACGAGATCCGCCGCATCGCCCGCCACGAGGAGTGTGTGTTCGTGGGGCGCTGCGCAGACTATGTGCTGCGCGGCGAAGACGTGAGGCTTCTCACCGTGTTCGTCGCCGCGCCGGACGAGCACCGCATCCAGCGCAAAATGGCGCAGGAAAAGCTCACGCGCGACCAAGCCATCCGCCTGATCCGCAAGATGGACAAGCAGCGCCGCAAGTATTACGAGAGCTACACCCACAAGACCTGGGGCGCGCCGGAGGGGTATGATCTTTACCTTGACACCGGTGCGCTGTCGACCGCTGACGCGGCGGCGGTCATTGCGGACCGCTTCCGCAAGCTGTAAAAAATTGGGGGCCACCGAACGGTGGTCCCTTCTTTTTTGCGTCCCGAAAGGACTGCGGTTCTCCCCGCCTGACGCGGGGAAGCGAGCAAGGGGGGACATTCTCTCACGTGAGAGAATGTCCCCCTTTAGATCCCCCAAGAGAACGCAAGG
>ERZ827117.1982-NODE-1982-length-12992-cov-5.983072_pt1 | contig 12992 bp, 10 predicted proteins | sample MGYA00519920_ERZ827117 | MGnify/ENA primary metagenome ERZ827117 (study PRJEB31778, sample SAMEA3449260) | human gut metagenome | biome: human gut; feature: human-associated habitat; material: faeces | place: United Kingdom | collected 2010/2012 ...
AGGATATGATGAAGATGTACTCCATGCCCGGCATGGATATGAGTGCTTTCGGCGGTGAGGGCGAGACCCTGATTCTGAATGCCAACCATCCTCTGGTACAGTACATCACCGAGCACCAGGACGGCGAGAATGCAGAAATGATCTGCGAGCAGCTGTACGATCTGGCAAAGCTCCAGCATGCACCCTTGTCCGCCGATGCCATGACCAAGTTCGTGGCAAGAAGCAATGACATTATGATGCTGTTGACCAAATAAAAATGACGGATTAAAAACAAAGGGAATCACAATCTGGGAACGGTTTGTGGTTCCTTTTTTGGGCTACACGGCGGCTCGGGGACAGATGCAGACCGGTACCGGAATTAGTATTAGTGAATGCATATCACCCGTCTGTTAATCAAGTAGATGTATGATGAAGACAAAACGGATAGAAGTTAGTCTGCTTAGTATATGGGAACATGCACATATTTTTCTGACTTTGCATATTCTGTAAGGAACATTTGTTGCCTGACCGGATCAAGACAGACAAAACGGCATAGGCAGAAAGGACCTCTGTCCATGGACACTACTTATACAGGAACACTTCAGATCAGCGTTGTCTCCGCTCTGGGGATGACACCGATACCCGGCGCGACCGTCACTGTCTCCTATACCGGGGATCCGGATTCCCCGCTAGAGACGATGACTACTGACGAATCCGGGCAAACCCCTACGATAACACTGGATGCGCCGCCGAGAGAGCTTTCTTTATCTCCGGATATTACGGCACAGCCCTATTCGGAGTACAACATTCAGGTGACTGCAGAAGGCTTTGAACCGGTACTGGTATCTGGTTCCGAAATTCTGGCAGGCGAATTTTCCCTACAACCGATTCGCATGAATCCGCTGAATGTAACAGAGGAGGAAGAAAAAGTAGTAGTAATACCTGCACATACGCTTTTCGGAGAGTATCCTCCGAAGATTCCGGAAGAAGAAATCAAACCTATGAACGAGACCGGGGAGATCGTACTGAGCCGTGTGGTGATTCCGGAATATGTGATCGTACATGACGGTGTCCCGGAGGATCCCACTGCCCGGAATTACTGGGTGCGCTATAAGGATTACATTAAAAATGTGGCCTCCAGCGAGATTTATTCCACCTGGCCGGAGAGTGCAATTTATGCTAATATTCTGGTCATTCAATCATTTACGTTAAACCGTATATATACGGAGTGGTACAGGGGACGTGGATACGATTTTACGATAACTTCTTCTACGGCGTATGATCAAAAATGGATCTATGGCAGAAATGTGTTCGAAGAGATCGACTATCTGGTAGATTCCATTTTTACCAACTATTTGTCAAGGCCCGGTGTACGACAGCCCATTTTCACATCGTATTGTGACGGTAATCGGACTACCTGCCGGGGGCTGAGCCAGTGGGGCTCCAAGTCATTGGCGGATCAGGGATATTCCGCTATTGATATCATTCATTATTATTACGGCAATGATATGTATATCAATTCCGCAGATATTATTTCGGGAGTGCCTTCTTCCTGGCCGGGGTATGATCTGACTATCGGTTCTTCCGGGGAAAAAGTCCGTCAGCTGCAACAGCAGTTGAACCGGATCGCCAGAAATTATCCGGCGATTCCTACGTTGACACCCGACGGAATCTATGGCTCCGGTACTGCGGAGGCTGTCCGGACGTTCCAGAAGATATTTAATCTTCCTCAGACCGGAATCGTGGATTATCCTACATGGTTTGAAATCTCGGATATTTATGTGGGGGTGACACGTATTTCGGAGCCGGATGCGTAGTAAATGGGAAGTTACGCGAGCAATGAGCCGCGTAACTTCCCATTTACCATGTTGTAACAAGTGTAATTCCAACAATTTTCCCGGACAAGCATAAAATCCGCTTGACAGATAAAAATAAATAACGTATTATTGTATTAAATAAATAATACAGTAAAACAACAAGACAATGAGGGACCCGGGGAGGCATCGATAGAAACGATGCGTGACAGGTAATAAGAAACAGAAAATAAGAAACAAGAAAGGATGATAGGAATGGCGTGGGAATTGGATGCTGACAGACCCATATATGCGCAGCTGGTGGAGCGGATCCAGAAAGAGATCGTGTCCGGCAAATATCAGCCGGGAGAGAAGCTGCCGAGTGTCAGAGATCTTGCGGCCGTGGCGGCGGTGAACCCGAATACGATGCAGAAAGCTTTTGCGGAACTGGAGCGGAGCGGCCTGATCGTGACACAGCGCACCAGCGGCAGAACCGTGACGGAGGACACTGAGCTGATCGGGAATACCAGAGAACAGCTGGCAGCCGGGCATGTCCGGAATTTTATCAACAACATGCAGGAACTGGGATATCAGAGAGAGGAGATCCGGAATCTCTTCGATAAGGTACAGGCCTGACAGGGGTGCAAATTTATGATGAAAATAAAGAGAGGCGGAAATAGAAATGAATAATCTGGTAGAAATTGTAAATCTGACCAAGAAATATGGTGCCAATGTGGCTGTGAACAATCTGACCGTAAGTCTCCCCAAGGGGAAGATCATTGGCCTGTTGGGACCCAACGGCAGCGGTAAGACGACACTGATCAAAATGCTGAACGGTCTGCTGACACCGACGGAAGGCACCATTATGATCGATGGCAATTATGTGGGACCGGCGACCAAGAGCAAGGTAGCTTACCTGCCGGATCGTACTTATCTGACCATGAATCAGACGATCCGGGAGATTCTGGATTTCTTTCAGGACTTTTATGCGGACTTTTCCAGAGAACGGGCAGAAGAGATGTTAAAGAGTCTGGGAATCGATCCTTCGGTGAAGATGCGGACCTTATCCAAAGGTACGAAGGAGAAGGTACAGCTGATTCTTGTCATGAGCCGGAATGCCAGCCTGTATATTTTGGATGAGCCGATTGCCGGTGTGGATCCGGCAGCGAGAGATTACATCCTGCGCACCATTATCAACAACTACAATCCGGAAGCCACCGTGCTGATCTCTACCCATCTGATCGAGGATGTGGAACAGGTACTGGATGAAGTCATCTTCATGCGTTATGGTCAGCTGGTGTTATATACATCCGTTGACAATATCAGAGAAGAGAAAGGTAAGTCTGTAGATGCTTACTTCAGGGAGGTGTTCGCATGTTAGGAAAGTTAATGAAATATGAATGGAAAAATATCTGGAAAGCCGGTACACTGATGCTTCTGGGAATGCTTGTGGTCACCGTGATTGGCTGCGTGGTATTACGCATGCCGGGAGGAGTGGTAACAGGACTTCTGGACAACAATGATATAAATGCGACACAGAGCTGGTTTGTACTCTCATCCTTTGTGGCAACACTGATCCTGTATGTGATCATGCTGTTGGCATCCACCTGGGGTATGCTGATATTCCTGGGCATCCGTTTCTACCGCAGTATGTATACCGATGAAGGCTATCTGTCCCATACTCTGCCGGTGACAGCCAACCAGTTGTTCTTAAGCAAGATACTGGTCTCCGGTGTCTGGTATCTGTTCATTTCGATAGGCATTGGCATTTCAGTGGTGGCACTGGTCGTCTCTTTGATGACAGGACTTTTAAATATTGGTGAACTGAGTAGTGTACTGACACAATATAATGGCAATATCTGGGAATTCCTGGCAGATGCTTTTTATGAACTTGGCAGAACATACGAAGAAGAGATGGGAATCAATCTGCTGCATTATGGGATTACACTACTCTTAACCTATGTGGCAGGACCTTTCATTACTATGGTCACCCTGTTCGGAGCTCTGACGATCGGTCAGCTGTCTTCCAAACACAAAGGGTTTATGGGAATTCTGACCTATGCGGGAGTGACGATCCTGTCTTCCATCATCGGAAGTACTGTACAGAGTGCCTTCATGTTTGGCACAAATGTCATGAGCAGCTCCGGCGGATTTTCGGTAACGACCAATATGGCCTATGACATTAACGTGATCACCAGCCTGCTCATTGCGGCCATCATGTACGGCGTATCTTATTACATCATGAACCGAAAATTAAACCTGGACTAACCGGGTCTACACCTTGCCCTCAACTGGTAAATTTGGTATAATAAATCCAAATGACAACAGGGAACGGGTGAAGGTACATGCAGGAGATTATTGATAGAATTTTAGGAGGAAACTTCGATTATGAGAACGGTTCTTTGGAATTCTCCTGCGCTAAAATAGAGATTTCCCTGTCACAGGGGACAATATATGAGGGCTCTTTTCACATTCTTTCTGCGTCGGAAGGCTATGTAAAGGGATCCGTGATCTCGGACCATCTTCGGATGGAATGTATGACGGATCAGTTTACCGGCTCCGATGCAGAAATTTTTTACTGCTTCCACGGAGAAGATCTGGAGGAAGGGGATGTGATCAAGGGCTCTTTTTCCGTAGTCAGCAACAGAGGAGAATACAATCTTCCTTTTGTGGTGACGGTGGAGCATGGGATGTTGAATTCTTCCATCGGGGCTATCCGGAATCTGTTCCATTTTGCCAACCTGGCGAAGAGCAACTGGAAGGAAGCTGTGCGGCTGTTCTATGATCCGGAATTTCTGCGGCTGTTCCAGGGGAACGATGCCCATTTCTATGACAGTTACCGGATCCTGTCCACTTATGAGGGCAACGAACAAAATGTGGAGGAATTCCTGATCTGTATCAACAAAAAGCAACAGCTGGAATTCCTGACGGAAGAGAAAGAACTGGTGAAAAAACTGCCTCGCAGCGCAGATAATTACGGCGTCACGGAGAACAATCTGACCATCGTGAGGAACGGCTGGGGATATACGAATCTCCAGATCGAGTGTGAGGGTGAATTTGTCTTTACGGAAAAGGAAAACATTACAGACGATGATTTTCTGGGAAACCGTTGCCGCCTGCCGGTCTACATCGACAGCAGCCTGTGCAGATCTGGCAAAAATTTCGGTAAAGTCTACATATATAATGCTTATACTTCACTGGAGATCCCGGTCATGGTACAGCTGGGAGACGGTGTAGTGGCCCGGCATGCGGATCACAGTCATATGCAGTGCATCACCCAGATCATGAAATATTATGAAGAATGGAGACTGAAAAAGATCGGTACGGGAACCTGGCTCGCGGAGACCGGCAAACTGGTGGAGCGCATGGTGACCATGGATGAGAAGGATGTGCCGGCGAGACTGTTCCAGGCACAGCTTCTGATCACAGAGGAACGCTACAATGAAGCCGGATGGATCCTGGATCACGCGGCGGACATGTTGGAAGCCCAGGGAGCTACCGGCGGAGAACAGTGGGCTTACTATCTGTATCTGACCACACTGATCCACAGGGACCCCCAGTATACACTGCAAATGGCGGAGCAGGTGGAACAGATCTACCGCTATGACAGGACCCGCTGGCGTGTGGCATGGCTGCTGTTGTATCTGTCGGAGGAATACAATCGTTCAACCTCCGGGAAATGGATGTTCTTAGAAAAACAGTACCAGTACGGCTGCACCAGTCCGGTGATCTACCTGGAAGCACTGGCCCTTTTGAACGGCAATCCGGCGCTGCTACGTAAATTGAACAGTTTTGAACTGCAGGTGTTGAACTTCGGTGTCCGTCAGGATGCGGTAAACGACAGCCTGATCGAACAGCTGTTGTATCTGTCGGGAAGAGTCAGAGAGTATTCTCCACTACTGGGCAGAATTTTACGAAGACTGTATGAGAAAAAGAAGGATGTGCGGATCCTGCAGGAGGTGTGCAGCCTTCTGATCAAGGGAAGTAAGACGGGACCGGATGCCTTCACGTGGTATCAGATGGGTGTGGAAAGCCATCTGAGGATCACGAATCTCTATGAATATTATATGGTGTCGGTAGATCTGGATGCTGTGCTGGAGCTTCCGAAAGTGATTCTGATGTATTTTTCTTTCCAGAGCAATCTGGATTATGAACATAGTGCGTTCCTGTATGCGTATCTGTTAAAACACCGGAAAGATTATGAGGAACTGTACGAACATTACGAGCCGAGAATGGAGCGGTTCGTCATTGACCAGATCCAGAAGCAGCATATTAACAGACATCTGGCAATACTGTATCAGGAATTCCTGTCTCCGGCCATTGTAACGGAAGCTATGGCGAAGCCTTTGTCCCGTCTGTTGTTTGCCCATATGGTAAGAGTGGATGACAGCAGAATGCGTAAGGTGATCGTCAGCCAGCCGGGGAATCTGATACTGTCCGAGACACCTCTGCAAAACGGCACGGCCTGGGTGGCAGTCTACGGGAATGATTATACCATTGCTTTTGAGGATGCATATGGTAACAGGTTCCTTAAAAATGTGGAATATACCCTGGAAAAACTGCTGGTACCGGGGAAATATCTCAGACTTCTGGAACATTATGTGCCGGATACGGCAGAACTGGATCTGTATTTCATGGAGAACGGCAGAACAGAAGAGACCATATCTTCCACAAAGCTGATGCGGATGGCAAGACTGGTGGAAAGCGATGCCGTGGAGCCGAAGCTTCGCAGTGAGATTGCGGTACAGCTGGTACAGGCCTATTTCGACGCGGATAATTTGCAGGCACTGGATGAATACCTGCAGGAGCTGCAGGGGGACGGCTTTACGGAGGAACAGCGGGAACTGATCCTGCGTTTTCTGGTGTTGCGGGGAAATTATGAGAAGGCATATGCCTGGATCGAAGCATATACCCCTTATTTTGTGGAGGCCAAGATTCTGTTGCGGCTTACGGACGGTGTGATCACGCAGTCGGTCCATGAGGGAGAGGCAGTCCTGTATGCGGCGGCATTGACGGTGTTCCGCAAGGGAAAATACAACGGTGGAATTTTAGAGTATCTGGTGCGTTATGCCACCGGTACCACGAAGGAATTGCGTGACATCTGGAAAGCGGCAAGATCCTTTGAGATAGACTGCTACAGCTTAAGTGAAAAGATATTGCTGCAGATGCTGTTCTCCGGGGCATTTGTGGGAGAGCGGATGGATATTTTCCGTTATTATGTATCCCAGGGAGCCAGACAGGAGATCGAGGAAGCTGTGCTTGTACAGAGCTCTTATGATTATTTCTGCCGGGAGAAGATCACGGAGGAATATGTATTCCGGGAGATCCGTAACTGCTATCTGCGGGGAGAAGAGACCCAGCGGATCTGCAAGCTGGCTTATCTGAAATTCTATGCGGAGAATAAGGACAAGCTGGAGCGGGAAGATGAAACTCTGGTCCGGAATTTCCTGGAGGAAATGATGAAGGACCACATTCATCTGAACTTTTTCAGGGAATATCAGGACTGCCTGCCACAGCTGCAGGAGATGAAGGACAAGACTATCGTGGAGTATCACACAAGAGGCGGCGTCCGTGCAAGGATTCATTATGTGATGATGCATGAGAACGGGCAGGCGGAGGATTACCTGTCGGAATATATGCAGGAAGTATACAGCGGTGTATTTTTCAAGGAATTCGTACTGTTTTTCGGGGAGAATCTTCAATATTACATTATGGAAGAATCAGAGAACGAAGAACAGCTGACGGAGAGCGGAAGCCTGCAGAAGAGCGATATTATGAATGAAAGTCCGGACAGCAAATACGAGATCATCAATGATATGATGATCAGCATGACACTGCAGGACGATACGACACTGGATCATCTGATCGAGGAATATTACCGCAGGGAATATCTGGATCACAGATTGTTCACATTGCAGTAAAGATAAAAAAAGACAGCAGGAGAGGAGGCGGAAGAACATGCGACTGCCGGGAAGTGATAAAGTTATAGTGGGTTATGACCTGGGGAAAGATTATGCGCAGATCAGCTGCTATGTCACAGGCAGGGAAGAAGAGATCACCACATTGTCTTCCGTTGCAGGCTCACAGGTCTATACGATTCCCCTGGTCCTGAGCAAGAGACAGGGAGTCAACCAGTGGTTCTATGGAAGTGAAGCCCTCCGGCATGCGGAGGAAGAAGAGGGAATCCTGGTGGAGCATCTTCTGAAGCTGGCAAAAGATGGGGAACCGGTGCAGATCGATGGAACGACTCTGGATCCGGTGGCACTACTGACTCTTTTTCTCAAGCGTAGTCTGGGAATGCTGTCCCAGATGACTTCCACAGAGCGGATCGGGGCCCTGATGATCACCTGCGAGGAACTGGATGCAGGAATGCTGGAGGTGCTGACGCAGGCAGTGGAGGCATTACACCTGAAGACGGATGCTGTCTGTTTTCAGAGCCATCGGGAGAGCTTTTATTATTACAATCTGTATCAGCCGGAAAATCTGTGGAAGCAGGGGAGCGTGCTGTGCGAGTATAGGGACAGTTCCATCCAGACTTATTATATGGAATGCAACCGCCATACGACGCCGGTGGTAACGTACATCGAAGAGCGGGAATTCCCTTTTCCGGTGGAAAAATCGGATGAAAAATTCCTGGAGATCGCCACACAGCTATGCGAGAACCGGATGGTGTCCTCGGTATATCTGATCGGGGAAGAGTTTTCTCAAGAATGGATGAAAGAATCGCTACGCTATCTGTGCCGTGGACGGAGAGTCTTTCAGGGGAACAACCTGTTCAGCAAGGGTGCCTGCTACAGCATGATGGAGCGACTGCATCCCAGTGAAAACGGACAAAATCATGTCTATCTGGGACAGGATAAATTGAAATCCAATATCGGTATGAAAGTGCGCAGACAGGGAGAGGAATCCTATCAGGCACTGTTAGACGCCGGAATCAACTGGTACGAGGCGCAGAATACCATGGAGTTTTACCTGCTGGAAGGAAGAGCGGTGGAAATCCTGATCACGTCCCTGACGGGAAAGGGCAGCCGGATCGCCAGAATCGTGCCGGAAGAATTGCAGGAAGGAATCACCAGACTGCGGATTCAGGTGGAGATGAAGGATGAAACACATCTGCAGGTGGAACTGGAGGATCTTGGTTTTGGCAGCTTCCGAACAGCTACGCATCATATCTGGAAGGAAGAAATAGAGTTGTAGATCTGCCCGGGGCAGAGAAAATGAGGATGAAAAATGAAGGCAAGTCTGTGTGTAGGAGAATATTGCGAGAATGCCTATAATGTGGAAGGCCTGGATATCCGGGTCTATAGTATGGAAGAGTTGTGCTATTGCCTAAAGGAGAATGCATTCCTGTTAGACCTGTCCATCATGAACGATAAGCTGGTGGACTGGATCGGAGAAGAATGTAAAGTGTGGGAACTGGCAAAACAGCTCTACCCCATGGTACATAAGCAGGGATCCTTAAGCGTGTTCGTGGTGACGATCCTGCAATATGTGGGGATGTACGATCCGGAAGAAATCCTGCAGGTGGAGCAGGTACTGAAGCAGGGAGCCGGACTCAGCAATCTGGAGAAACGCAAGAGCCAGATCGACTATATGGTGGAAAAAAGAAAATATGCGGCAGCCATCCGTGGATATGATATGCTACTGGAGACCTGGAACCATCTGGAGCAGGAAGGAAAGGAACTTCCGGCGGGAAAAGTCCGGGCGGCGATCTTGCACAATAAGGGTGTGGCGCTGACAGGGCTGATGTTTTATGACAAGGCGGCATATTACTTTAACGAAGCCTGGAAGACCGATCCGGACAGAGAACACCTGGATGCTTATCTGGCGGCAAAGAGAATGGAACTGACGGAGGATGCCTATGTGGCATTTGCAGCGCAGAATCCGGAAAATTATACGGAGTCCCTGGAACTGGAAAAGCGGATCGAGCAATTTGAACGGGAATGGGAACAGCAGCCGGAGTACCGACAGCTACGGCTGCGTGGTGACTGGCGGGTGAACGACAGGGTGAAATACGATGCGGAAAATGAGAGACTGACTCAGGCACTGAAAAACAGTTACCGGACAAGTGTCAGCGTATAGAGAAGACAGCAGGAGAGAATTATGGCGTGGTGGAACCGCTTATTTAAGAAAAAAGAACCGATACAGCAGGAAGAGGACTGGGAACAGCTGGTCTATACCCGCAACGGTGTGAATTTTGATGAGGAAGACCAGAGAAAACGTTACATTGTAAATTGCCTGGAGCAGATCGCAGAGGCTTCCAAGGAGATCGACCTCCTGACGGGAGAGTATACGCTGGTGACTTCTTATCTGACGGATACGGATGAGATTGAGGCCTTGCCAGCAGAGCAGAGAGAAGAGGTCAACCGGGTGGCCGGCAAGCTGGCCGGGCTGGAACAGGAACGCAGCAGATACCGGGAAAAGAAGAACCGTATGCGGGATGCGGACTTCTATGCGATCCGCAAAAGAGAGAACGAGATTGAAGAAGGCATTCAGAAGATTCGGGACGGCGAGAAATACGGCAATCTGATAAGGCAGGATCTGCACAGACTGGACGGAGAACGACATGCCTACGAATACCGGAGAAATGAGCTGGAGAATCTGATGAACAACCAACGGGGCATGGCTGTCATTTTCCTTACGGCATTGATCGTCTGTGTGATCATGCTGGTGATCCTGCAGTATGCTTTTGAAATGGATGTCTATGTGGGACTTTTTCTGGCAGTAGGTGCAGGAGCTGTAGCCATCTCCTATGTCTGCATCCGGTACATGGATGCAGGACGGGAACTGCAGCGGGTGGAGAAGACCATCAACAAGATCATCCAGCTGCAGAATAAAGTCAAGATCCGCTATGTGAACAACTGTCAGCTGATGGAATATCTGTATCTGAAGTACAATACGGACAGTGCAGCAAAGCTGGAAAAACAGTGGAAAATGTATCAGGACGAAAAGGAAGAGCGGAAGCAGTTCGCAGAGGCGGAAGCTAAGATCGAGTACTACCAGAAGCAGCTGGTACAGCAGCTGGCCGGTTACCGTGTGCAGATGCCGGAGCGCTGGATCAGCCAGACAGCTGCGCTTTTGGACAAGCGGGAAATGGTGGAGATCCGTCACGAACTGATCCAGAGAAGACAGGTGCTCCGTAAACAGATGGACTACAATCAGGAAGTAGCGGAGAGTGCAAGAAACGAAGTAAAAGACATCGCAGCCACCTATCCGAAATATGCCCAGGAGATCCTGGCCATGGTGGAGCGGTACGACCGATAAAGAATTGACAAGACACCTCTCGTTGTGTTACTATGACACCGTGTTAGCAATTTACCTTGCTAAAGTATACGACGCGGCCAACAGTGAGTGGCAGAACGGGAGGATGCATTATGAAAAGAGTATTAATGGCATTACTTGCAATCAGCATGGCAGCAGGTGTTCTTACCGGCTGTGGTTCTAAAGGATCTGAGAAAACATTTACCGTAGGTTTCGATGCGGAATTTCCCCCTTACGGATATCGTGATGACAGTGGAGAATATGTAGGCTTTGACCTGGATCTGGCAGCAGAAGTATGCAAGAGACAGGGCTGGGAGCTGGTAAAGCAGCCTATCGACTGGGATGCCAAGGATATGGAGCTTTCTTCCGGGGCCATTGACTGTATCTGGAACGGTTTCACCATGAACGGCAGAGAAGATGCCTACACCTGGACAGAGCCCTATATCGACAACAGTCAGGTATTCGTCGTAGCGTCTGCTTCCGGTGTACAGAACAAGGAAGAACTGGCAGGCAAGGTGGTAGCAGTACAGAAGGATTCCTCTGCGCTGGCTGCTCTGAACGATGAAGAAAATGCAGACAACATTGCACTGCGTGATTCCTTCTCCCAGCTGATCGAATATGCGGACTACAATACCGCTTTCATGGATCTGGAGCAGGGTGCGGTAGATGCCGTAGCCATTGATATCGGTGTGGCACAGTATCAGATTGCGCAGAGAGAAGAAGGAAAATTCGTTATGCTGCAGGGCGAGGACAACAAGCTGGCTGTAGAGCAGTATGCAGTAGGTTTCCTGAAGGGTAATGATGAACTGAGAGATACCGTACAGAAGACACTGGACGAAATGGCAGCGGATGGTACCTTCGCACAGATCGCTGAAAAATGGGGACTGACCGACAGCGTATGTCTCGGTAAATAATCAACTAAGGATAGTTAAGGAGTAGAATTCATGAGTTTGCTGACCATGAGTGCCCAACTGGCAGAGGGCTTTCTGATAACGGTGGAAATATTTGTACTGACCCTTTTGTTTTCCCTTCCTCTGGGGCTGATCGTAGCCTTCGGAAGAATGTCAGGATGTAAGGTGATCCGCATTATCTCCAAAATATACATATCCATCATGAGAGGAACCCCTCTGATGTTACAGATCATCGTGGTGTATTTTGCCCCCTTTTATGTATTCCGCATGCAGGTGGGAACGGGGTATCGTTTCCCGGCGGTGATACTGGCATTCGTGATCAATTATGCGGCATATTTTGCAGAGATCTACCGTGCGGGCATTGAGTCCATACCGGTGGGGCAGTATGAGGCTGCGGAGGTGCTGGGCTACAGCAAGGCACAGACTTTCGTGAAGATCATTCTGCCGCAGGTGGTGAAGCGGGTTCTCCCGCCAGTGACCAATGAGACCATTACGCTGGTCAAAGATACCTCCATGGCATTTACCATTTCCATTGCGGAAATGTTCACGGTGGCAAAGCAGATCGGAGCGGCACAGACCAGTGTGCTTCCCCTGTTGGCAGCAGGTGTGTTCTATTATATCTTCAATCTCGTGGTGGCTTCTTTCATGGAGTATCTGGAGAAGAAGACATCTTATTACAGATAGGAGCAGTGCGGAAATATGGTCCTTTTGGAAATGAATCATGTGAAAAAAAGTTTTGACGGCAACGGGGTGCTGAAGGATATATCCCTGAAAGTTAACGAAGGAGAAGTTGTCTCCATCATCGGCCCCTCCGGTTCCGGCAAATCCACATTGCTTCGCTGTGCAACGCTTCTGGAGAAAATGGACGGTGGTGAGCTGATCTATTTAGGGCAGACGGCAGCTTCGGAGAAAACGGATAAAAACGGCAGAATACAGTGCGAATATGCGTCCAAGGCAGAATTACATAAGATCCGGAAATGTTTCGGACTGGTGTTCCAGAATTTTAACCTTTTTCCCCATTATACGGTGATGAAAAATATCATCGATG
>ERZ827117.1987-NODE-1987-length-12970-cov-6.427720_pt1 | contig 12970 bp, 10 predicted proteins | sample MGYA00519920_ERZ827117 | MGnify/ENA primary metagenome ERZ827117 (study PRJEB31778, sample SAMEA3449260) | human gut metagenome | biome: human gut; feature: human-associated habitat; material: faeces | place: United Kingdom | collected 2010/2012 ...
GTCATGACACAAGAAAAGCTCCCTCACAGGAAGGAGCTTTGTCTACAGTCTGAAAGAATCCGAATGATCCTTCATTCGGATTCTTTTTATGGTTCTGTAAAAAAGTACCAAAAAATCATAATAAAAATCATGAAAATCAATGAATAAATATATTTTTTATGACAAAAACAGATACACAACTTCTTTTGACGAAATATTCGGAAAATGATAGATTGCATATTGTATAGAGTGTATAATTTTCTTTGGATATACACATAGATGCAAACGTTGAAAAGGAGATGCACCCTATGAAATCAAACAAAGAAAAGGTATATGACTTTATCAGACTTCATGCAGATGAAAAGGCAGACAGAGGAATATCCACCGCATACATAGCGGATGCCATGGAACTACAGCGAACGAATGTAAGCAGCATACTGAATCTTCTGGTACAGGAAGGCAGGATACAAAAATGTAACGGCAGACCGGTTCTCTATAAGGTTGGAAGAGAAGAAAGCACATTGGAAGAATGCTTTTCTGATTTGATCGGAGCGGACGGAAGTCTGAGGCAGACCATTCAGCTGGCAAAGGCAGCAGTACTCTATCCACAGCGAAGTCTCAATACGTTATTGGTGGGAGCCCGTGGAACCGGTAAGAGCCGCTTGGCACAAAGAATGTACCGTTTTGCGGTGGAACAGAAGATTCTGCCGGAAAATGCTCCGTTTCTTCACATCGATTGCCACGATTATGCAGCAGGCGGAGAAGTCAGTGCTGAGTCGGATGACAGCTGGAAACAGTCGGAGCAGGGCTTTGTATTTTTCGATAATATTCAGTTTTTAAGCCCGAGAGCCAGAAAAAGGGTGCTGGAGTATCTGCAGTCACCATCCAGAAAATATGCGGTGGCGGTAAGCTGTACAGACAAAGAACAGCTGTCGGATGAGTTCCTGGCAGAATTTTCAGTACAGTTACAGTTACCGACATTGTCGGAGCGGCCGCTGAGGGAACGGATGGAAATGATAAAACACCTTTTTTCCAAAGAGGCTGTGCGGATACAGAGACCGCTGATCGTCAGAGGAGATTTGATGACATGCCTGCTTTTCTATGAGTGTGAAGCAAATTATTATCAGCTCAAAGGAGATATCAAGATCGGCTGCGCCAATGCCTATGTGAGAGAATATGGGAAAACAGGAGATATTTCATTATTTATCAGCGATTTTTCCAATAATGTGCGCAAAGGCATGTTAAAGTACCGGAGAGAAGCAGAGGAGTTGATCGATTTTGAACAGAGATTCACGTTCAGCGGAAAAGAAATCCGGGTCAGCAGGCCGGAAGACGGAACACTATATGACAGAATCAGCCGGAAGGCAGCAGCATTAAAGGAGACAGGAATAGAGGAGGAAGAGATCAACCTTTTGCTGAGCATGGAGGTAGAAAGGACTTTTGATAAATATCGGAAAGCCCTGATACAGGATGTGACGGATAAAAAACAGTTGGAAATCCTGGTGGAAGAAAAGCTGATCAATATTGTGGAAGCATTTTTGCAAAAGGCAAAGGAACAGCTGAAACGTAATTTCTCTCCGTCTGTACTATATGGGCTGTGCCTTCATCTCAATGCAGTGATTACGGGAAAAAGAGAAAAAAGTGCTCCGGACAAAGAAAGTATTGCAGAAATACTGGTATATCACAGAGCAGAATATCTGCTAAGCGAAGAACTTGCAGAACAGATCAAAGCAGAATACGCAGTGGAATTGTCCATGGAAGAAATCTTACTTCTCACAATGTTTTTGTGCTATCAAAATGAGGAAAAGACGGAAAATGCAAGACCGGTATTGATATTTGCATTCTACGGTGTGGGAATAGCTTCCTCCATAGCACAGACGGTCAGTAACATGACAAAGCTGGATAATATTTTTTCTTATGAAATTACCAGTGAGAGAGCCTCCGCAGAGGTATATGGGACACTGAGAAATTTCCTGAAAAAAGTGCAGCAGGGCAAGGGAATTCTGGTCATCTATGATAGTAGTTTTTTGGGAGAAATGCTTCTGGAGATAGAAAATGAACTGGAAATTCCAATCCGGCAGGTCAGAGTTCCGGTAACTACACTTGGAATTGAGCTTGCAAGGCGGACCCTTACAGAAAATGATCCCGACAAGATATTGCAAAGCACAGTGGAGAGTATAGATGGTCTGGACTGTTACAGAAAATACATTGTAACGCTCTGTACCACCGGGAAAGGCGGGGCAGAGGAACTGAAACGTTACATCGAAAAATATGGACAGTTGGAAGATACAGAGGTGATCCCGATGTCGGTTACAGACAAAGAACTGTTGCGTGATAACCTGAAACACCTGATGACCACGGGAGTGGTTCAGTGCATTGTGGGAACCTATGATCCGGGAATGTTTGCAATTCCTTTCCTGCCGATCAGTGAAGTATTCGGAGCCAGAAAAGAGAGTCTTCCAAGATTGCTCCGACTGGAAAAAGAGGCAAAAGCAAAGATAGATTATGATGCAATGTTTGCATATCTGGGAGAACAGTTGACACACACCGATATTGAAAAGCTGAGAAAAATACTGCCGGATATTATGAAAGAAATCAATGCGGCGCTTAGGGAGTTATCTTTGGATGCGGAAGCCGGCTTGTTGATTCATATTTCCTGTTGTATTGACAGGCTGCTTGCAAAACAGGAAGTTGCCACAAATCCCAGAAAAGCAGCAATATTGCTTCAATATGACAAGGAATTTAAAAAACTGCTTAAAATAGTAAAACCGTTGGAAAAGACATTTCATGTCATTATCAATGATGATGAGATAGCAAATATTCTGACGATCATATATCAGCTCTAAGAATAGGAGGTTACAAAATGGAAGAAAATATGCAGGAAAAGCTAGAAGAAATCGCGATGATGATCATAGCCAATTCCGGACAGGCAAGATCAGATGCCTTCGCTGCACTGCAGGAGGCGAAAAAAGGAAATTTCGAAGACGCAGAGAAACTTCTGAAGGAGGCAGAAGAGAGTCTTCAAACAGCACATGAATCTCACAGAGAACTGTTGAAGATGGATGCGTCCGGAGAAGTGACGCAGGTAAGTATTTTGCTGTGTCATGCGCAGGATCATCTGATGGGAAGTGCACTGGCACTGGATTTGATCCGGGAAATGATCGTTTTATATCAAAAGTAGGGAAAAGCAAGGAGGAATCGTATGGAACGAAAAGTATTATTGATCTGCGCAGGTGGGATGTCTACCGGGATTCTGATGCGTAAGATGGAAAAATATGCAGAGGAACAGGGAATTTCTCTGAAGATCGAAGCAGTGGGAATGTCAGCATATGAAGATGTGTACAAAAATTATGATGTCATTCTGTTGGGACCGCAGGTATCTTATAAAAAGGGTGAGATCGAGCAAAATACGCAAAAACCTATTGCGGTGATTCCGGCATATGATTATGCAATCGGTAATGTGGCCAATATTATGAAGCAGGTGGAAGACTTGTATCAATAAGTCTGCAAAACGTAAAAAGAAGGTATTTCAACAGGGAAGGAGTAAAGGTATGGCAAATTTTTATGAAAGCAAGCCCATGCAATGGGTGAAAAAAGCAGGGGAAAAAGTAGTGGGAAATAAGGGAATACAGGCGATTTCCTCCGGTATGATGATGGTAATGGGTGTAATATTGTTGGGAGCGGTATTCCAATTACTGGCAGTCATATTACAGACGATCGGTATTATCGATCAGAGTTCCGGAATCTATAGTGCACTTATGGTGCCGTATAAGGTGTCTATGGGATTTATTTCGCTGTATGTAGCTTTTACCATTGCCTATTCTTATGCAAAGTCTTTAAAAATGCAGGCGCTGATGGCAGGACTGAATTCGATTCTGATCTTTTTGATTGCAGCCGCGCCGATCAAAACAGTAGATCTGGCCGGGGAAGCGGGCGGAACTTTTACCGGAATGGATACCATGGCGCTTGATGCGAAGGGTATGTTTGTAGCCATTATTGTAGCGCTGACCAGCGTACAATTGACACATTTTTTTGAAAAGCATCATCTGGTTATCAAGATGCCGGATGCGGTTCCGGAATTTCTGCAGGATACCTTCCGTTCTCTGATCCCTCTGGTAGTAAATGCGATTATCTGGACGGTATTGGGTTATGGCTGTGTGGCATTGACACAGACAGCGCTTCCGGTACTTATTACCGGTCTGCTGGGAATGCCGCTGGCAGCACTGACAAGTGTTCCCGGAATTATTATTATCGTAATCATTGCCAGTCTGTTATGGACAATGGGTGTACATGGAACAGTGGCGGTATATGCGGCAATCGCAGCACCGTTAATGCAGTATTATGCAACCAACTATGCCAATCATGAGGCCGGTCAGGCGCTTGTATTTATGCCAATCGCGTTATTCGGTATTATCAATTGCTGTGGCGGAACCGGCAATACACTGGCGCTCTGCGTGATGGGATTATTCTCGAAATCCGAACAGCTGAAAGCAGTCAGCAAGGCAGCAATCGTGCCCGGTCTGTTTAATATTAACGAGCCTGTGATCTTCGGTTATCCTATTATGTATAATCCGATCATGTGCATTCCCTTTATCCTGAACCCTGTAATTACCATGATCATCTGTTATTTTGGATATATGATAGGATTTTTCAAACCGGCTTACATTTCCATTACGGCGAACCTTCCGGTTGGATTTGCACAGTATCTGACGACTTTGTCCTGGACCAATATCTTTATTCCGGTGATTGCATTTGCGGTAGCGTTTGCATGCTATTGGCCGTTCTTCAAAGTATATGAAAAGGAACTGGTAGCAAAAGAAGCACAGGCAAAGGAAGAAAAATAATGGAAGAAAAGCAGAAAATATTTCCACCGGGATTTCTATGGGGCGGTGCCGTGGCAGCCAATCAGGCAGAAGGTGCCTGGCAGGCGGACGGGAAAGGAGATTCTGTAGCGGATCACATTACTGCGGGGACAAAAACGTCCCCGCGGCGATTCACGGAACAGATCCGCCCTGAGGAGAACTATCCAAGTCACGAAGCTATAGATTTCTATCACAGATATGAGGAGGACATTGCACTATTTGCGGAAATGGGATTTAAAGTATTCCGGATTTCGATTGCATGGACCCGTATTTTTCCCAAAGGTGATGAGATATCGCCCAATCGTGCCGGGATTGCGTATTACAGGAAAGTATTTGAAACCTGTAAAAAATACGGAATAGAACCGTTAGTTACCTTGTCTCATTATGAAATGCCTTATTATCTGTGCGAACATTACGGCGGCTGGACCAACCGACAGACGATTGCATTTTTCCTGCGGTATTGTGAGACGGTATTCAGAGAGTATCAGGATCTGGTTCATTACTGGCTGACATTTAATGAAATGAATACACTGGTCAGCCGTTTCGGAACGCTCCTTGCAGGGGGCATTTTACCCGAGGACGGAGAAGACTTGTTCGGGAGAAAACGACTGGGATCCCCCGAGACCGCGGCAGAAAAGAGTTGCAGATTTACTGCATTGCATCATCAGTTTCTGGCCGGTGCACAGGCAGTAAAAATGGCACACGAGATCAATCCCGAAAATAAAGTGGGATGTATGCTGTCTGCGGCCGGTGTATATCCATATACTTGTAGTCCGGAAGATGTAGTGGAAGCACAGGCACAGATGGAACGCAGCAACTGGTTGTGCGGAGATGTGTGCGTAAGAGGAGCATATCCTTATTTTGCGGAACGCTTTTTTAGGGAAAATGGGGTACAGATCCGAAAAGAGGCCGGGGATGATGAAATATTGAAGAATGGAAAAGTGGATTTCTTAAGCTTCAGTTATTACAGTTCCCGTTGTGCCACGGCAGATCCGAAAGTGATACAGACGGCGGGGAATATGATGCTTGGTGTGCCGAATCCCTATCTGGAAGCAAGCGAATGGGGATGGATCATTGATCCTAAGGGATTACGTTACCTCCTGAATGAACTGTACGGCAGATATCAGATTCCGCTGATGGTCGTAGAGAACGGACTGGGAGCGGTGGATCGTGTGACAGAAGACGGACAGATTCATGATGATTACCGGATTGCTTATTTAAGCGAACATATCAGACAGATGTGGGAAGCAGTAAATGATGGTGTGGAGTTACTGGGATACACTCCGTGGGGATGTATCGATTTGATCAGTGCAAGCACCGGTGAAATGAAAAAACGCTATGGCTTTATCTATGTGGACAAAGACGATGAAGGAAAAGGAACCTTGGAACGAAAGAAAAAAGATTCCTTTGCCTGGTATCGGGAGTGCATCAGGACGAACGGAGCCAGCGTACTTTCCACGAATAAAAAAGAGGATAAATTATGACAAAAAAACAGGTTGAGATTGTGAATAAGACAGGACTGCATGCCAGACCGGCTTCTGATTTTGTACTGGAAGCCAAAAAATATGAAAGCAAGATTACGATTTGCAGGGAAAACGGAGTACCGGTGAATGCAAAATCCGTTGTACGGATTCTGGCGGAAGGAATCGGACAGGGAACCAAAATAGAGATTGCTGCGGAAGGCACAGATGAAGAGCAGGCGGCAGCGTCTCTTGCAGCCTTGGTGGAAAGCGGATTTGGAGAATAAAGGCGGTAAATGTGTATGGAAGAAAGATTACAGGGAAATCCGGTATCTGAGGGAATTGCTTATGCGAAATCTTATATCTACATTCCCGGTACACTGACAAAGGCTCCGGAATTTTTTCCCAAGGGTCAGGAAGAGGAAAAATATCGGGAATTCAGGGAATCCTGTGAAAAGGCAGACAGTGAACTGGTGACATTGTACAACGGTATGTGTAAAGAGGATCCGGATAAGGCAAAAATCTTCAGTGCACATCGGGAATTACTTCAGGATGAAGAAATCCTTGATGAGATCCGGGAGACAATCTGTGAGGAAAACATGAACCCGGACAGCGCGGTCAGTAAGGTGTATACAGAATTTGCAGAATTGTTGGCCGGTGTGGAGGATCCGTTGATTGCCGAGCGCGCGGCGGATCTTAGAGATGTCAGAGACCGGCTGCTCCGGATTCTGTCGGGGCAGGAAACGTCTAAGCTGTCTTCGTTTTCGGAAGATGTAATTCTGGTAGCCCATGACCTATTACCCAGTGATACGGCCACCATGGACAGAAAACATATCAAAGGAATCCTGACGGAGATTGGCGGAGTGAATTCACATTCCGCAATCCTGGCAAGAAGTTACGGAATTCCTGCAATTCTGGGAGTTCCGAATGTTACGGAAAAAATTCCTACAGATACTATGCTTGCCATGGATGGTTTGACCGGAGAAATATTTGTCACACCGGGAGAAGAATGTATTCGCAATATCAGGGAAAAACAGACATCTTTTTTCCGCAAAAAAGAAGCAGAAAAAAATTTTTTAAACAAACCTGCAATTATGAAGGACGGAACAGAAATAAAGATAGGAATCAATATCGGCTCGCAGGAATTTGATGTTCCGACAGACCGGTACGATTTCATCGGCTTGTTCCGTACAGAATTTCTTTATATGGAAGGGAAGGAACTTCCGGGGGAAGAAACACAATTTGAAGCCTATAGGCAGGTTGTGCAAAAGGCAAAAGGACATCCGGTTACTTTGCGGACACTGGATATCGGCGGAGATAAGACATTGCCCTACATGGAATTGCCAAAAGAGGACAATCCTTTTTTGGGGAAAAGAGCAATCAGGCTTTGTTTTGCGGAAAAAGAGTTATTTTTAACGCAATTGCGTGCGGCACTGCGTGCTTCTGCTTACGGACCTCTGCAAATCATGTTTCCGATGGTCGGGAGTCTGGAAGATATTCGCAAGGCAAAAGAGTACCTGAATCTGGCAAAAGAGCAGCTGAAAGAGAGAAAGCAGCAGTTTGATGAACAGATCCGAATCGGTATTATGATAGAGATTCCCGCGATTGCCCTGATTGCAGATCTGGCGGCGGAAGAGGTGGATTTTGCAAGCATAGGATCCAATGACCTGACGCAGTATTTGTCGGCTGCGGATCGGATGAATCCGGAGGTGGCCGCTTATTACAAAAGCGATTCTACGGCAATGCTTCGGCTACTTGGGTTTGTATTCCGGGAGTTTTCCAAACGGGAAAAGGAGATATCTGTCTGCGGAGAAATGGCAGGAAATCCGGAGACCGCCCAATTGCTGGTGGGACTGGGAGCGAGAAAGCTGTCTATGAGCAGTGGAAATATCGCCGGTGTAAAGGCAAAACTGGCTGAATGTACGTTGCAGGAGCTGACAGCTTTGGCAGAGAAAAAACTATGAACCCTCTTGACAAAAAAGTGAAATGTGTTTATATTCATAACAGTGTTATATAACGCTGTTATGAATATTTTTTTGGAGGAAAAAGTGACAAAACCAATCGAAGGAGTTTCAGAGAGAATTCTCGCCTGTGCCAGAGAAGAATTCCTGGAGAAGGGCTATTCCGAAGCGTCGCTTCGCACGATTGCAGCCAAGGCAGACACTACTACCGGATCCATCTATTCCCGGTTCGGGGACAAGGAAGGATTGTTTTGTGCGATTGTGGAACCGGCGGCGGAAGGGCTGACGCAGATATTCCTTAAGACCCAGGAGGCGTTTCATGCCAGGGAGGCAGAGGAACAGCCGAAGGTGATGGAAACCTACGTGATGGACGGCATGGATGAAATGCTGGATTATGTCTATGACCGGTTCGATGATTTCCGGTTACTGCTGGATGCCTCTTATGGTACCAAGTATCAGGATTTCGTGGAACATCTGGTGGACATTGAGACGGAGTATACCTACAAGTATATGGAAGCCACACAATTCCTACAGGAAGGCAGCATGATCACCGAGGAGTTCCTACATATCATGTCGAGAGCCATGTTTGACAGTATGTTCGAAGTCGTCAGACACCGCATGGACAGGGATACTGCCAGAAAATATCTGCATATGCTGGAGAAGTATCACTACGGCGGATGGGGAGCCATCATCAAGCTGGGGTGAAGCATAAGATAAGACTGCTATGGAAGATTACGGTAGCAGTCTATCTTAAAAACCGACGGTTAGTTGAAACTAATTATCAATAAGCGGTGTTAGATAGGAAAGACAATAGAGCCTCAAATGTCCGGAAAAGAGAAATGATGAAAAGCAGGGCAAAATGAAAAGAAATTCTAGAAATTAAAGAGTTACATTAAATCCAAAAAATTAATTTAAATCAAAGGGAAAGAGGGAAAGATCACATGAAAAAAGAAAGCTCTATGCAGAAGCTGTTCGCTTATGCGGGCAACTACAAGTACCTGACCATTGCGTCATGGATTCTGTCCGCGGTCAGTGCACTGATTGCATTACTGCCGTTTTATGATATCTGGCGGATCATGCAGGAGGTTGTACTGGCAGCGCCGGATTACAGCAAGGCGCAGAATCTGTCGGGGCTTGGATGGAGTGCCGTGGGATTTGCACTGCTTTCCATGATCATTTATATCTGCGCACTGTTGTGCTCCCACATTGCAGCCTTCCACGTGCAGGCGAATATGCGAAGCACACTGATGCGTCATATTCTGACACTGCCCATGGGATTCATGGACAGTGAGGGCAGCGGTAAGATCCGTAAGATCGTCAACGAATCCACCGCAGCCACCGAGACTTATCTGGCACACCAGATGCCGGATAAGGCAGGGGCAATGGCAACGCCTGTGGGATTGTTGGTATTGCTGGTGGCGTTTGACTGGAAACTGGGATTGTTGAGTCTGGTGCCGGTGGTATTTGCATTTCTCATCATGGGTGCCATGACCGGACAGCGCATGAAAGATAAAATGACAGAATACCAGAATGCGTTAGAGGAAATGTCCAGCGAAGCTGTGGAATATGTCCGTGGTATTCCGGTGGTGAAGACCTTCGGACAGTCGGTATTTTCCTTCAAGCGATTCCAGACCTCTATTAAAAAATATGAAAAATGGACCATCGCCTATACCAAAGAACTGATGTGGCCCATGGTAGGCTTTACCACACTGATCAATGCAATCTTCGCCGTTCTGATCGGTGCCGCTTACTGGTTCGGCGGAGCGAGTGGGGATCCTGAGGTGCTGATCAACCTTCTGTTTTACATCATTATCACTCCGGTATTGACCGTTACATTAGGCAAGATCATGTACGGCGGAGAGAATCAGATGATCGTGGAGGATGCCCTGAAAAGAACTGATGGTATCTTAAGCCGCAAGCCTCTGCCGGAAGCCGACAAAGAGCAGAACATCAAGGATCATTCCATTGCGTTACAAAATGTATCCTTCCGCTATGAAAATGCGGGAAGAGATGCCCTGCATCAGATCAATCTCGATATCAAAGAAGGAGAGCATGTGGCATTTGTCGGTCCCTCCGGCGGCGGTAAGACCACGCTGGCCAGCCTTATTGCCCGTTTCTATGATACCACAGAAGGTAAGGTATGCATCGGTGGCGTGGATGTGAAGGATATTCCTTCCGCACAGCTGATGAATATGGTGTCCTTCGTATTTCAGGACAGCAAACTGCTCAAGATGTCCATTTACGATAATGTCCGCATGGGCAAAAAGGATGCCACCAGAGAAGAAGTCATGGAGGCACTGAAAAATGCCCAGTGTGAGGATATTATTGCAAAGCTGCCGGACGGTGTGGATACCGTCATCGGAAGTCAGGGTACTTATGTATCCGGAGGTGAGGCACAGCGCCTGTCCATTGCGAGAGCGATGTTAAAAAATGCACCGATCCTGATCCTGGATGAAGCTACAGCATTTGCAGATCCCGATAACGAGGCGAAGGTACAGCAGGCGTTTACGAAGCTTTCCGCAGGCAAGACCGTGATCATGATCGCACACAGATTGTCCTCCGTCGTGGATGCTGACAGTATCTGTGTCCTGAAAGACGGTGAGATCACAGAGAAGGGTACCCATAAGACGTTGCTGGAACAAAACGGACTGTATGCCCATATGTGGGAAGAGTACAATAAATCCGTCAGCTGGAAAGTAGGAAAGGGGGAGAAATAGAATGAGTAGTTTACAGGCAAAATTGCAGCATAAATACGCGCTTTCCGAAAAAGGTGCGAAGGATATGATAAAGGCATTTGTATCCGTAACATGTTCTGATCTGGTGTTGATGTTCCCGGTATGGATGCTGTATTTTCTGGTAAGAGATTATTTACAGGGCACCATGGCAGGCAGAGGTGTTTTCTACATTGTGGGCTGCGTACTCTGTCTTCTTCTGATCGCGCTGACAACGTTGGTGCAGTATCGTGCCACGTTCCTGGCAACTTATGTGGAGAGCGGTGTGCGCAGAATTGCTCTGGCAGAGCAGCTGCGTAAGATCCCGTTATCCTTCTTCGGAAAAAAAGATCTGTCCGATCTGACAAGTACCATTATGGCGGACTGTGCCACCATGGAGACTGCATCCTCCCATTTCATTCCGGAACTGGTTGGTTCCTGTATCTCCACCACACTGATCGCTGTGGGTACCTTTTTCATGAACTGGAGAATGGCAATCGCAGCACTGTGGGTACTGCCTGTGTCTTTCCTCATTGTGGGATGTTCCGGCAGGGTACAGAAGAGCTTAAGTAAGAAGCAGATGAAATTAAAAATGGACTGTGCGGACGGCATTCAGGAATGCCTGGAGACCGTACGTGACCTCCGGGCCAACAATGCCCAGGCTGAGTACATGGAAGGCTTAGAGGGCAAGATCCGTGCCGTAGAAAAACATGCACTGGTGACGGAGCTTGGTACGGCAGTCTTTGTAGGCGGTGCCCAGATGATCTTAAAGCTTGGTATCGCTACCGTGGCATTGACCGGCGGTGTGTTGTTAGTAAAGGGAGAGATCGACATCCTGACCTTCTTCGTATTCCTCCTGTTGGTATCCAGAATGTATGATCCCCTGCAGGTGGCACTGCAGAATCTGGCAGCTATTATCAGTACCGGTGTGCAGTGTGACCGTCTCGACGAGATCCTGTCCCATGAGATCCAGACCGGTGCCAGCACCATGGATCCTAAGGGGTATGACATCGAATTTTCCCATGTGGGATTCTCCTATGACAGTCAGGATACCGTACTTCGCGATGTCACTTTCACGGCAAAACAAGGCGAAGTGACCGCATTGATCGGACCTTCCGGCGGCGGTAAGACCACCGTGTCCAGACTGGCTTCCCGGTTCTGGGATATCCATAAAGGTAAGATCACCGTGGGCGGCATGGACATCTCCACCATCGATCCGGAGACACTGATGTCTCTGTACGCTATCGTATTCCAGGATGTGACACTGTTCAATAATACGGTGATGGAAAATATCCGTATCGGCAGGCAGAATGCTACGGATGAAGAAGTGCTGGTTGCGGCAAAACTGGCGCATTGCGATGAGTTCGCGGAGAAACTTCCGAACGGCTGGCAGACCATGATCGGTGAGAACGGTTCGGAACTGTCCGGCGGTGAGAGACAGCGGATCTCCATTGCCAGAGCATTCTTAAAGGATGCACCCATCATCCTCATGGATGAGGCAACCGCTTCTCTGGATGTAGATAACGAGACACTGATTCAGGAATCCCTTTCCAGGCTGATCCGCAACAAGACCGTTATGATCATTGCGCACCGCATGCGTACCGTGGCGGACGCAGACAAGATTGTTGTATTGAAGGATGGCGTGGTGGCAGAGCAGGGAACGCCTGCCGAACTGGAAGCAAAAGACGGCATTTACCGGCATATGAAAGCCACTCAGATGGAGGCTGCCGGCTGGAAGTTATAATTTAGAAAGTGCGAAGCACAAAGAAATCGTATATGAAATAATTTCACGAGGAGCGATCTGCTTTGTTTACCGGCAGATCGCTCTTATGATATTGCGTATTTTCCGAGAACGACATATAATACAATCCAACGGCAAAATAGGAACCAATGGAGAGGAATACCATGAAATTAGAAGCAATGAAAAAAGACGATTTTTACCGGCAGATGTTCAAACTGACCATCCCGATCATTATACAGAATCTGCTCAGTGCAGC
>ERZ827117.1992-NODE-1992-length-12937-cov-2.916783_pt1 | contig 12937 bp, 10 predicted proteins | sample MGYA00519920_ERZ827117 | MGnify/ENA primary metagenome ERZ827117 (study PRJEB31778, sample SAMEA3449260) | human gut metagenome | biome: human gut; feature: human-associated habitat; material: faeces | place: United Kingdom | collected 2010/2012 ...
CTCCATTACGATAAGCAGCGCCATAAATCTGTCCGATCACTTCCGGCTCCCACTCGGTGATATATTTTCCTTCTCTTACATAATAATTATCTGCCGTTGCCGTACATTCCGGCAAAAGCAGTGTACCGTCCGCCTGATGCGTTTTGCTGATCTCAGCCGTAGTCACCCCGAAATAATTATAATTGATAAAAGTCCCCATACCGCTCGCACCATTGTTATAGGAAGAATTTCCCCATGTCGTATCCATAAAATAATATGCACCGTCAAGCTGGACAAGATTCCATGCGTGTGTGTCTCCCTCCGCAGTTCCTGTCACCACAACAGCCGGAATCCCCAGAAGTGTCAGCAGATACTGCGTGGCGTTGGCATATCCCTGACAGACTGTTTTCTTATTTAAAAAGACACTGATAATATTCTGATTTTGTTCCGTCCCCATTTGATATTCAACGTTTCCCGCCAGATATTCAAACACATATTTTGCCTTTTCATAATCTCCCCAGGATGGATCCACATTTTTTAATATGGAATCCACCACTGCGTCGATCCGCCTCTGATAGGAATCACGCTCTGTGCGCTCCATCGTATAACTTGGGGAAAAATCGATGCTGACAATCTTTTTTCCCATGGTATACTGTGTGTAGTTATAACCGGATACCCAGAAAATGCCCCCATGATCTGCTATCACAGAACGATATGCCTTCTCTAAAACTTTTTCATCACAGGTACTTACTTTTACCTTTGAATCATGTGCCAGAATGATCCGGTACACTTCGTCATAGACAGTCTTCTGCTCCGCCGTCAGCGTTTCATAAGCATATCCATGCGGCACTTCGGTATCCGCTGTTTCATTTTCCGTGCTTATCTCTGTACTCTTTACCGTCTGTTCCTCTGCCGTACCGGAATATGTTTCTGCTTTCGCATTTTTCTGTTCTACACTGATCTGGTTTGTGATTTTTTCCGGAAACACACCTGTATCCTTAAGCACTCCGGAATATTGAACCACTCCGCCCGCTATCACTGCAAGAATTATAAACTTAAGCAGTGTATGCCTTTTTCTTCTTTTCAAAATTCCTCCTTAAAGTAAAAAATATGCCGTTACAAGCTCTGTCAGTGCCTCCTGATCTGCTGCCCCCATCAATTCTCTTGCTGAATGCATTGCCAGAAGCGGAATACCAATATCCACTGTTTTTACCGGCAGCAGCGCAGATGCGATAGAGCCAAGTGTTCCGCCGCCTGCCATATCGGAACGATTTACAAATTTCTGATACGGGATCTTCTTCAGATCACAGATCTGCTGGATGATTGCAATCGCCTCACAGTCTGTTGCGTAGGACTGGGAACATGCCTCCTTGATACAGAAGCCGCTTCCGAGCACCGGTTTATTTGTGATGTCCATTTTTCCTGCCTGATTCGGATGCAGTCCATGTGCAACGTCTACCGATAACAGCATACTCTGATACAGCAGCTCCTGCGCACTCTCCTTCGCACCGCATTCCGCTAAAATGCGAAGCAGCATGTCGTGAAGTAAAATAGAACCTGCTCCCTGTTTGCTGCGGCTTCCGATCTCCTCATGGTCAAATAAGGCGATTAGATTGATACCATCTTTTCTTTCCGCATCTAAAATACCGGACACTAAAGCTGCACAGGATGTCAGGTTATCCAGTCTCGGAGAGGATATAAAGTCATCTGCTACCCCAACATACTCCGGCTGCTCCTTGCAGTACACCGACAGTTCAAAGTCTAAAATATCCTCTTTTGCAACAGACAGTTCCTTTGCAAGAAAACTTAAGAAATAATCGGCATTCTTCTCTTCTTCTGCAAGCAGCCCTGCAACCGGGATCATATCGATCTGCTTATTTAACTCCACGCCCTTATTCACTTCGCGGTTCATATGGATCGCAAGATTCGGGATTGTCAGCAGATTCTTTTCGGACGCAAAATATTTCATTTCCGGTACAAACGGATCATTGCCCCTCACTGCCACACGTCCTGCCACACCAAGCGGTCTGTCTAACCAGGTATTTAAGATTGCACCTCCATATACCTCGATGTTGACCTGTGCATAGCGGTTTGTCACGACATCACAGGACGGCTTAATGCGCAGACACGGAAAATCCGTATGTGCCGCTGCAATGCGCACTGCAAGTTTTTCCTCTTTTTTCATCTCATCTTCCGGAATCGTAAATGCGAACAATGTGGTATCGTGGTGATCCACATAATAACGTCCACCCGCTTTTAGATTCCATTCTTTTTCATAAGCTATCTTTTCAAATCCGGCATCCTCTAAACGTTTTTCACACGATTTTACCACATGTGCCGGAGATACTCCCTCTTTTAATAAATCAAATAAAACTGTTTGTTCGTTCATTGTATTTCCTCTTTTCTGTCATACTGATTAAAACCACTCCTATTCTACTATAAAATCAGAAAGATTACATCCTTTATTTTGTTTCCGGGTGTTTTATGGTACAATGGGGATGTGATGTTGGAGTTTAAAGGTGGATCATGATACCTGCAGAAATTAAAATCCACCTTTAAACTCCAGCACCACACCATCAGCTTATGAAAGAGGTATACCGCATGTTAGCGCTCAATATCCCGGAACTTAAAAATTTTATGAATCAGCTTTTATGCTCTGATACATTCGATCATTTCTTATTAAAAGAAGCCACGATCCAGAAAGATGCTGTGTGGAATTTTGACGGAACGGTCACACCGGACTTTTATTCCAGTGAAGAATTAGAAGAACAGGGGTTATCCGGCCTTGCGTTTCTGCCCTACGGCAGAGTGCGCCAACACTGCTTTGATCTGATCAAGGGAAAACGGACACCTGCTTATTTTAAGTTTGTTTTTCTGCTCTCACCGGACAATTTATCCCGCACGCTTGCCAGTATGCAGACGCCTTTTACACCACAGGATGTGACCGGCATGTTTTTGAATCTGAAGTTCCAGAATGGAAACCTTATGCTCACGACCGGTGTATCCTATCGTATCTTTTCCACCGATAAATCCTTAGAGCACGAATGGGACAGACTGGTTGAGATTTTTCTCAAAAACCACAATATTATTATTGAGAAATTAGGTTAAAAAATATCCGTTTTTTTCCTTTACTTTTCAAAACTGTTATGATATGCTCTAACTAGCTGTAAATACAGCCAGTAATATTTTTTGGAGGTACTTTTCAATGAACAAAGGTACAGTAAAATGGTTTAACAACCAAAAAGGATACGGATTCATCTCTGACGAGCAGGGCAATGATGTATTCGTACACTACTCAGGTCTGAACATGGATGGTTTCAAATCCCTGGAAGAAGGCGCTACTGTAGAATTCGAAGTAGTAGAAGGCGCTAAAGGACCTCAGGCAACCAACGTTACAGTAGTAAAATAATTACTACCAGCACAATCAGTAGTTTCACATGTACCTTTTTCTTTTTAAATAGAACCAGTTTTTATTTGTTAGATTAAGATATTGTAAACAATGGATTTAAAAAAGAGTGTCGGCTTTCCGGCACTCTTTTTTATGTTGTATTGAAGCAGAGCATAAAAAGTCCACATAAACTGGTCTGCTCATTTTTCACTTAACTGGCATTTTAAAATAAACCAGTGTGCGTTTAAGATAGGCATAAACAAATGACTGTTAAAAATCGGTCATACGAAACAAATGAGGAGAAAAGAATATGAGCACAACATCTACAACAGCTGCAAAAGCAGAAAATTCAATCGGTCAGGTACAGTTTCTGACTATCACGGCACTTTTCATCGCACTGACCTATGTATTTACCGCATTCGTCAATGTCAGACTTCCGATCACCGCAAACGGCGGACTGATCCACCTTGGTAACGTTCCACTTTTCATCTGCGCGATTTTATTTGGCAAAAAAAGCGGTGCACTCGCCGGCGGCATTGGCATGGGACTTTTTGATCTGCTCTCCGGCTGGACTGCATGGGCACCTTTCACTTTTGTGATTGTAGCCATCATGGGTTATGTAGTCGGCGCAATTACAGAAAAGCATCACGGTCTTGGCTTTGACGCACTTGCAATCGTTGCTGCCTGCGTGATCAAAGTAGTCGGCTACTATATCGCAGAAGGAATTATTTATGGGAACTGGATCGCACCGTTTACTTCCATTCCTGGAAATCTGGTACAGATCGGTGTTGCAGCCGTTGTGGTTCTGATCGTTATCGAGCCGCTTCGCAAAGCAGCAAACAAAATCATTTTTAAATAATTTATTTTTCAGAAAAGAGGATTCGTGTGAAAAATGAGATTTTTCACACGCAAGATTTGTGCTTGCGCACAAACTTGAGATGCAAATGAAAACGTTGTTTTCATTGAAAAACGGATAAGAATGGAGATTATTATGTACAAGATCATGACTCCCGGACCGACACAGGTGCCGGAAACAGTAAGGCGTGCACGCAGTTTTGCCTGCACAAATCCTGATCTGGATGAAGAATTTTATGATTTTTACAAAGAGACCTGCGAGCTGATCAGCAGCCTTCTTGGCACGAAAAATGAGACGCTGATCTTAGACGGGGAAGGAATTTTAGGACTGGAAGCTGCCTGCGCTTCCCTGACAGAGCCGGGCGATAAAGTACTTGTCATCGATAACGGTATCTACGGTAAAGGATTTGCCGACTTTGCCAGCATGTACGGCGGCATCCCGGAACTTTACCATGCCGATTACGAGAACACTTTGGATGTGGACGCACTCGCGGAATACTTAAAAGATCATCACGACTACGCTTACGCCACCGTTGTCCACTGTGACACACCGAGCGGGATGTTAAATGATATCAGCAGAATCTGTCCGCTGCTCAAACAGTATGGCATTTTAACGATCGTTGACTCTGTTTCCGGTATGTTTGGCGAGAGAGTCTGCGTCGATGACTTTCAGATCGATCTTCTCTGCGGCGGTTCCCAGAAAGCAGTCTCTGCACCTCCTGGTCTTACTTTTGTTGTGGTGAGTGATGATGCAAAAGAAAAAATGAAAAACCGCAAAACCCCGATTGCATCTTTCTATGCAAATCTGATGGCTTTCGACGGTTACTATGAGAAGAAATGGTTTCCTTACACCATGCCGATCAGCGATATCTACGGTCTGCGCGCTGCATTTAACCTGATCGCCGGCGATAAAACCCTGTATGAGCGTCATGCAAGGATCGGTTCCGCCACCAGGGCAGCCGTCAAAGAAGCAGGATTAAAACTTCATCTGCAGAGCGGTTACTCAAACACCGTAACGGTTTTTGATATCCCGGAATGTACCGATGCAAAATCCATCTTAGACGAGATGCGCACAAAATATAACATTATGCTTGCCGGCTCCTTTGATGAATTGTCCGGAAAAGTGATCCGTATCGGACACATGGGCGAAAATGCAAGATTAGAACATATGGTTCCTGCTTTAGAAGCACTCTCCGCTACCCTGACCGATCTTGGGGTAACGCTTCAGGGAAATCTTGCGGATCTGTTTTTGAAACATTACAGGGAGTTTCAGGACTGATCTGTTTAAACCGGCTCACTCCATAGCACCTGGATTTCCTTTGCACCGGCAGTTTCTTTAAATCGACTTTCTCATCATCCGGGGTCTGAATCAAACCCCGGTAATATTGGATTGTGTATCATCTTTCTTCTCCTCCAGCCGCTCCCTGATCTGCTGCATCCTGCCGTCTAACTGTGAGATCAGCTCCGCACAGAAGCAGAGATCCTGTGAAATGACCTGTGCATTGTCTATATCTTTTTTGTATTTTAACTTGTGCTCCAAGCTCGCCCAGAAATCCATTGCAATGGTACGGAACTGCACTTCCACGCGCATCATCTTTTTCTCGTTGGTCAGAAAAATCGGCACTTCAAGAATCAAATGAAGGCTGCGGTAGCCATTCGGCTTCGGATGGCTGATGTAATCTTTTTTCTTGATGAGTTTGATGTCATCCTGCTTTTCCAGATAATCCGCTAATGTATAAATATCATCCGGAAAAGAGCAGATAACGCGGACACCTGCGATATCATTTAAATTTTTTTCAATGTTGTCCACCGAAAACGGGATCTCCTGACGCTTCATTTTCTTCATGATACTGTCCGGTTCCTTGATCCTGCATTTTATCGACTCGATCGGGTTTCTGCTGTTCTGAACCGACAGCTCTGTATTTAATACATCCAGCTTTGTCTTTACCTCTAACATCGCACATTCGTACTGCATCATCAGACAGCGAAACTTCTGTAACTCCTCAATGTCCCCAAAAACATGATCCAGTTCCTTGACTGTTTCAATATCCATGTACTCCATTTGACTTTCTCCTTAGAAACATTATTTTGTAACGGCTTCTCCTGACCGGTTACCTTCTAACTACTATTTTACCATACTTTTACCAAAAATTTATTTAAACTTCTGTGAAGATTTCATACAATAGAATGCACACTCTGCGAACATTCTATTGTCATGAATAATAGAAAGTGCGTTTTTTACATCAAAGGTGCAAACAACCGTAAAAGGCACTGGGTTCCACGCAAAACAGCGGATCGCCCGCTCTTATATTTTTCTGTCACTTCCGTACTCTCGGTAAAAATATGTTCAAAATCCTTCCGCATTTCCTTCACCGCATCACAGTTGTACAAAAAAGCCCCATTTTCAAAATGAAGATACAAACTGCGATAATCCATATTGATCGTGCCACAGGTTGCCGCTTCCCCGTCGCAGACACACTGTTTTGCATGAATAAATCCAGGTGTGTATTCATAAATACGCACCCCCTGTCGCACCAGTCCTGCATAATAAGAACGTGTCACTTTGTAGATCAGTTTTTTATCCGGGATTCCCGGTGTGACGATCCGCACATCCACCCCGCGTTTTGCTGCAAGTCCCAGTGCCCGGTTCATCTCATCTGTGATGATCAGATACGGGGTTGTGAAATAAATCTCCTTTTTTGCATGTGCAATGAGATTCATATAAACACTCTCTCCGACGTGCTCGTCATCTAACGGACTGTCCGCATACGGCTGGATAAAACCATCCTGTTTCGCCTGATAATCTGTCTCTGGCAGATACTTCTGATAATCCTGATCTGTTTTTTTCACGGCATTCCACATTTCAAGAAACATGACAGTAAGGCTTTTTACCGCATCCCCCTCTAAGCGGATACCGGTATCCTTCCAGTGTCCGTACGGGTGGGTAATGTTAAAATACTCATTTGCAAGGTTATATCCCCCTGTAAATCCCACCTTTCCATCGATGACCGTGATCTTTCTGTGATCCCGGTTATTCATAAATACGGACAATACCGGAATAATCGGATTGAATACACGGCATGCAATGTCATTTTCTTCCATGCGTTTACGGAAATCATGATTGATAAAACCGATACTTCCGACATCATCATAAAAAATACGTACCTCCACACCATGTGCAGCTCTGTCTTTCAAAACGTTTAAAATCCGCTCAAACGATTCCGCCTGCTCGATTGCATGGTACTCCATAAAAATAAAATGTTCTGCTTTTTTCAGTTCTGCAAGCTGTGCCTCCAGCCCCTGTGACGCATCCGCATAAAATGCTACATCCGTGTTATGATATACCGGATAATGCCCGTATTTCCAGATATAATCCGACTGATTTGCAATCGACAAATCTTTTTCCTGCAGTTCTTTTATGACCTCATCATCACCGTTTAAAAAAGGAAAAAGTTCCTCATCGATCAATTCATAACGTTTTTTCATGCTCCTCGTCAGATTCGAACGCCCGAATAACAGAAACACACACAATCCAAAAATCGGAAAAGCTGCAATCAGAAGCATCCATGGCACTTTAAATGCCATATTTCCATGCGTTCCGTATATTGCAAAGACAACTGAGACTGCGATCAGCGTGGAAAAAAGGGAAATTGCCGCTGAATAACGGTTCAGCCATAAGAAAAGGTTGATGATCCATATCACCTGAAGCAAGACACTGATTCCGACAAAGACAAGTCTTCCTATGCTGTTTTTTACTGATGTTTTCTGTTCTGTTCTCATAGTATTGAAAAATACCGCACAATTGCTCATGCGGTACTCTTTTCTCCATTTCCGATTTATTTTTTAATTACGTCCACCTATTTTATCTTTTACATTTGCGTTTACTTTTCCGAGGTAACCTACCAGCTCATCTGATACTGTCACAATCCGCTCTGTCGCCTGATTGCACTGGTCAACGATCTGCTGGAATTCTTCCATATTCTCGGTCGTTACTTTGGCGCTGTCAGCATTCTGCTCCGCAAACTCTGTCAGAGATGTGATTCCACTCTCGATCACAGTCTTATGATCATCTAACGCACTTACTTCTTCACTGATTCCATCTACCGCATCGCTTGTATTCTTGATTTCCTCATTCAGTGAACGGAAAATCTCTTCTGTATCATGAATCTTTTCATTCTGTTTTACAAACGCTTCTGATACCTTCTGCGTGATCTCTACACTGATATTTGAATTGTCAATCAATGTATTGACAATCTGGTTGATCTGCTCTGTTGATTCTCTTGACTGATCTGCTAACGTACGGATCTCTTCCGCAACAACAGCAAATCCTCTTCCATGTTCCCCTGCTCTTGCAGCCTCAATGCTAGCATTCAATGCAAGAAGGTTTGTCTGATTAGAAATTCCGGCTATGATCTCTGTTGCCGTACGGATCTCCTGCGCTGACTGGTTGGTCAGATCTGTCTGCTGTCTTACATTTTCAATCGCAATGCCGCTCTCTTTGCTGATATTTACAAGTTCCTCCATGATTGCTTCTGCTGCTTTGTTGCTCTCTTTCATATGCTCTGCACTCTGTGCTAACATCGAAACATTTTCAGCAATCTCATCAATCGTTCTGCTGATAGCGTTGATCTTCTCTTTCATATCAACGGTATGATCTGCCTGGGATATTGTATTATCGGTAATGGTGGTAACTGCCTGCTCGGTCTGATCCAGAGAAGTTGTCATACTCTTAAAGATATGTTTGAAATCCTCCGAAACCTCACCAAGCTCCTTCGTCGCCTTTTTAATGCCAAGTACAACCTGTGAAAATGAAGTAATCGACTCCTGAAATGTACGCACAAGCTGTCCGATCTCACCATCTTTCTCCGCAAGTTTATTTGCCTTCTCTGCAACACCACCGGAACCTCCTGCCTCTGTGCCTTCGCCCATAAGCTGTCTGAAAACATCCAAAAGTGTCCTGATTAATGCAAACACTAACCCGAAAATGATTACTGTTGCAGCACAGATCAGTATCATCGCAACCATTGTGCCGATCACTCCATTTTTCAACAGCTCAAGTACAACAATCTGCCATACTGCCATAATCAGGAAAAACACACCAAAAACGCTTAGCAGTTTTTTCCATGCCATCTTTTTATCATCGTCCATTTTTTTATCCTCCATCTGTTTTTATTACCTAAGACTGTCCCGCAGCAGGCGGCGCAGTCTGCATTGATTTCTGCATAACCTTATTCTCATACATTGCATGATCTGCTTCACGGAATACGGATGCAAAAGAATCTATGCAGTCCGGCTCATAAAATGCGATTCCCCGCGCAATCTGTATTTTCTGTTCATACTTTGTATTGTTTTTATTGAAAACCACAATGCCATCATCAAAATTTCTCAGCAACTCATCACATATTGCCTTTTCGGCCTGTTCGATGATGATCACAAATTCGTCTCCTCCGATGCGGTATACGATATGGTCTTTAAATCCCTTTTGTATCAGTCTGCTTGCATCCCTGATCAGCATGTCACCGAATTCATGTCCAAAATTGTCATTGATCTTTTTAAGGTTATTGATATCCATGACAACAACTGCATATTTGATCTTCTCATCAGCCGCACGTTTATCTAACTTATCCACATACTCTTTATATGCAGCTTTATTGGCAACGCCTGTCAGGGCATCCGTATACGCCTGCTCATTCACATAGTCAATGTAATGCCGCAGGTGATTTACCATCTGTTGCACGCTGTCTGCAAGTACACCAACCTCATCTTTGGATTCACAGTCGATATTGACCTCAAGATTACCACCGGCAACCTTCTGTGCAGCTTCCGTAAGTTCTTTGAGCGGACGCGTCATTTCCCTGGTAACATGGATTGTGATCAAAACCGATATAAAGATGATAGACAGCGTTGAAACCAAAAACAATCGGATAATACGGTTACTCGACGCATTGATCTCCTTTGCCGGTGCGGTGACAACAAAAAACATACCGTTTTCTAACTGTCTGGCGGTCATTTTCTTCTTTATGCCATCCAGATTATAACCGACAAGATTATCCTGTGTTCCTTTTTTGTACAGTAAATTTAAGACCTTTCTGATCTTTCCATGTGTATTTTCTTCATCAAGTCCTTCCGGATAATCACGGTGATAATAAATTACATAATCTGCTCCTGCAAGGAAAGCATAACCGCTCTCATAAATCTGTACAGAATCCACCTTTTCTTTCAGCAGTGCCATATCAATATCCATGCCCAGAACACCGATAAAGTCTTCATTCCTGTATATCGGCACCACATAAGAAATAATCCAGTCATTTTTATTCTTATTGTCATACGGCTCCATCCAGAACGCCTCTTCTTTTTCGAGTGCCTCATAATACCAGTTGACATGCTCCTTATCATCCTGTGCATATTTTGAAAAATCGACAAGGGAATCTTCAGTAACTTCGCCATTTTCATCCTTGTACCAGAAAAAACCTGTCTGGGGACCAGCAAGTTCCGGATTCACTCTCATATAGACTCCGCGTGATCCTTCTGTATTTTTCACAGTATGTAAAGCAACCTCCTGCACTTTCTTTACCAGCACATCGGTATTGTCTTTGTCCATCCCGTTTTTTCCAAGTTCGCTATACTGTTCTATTGTATAATCCTGAATCATATTCACGGACTGTTCAATACTTGTCAGCGTTGCATTGATCTCCTCTGCCTTATCCTCGCAAAACAGATTCATGAACTGCGCGGAATCCTCATTTACAAGTTTATGCGTATATAGAAAACCAACATATCCAAGTGCCAGCGCTGAAAGAAGTACACATCCTACCGTCAAAGCCAGAAATTTAGACTGTAAAGACCTCATCGGCAATCCTCTCTCTCTTCTTTCTGATATAGTTCTATTATATGCATTTTGTCATAAATTGTCAAAAATTATCACTCATTTTTTGTATGCTTTTTTGAACACTTTCAACAACATTTTCTTGATTTTTTTTCCGGGAAACCCTAAAATTATTTGTGGTATGTGACCATACCACAAATATTTTTGACACAATAGAGGTATAAATTTTATGGAATTTCAAAAATTAAATGCACCATCACTCAAAGAGTTATTTATATCCGAACTTGAAAATATGATCATTTCCGGCAGACTTCCGATTGGCACGAAACTCCCATCCGAACGTGAACTTGCCTCATCCATGCAGGTTTCACGTGCCGTCGTCAACTCCGGTATTGCCGAACTTGAAAAGAAGGGGTTTGTCGTGGTAAAACCACGGATCGGTACGTTCGTGGAAGATTACCGCAGAAATGGAACTATGGACACCTTAGTTTCCATTATGAAATATAATGGCGGTTCTTTAAGCAGTGATGAGATCCGTTCCATCCTCGAAGTGCGTATTCTTTTTATGAACCTTGCAGCCCGCCTTACGATTGAAAAAGCAAGTGACGCTGAAATCGGGGGACTTACCTTTTATCTGGACAAATTAAAAAATTCCTCCACCCCGGAGGATGCCGCTGCATCGATCTTTGAATTCAGCCACGAACTGAGTTTTATCAGTGGAAATATGCTTCTGCCGCTGTTTTTTACCTCTTTCCGCGACCTTGTTTGCAGCCTGTGGGTGCGCTATGCAATAAAATACAGCATCGAGGAATTATACCAGAGTGCCTTATCCATTTATAATTTCGTCCGTGCAAGGGACGTAGACGGTGCTCTCCATTACATAGAAACTTCCACCACAGAATGTATCAGCGGAAACCGCATGATCTACTGATCTTAGAAACACCTTCAAATAAACTTCATAAAAACAGCCGGACTTTGAGGCATTCTGACCGCTGCTTCATTATCTGACGATCACAGGTCACCTCAAAATACGGCTGTTCTTATTTTTCTTACATTTTATTTTGCAAACTGGCTGTTATACAGTTTTGCATAAAATCCATTTTTCTCTAACAGTTCCTCATGTTTTCCCTGTTCCACAATATTTCCATCCCGCATGACAAGAATGATATCTGCTTCTCGGATCGTTGAGAGACGATGTGCAACGATGAAACTGGTACGTCCTTTCATCATACGCGCAAATGCTTCCTGAATCTTGATCTCGGTTCTCGTATCAATCGAGGATGTCGCCTCATCTAAGATCAGCATCGGCGGCAGACACAGCATGACTCTCGTGATACAAAGGAGCTGTTTCTGTCCCTGCGAAAGACTTCCGCCATCCTCCGAGATCACGGTATCATATCCTTTTGGCAGACGCTTGATAAAGCTGTGAGCATGGGATGCTTTTGCCGCTGCGATGATCTCTTCCTCCGTGGCATCCGGTTTTCCCATCGTGATATTTTCACGGATCGTTCCACTCCTTAACCACGTTTCCTGCAATACCATACCATAATTGCTTCTGAGGCTCTTTCTGGTCATTTCATCGATCGGTGTTCCGCTGACACGGATCTCTCCACTGTTCACATCATAAAAACGCATCAGAAGATTGATGAGTGTCGTCTTACCGCAGCCCGTAGGCCCTACGATTGCCACGCGCTGTCCCGGCTGTACGGAAAGGTTGAAATCCTCGATCAGCTTCTGTTCCGGCGTATAAGAGAAATATACATGGGACAGTTCTACGCTTCCGTCCGCTTTCTCTAACACTTTCGCACTCTCTGCATCCGGCTTCTCGACCGGCTCCTCGATCAGGTCAAACACTCGGGCAGCACAGGCAAGTGCATTCTGCAGCTCGG
>ERZ827117.1996-NODE-1996-length-12920-cov-3.399534_pt1 | contig 12920 bp, 5 predicted proteins | sample MGYA00519920_ERZ827117 | MGnify/ENA primary metagenome ERZ827117 (study PRJEB31778, sample SAMEA3449260) | human gut metagenome | biome: human gut; feature: human-associated habitat; material: faeces | place: United Kingdom | collected 2010/2012 ...
TGTATGTGCTACAAGCTTAACCGGCATAGTCTCAGCAAGCTCAGGGTCTACGATAGCTACATCTGGAGTAATTTCAAAATCTGCTATAGGATACTTGATACCCTTCTCATAATCAGTAATAATTGAAAAGGCTGTAACCTCGGTAGCTGTACCCGATGTAGAAGAAATAGCACAGAAATGTGCTTTCTGTCTGAGTTTTGGAAGTCCAAACACCTTACACATATCCTCAAATGTCACATCAGGATACTCATATTTAATCCACATAGCCTTTGCGGCATCTATAGGAGAGCCTCCACCCATAGCAACAATCCAGTCAGGCTGGAATGCTTCCATGGCTGCTGCGCCCTTCATAACGGTCTCTACAGAAGGATCTGGCTCAACACCTTCAAATAACAGAACTTCCATTCCTGCTTCTTTTAAGTAGTCTTCTGCCTTCTGTAAGAAGCCGTTGCGCTTCATAGAACCGCCACCTACACAGATAATGGCTTTCTTACCTTCCAGTGTCTTTAATGCCTCTAATGATCCTTTTCCATGATATAAGTCTCTTGGTAATGTAAAACGTGTCATAACTCAAAATCCTCCATATACTATGTATTTTGTTGAATGTCCCCGCAGGACTTTGTTAATTTTTCAACAATCTTGAGTTTATTATAGTATTATCTGCTGTGAATTGCAAGTGTTTTTTTTGAATTTTTTGTATGTTTTACATAAATTTTTCAATACTTTTATAAAACAGATTTTACAGCCGCTACAACATTTTCTGTTGTAAATCCGAATTTTTCAAACAGTGATGCCGCAGGACCGGATGCGCCAAAGCCTGTCATGGAAACTACTTTGCCGTCTAAGCCCACGTAACGGTACCAGCCGAAGTCTGAAAGCGCTTCGACCGCAACTCTCTTCCGGCATGCCTTCGGAAGAACGGATTCCTTGTATTCTGCTGTCTGTTCTTCAAATGCCTCCATACTCGGCATACTGACAACACGCACGTCCACACCGTCTTTTGCAAGTTCTGCCTTTGCATTAACTGCCAGTTCTACTTCCGAACCACTGGCAATAATGATGGCATCCGGCACTTCCTTCTTAGAATCCTCTAAGATATAGCCGCCCTTTAACGCTTCCTTTGAAGAACCCTGCATCTGTGAAAGATTCTGTCTTGTCAGCACAAGTGCTGTCGGCTGGTCTTTTGAAGTAACTGCACGGTACCATGCCGCTGCGGTTTCTGTTCTGTCACACGGTCTGTATACACAGAAATTTGGCAGGGAGCGGAATGCCGCAAGCTGTTCAACCGGTTCGTGTGTCGGTCCGTCTTCTCCGACACCGATGCTATCATGTGTAAAGATAAATGTCAGCGGCAGATTCATTAATGCGGACAGTCTTGCCATTGGCTTTGTATAATCACTGAATACAAAGAATGTCGCTACAAATGCCTTTAATCCGCCATGCAGTGCAAGTCCGTTGCCGATTGCCGCCATCGCCTGTTCCCTGACACCGAAATGCAGATTGGTGCCTGCATAATTGTCTTTTGAAAAATCACCGGCATCCTTCATGTTTGTCTTATTGGACGGTGCAAGGTCGGCTGAACCGCCAATCAGGTTTGGCATGAGCTGTTTAATTTCATTTAAAATGCTGCCGGATGTGCTTCTGGTCGCTTCCGGTTTTTCTGCTTTCTTCCAGTAATCTTCTGAATCAAACAGCTTTGATAAATCATATCCGTTGTAATAAGCATCCCATTTTTCTGCCATATCCGGATATTCTTTTCTGTACTTTTCAAATAATGCATTCCATTCATCTTCAACTGCTGCTTTCTTCCTGGCAGCTTCGTTGAAATGATCATATACTTCCTGCGGAACAGTAAATGCTTCCTTGCAAGGCCACTCTAAATATTCCTTTAAAGCCGCAACATTTTCTTCACCGAGCGGTTCACCGTGTGCGCTTGCCTTACCCTGCTTTGCAGGACAGCCATAGCCGATCACCGTATTGACCTTAATCATTGTCGGACGGGTTGTATCTGCTTTTGCCGCTTCAATCGCTGCAGCAATTTCTGCAAGATTGTTGCCGTCTTTAACTTCAAGTGTCTGGAAACCGAATGCTTCAAAACGCTTTGTTACGTCTTCCGTAAATGCAATATCGGTGCTTCCTTCAATAGAAATGTTGTTGGAATCATAAAATACAATCAGCTTATGCAGTCCTAATGTTCCTGCGAGTGAAAATGCTTCTGATGAAATACCTTCCATCATACAGCCGTCACCGCCAAGTACATAAGTATAGTGGTCTACAATATCGTAACCGTCTTTGTTAAATACAGCGGCAAGATGTGCTTCTGCCATTGCCATACCGACTGCCATTGCCATACCCTGTCCAAGCGGGCCTGTCGTTGCTTCAATACCAACGGTATGACCGTATTCCGGATGTCCCGGTGTCAATGAACCCAGCTGTCTGAAATTCTTTAAGTCTTCCATAGAAAGATTTCCGTAGCCAAACAAATGTAATAAAGAATATAACAGCATCGAGCCGTGTCCTCCTGAGAGTACAAAACGATCTCTGTTTGCCCATTCCGGGTCTGCCGGATTGTGGTTCATATGGTTTGTCCATAATTCATATGCCATCGGTGCTGCGCCAAGCGGCAGTCCCGGATGTCCTGATTTTGCTTTCTGAATCGCTTCTGCTGATAACACACGGATTGTATTTACTGACAGTTCCTCTATGTTCTTCATAATGATTCATTTCCTCCATTTCTTATTGTGCTGCCTGTACCGGCATTTTTATTTTTTTTTATCAATCTTTAAAATCTGCTTCAACAAGGATGGTAACATCTCCGTTTTCGCCGCGTTTTCTCTTTAAACCGCCAAAGAATCTTTTTGAGCCGCGTTTTTCTGCTTTTACAATTGCGTGATTGATAATTTCCTTAATATCATCCATACGGATATTATCTACATTATTACGTAATTTATCAATCTTTAAATAAAGTTCCAGCAGCGCATCATCACTGACTTCATACTGGCGTTTTCTTGCAAATTTTCTTGCCATTTCAACCAGTTCATTGACCGTGTACTGTTTTAACACGATGCGATGATTAAACTTCTGTGTCATTTCCGGGTTAAAATTCAGCAGTACATTCATTTCTGCATCCGAATCCTCCAGAATAACAATCATACGTTCCGTATCCTGTTCCAGACATTCCAGCATTTCACTCATACGCTTCGGCTGGATTGCCCCCGCACCTTCAACAATCAGTGCGGTGCCTTTTAACTTATTCATCGCCTTTGCCAGTCCACGGTTATTGATACTGTCACCGGTCGTCTTTGCAATCTTACGTGTGTGTTCCGGATACAGGTAATTCACCGCACGCACAATGGCTCTTGCAAGATCAGACTTATCTGAGCTTGAATTACCGGAAATGATAATATTGCCGATCTGCGACGTTGAAATCGCCATTTCCTGTTCAAGGCTTTCAAAATATGCTGCCAGCTGGCTTTCCAGTCCCGGCATTTCACGGTATTTTCTGAAAATCTTTGCAAGTTCTCCGCTTAACTTCTTTTCTTCATCAATTTCCGTGCCTTCGCCCATGCCGGTGTAAACTTTCTCCTGCTGTACGGCACTGGCAAGCTTTGCACTGCTGATTGCTTCCAGCGGATTCATATCGGAAAGATGGTCTTCCATCGGCGGAAGCTGCTGTGTATTTAATGAAACTTCCTCACTGACAGCCGCCCGCTGTCTTTGCGCCGCTTCCTGCTCTGCCGCACGCTGTGCCTGTTCTCTTTGTGCTGCTTCTTCCGCCAACCGCTGGGCTTCTGCCTGCTGCGCTGCTTCCTGTTCGGCTATACGCTGTGCTTCAGCTTTCTTTGCAGCTTCCCGCTTGGCTTCTTCAGCTGCACGCTGTGCTTCGGCTAACCGTCTGGCTTCTGCCTCGGCTCTTGCTTTCTGGGCTTCTTCCATGCGCCTCTGAATCTGTACTTCGGCCTCCGCTTTTCTTCTTGCTTCTTCCTCTGCCTGCTGACGACGGACATCCTGTGCTGCTGCTTCTTCTAAGTGTACGGTTGCTTTTCCGGTACGGATTGCAAGATCGGTCTTTGCTGCCTGTAACATCACCTGTGCGTGTGCATGGCGGCTTGCTTCTTTTTCATCAAAGGCTTTGCCTGCTGCCTGTGCCGCTGCTTTCTGCTCAACCATAATGCGCTCGTATGCCGCACTCTTTTCGTCCTTCTCATCTAACATCTTTTCCAGCTCTGTCTTTGAGAATTCCCTTGTATTCTGCTTTCCGTATTTTTCTTCACGGACCGCTTCTAACCAGTCTGCAAGGCTTAACTGACCTTCAATCTGTTCATCTTCCTGACTTTCACCGGTCGTTTCTTCCTGCTTCGCCGGCTGAGGACGCAGCGCCTCTGCCTCTGCTTTTTCTTCCTCCATGAATTCACTTAAATTTTTAGCGAGTGCCGCCTGTAAATTTTGTGTATCATACGGATTGTTATATGCCGGAATGTCCACTTTAATCTCTACTTCATCTGCCGGTTCTTTGACCGTATTTACAGCCTTCTGCCGGAATGAATCCTCTTTACCTGATAAATCACCGCAGCTGTCTTCCAGTTTCTTCTTTGCATCTTCTATCAGTTCACGTAAAGATGAGGATGCCTTGTCAATACTTTCAGACAAATCCACCGTTGTATCAGCTTCCTTTTTTTCTGCTTTTGGTGCGGTATCCGTCACTGTCTTTTCTTTTACAAATTCTTCCGCTGAAAATACCGGTTCTTCCGGTGTTTTTTCTGTATCCTGCGCACCGGTGTTCTCATATGTATCGGAATCATCGGATTCGTCATCATCTTCATAGCCTATTTCGCGCATATCTTCTTCTGACTGCGCCCGCGAATGAAATGCCTTCTTAAAGAAAGATTTAATGCCACGGGTACTTTCATCGTCTTCCGGCAGAATAATATCATCGTCCGCATCACTTTCTGCTTCTTCCACCGCTTCTTCAATTTCATCGCTCTGGATTGCCGCAAGCTGCTTTTGTTCCTCAAACATGATTTCTCTGGTTGCTTCTATATCCTGCTTCTGATTCTTAATATCCTTTAAGATTTTTTTCTGTGTATTGGTCAGTTCAACGCCAAATTCCTGCTTTAACTGAATCGCCTTCTCCACATACTGTCCGTCCTGAAACCACAGTACAATATCATCACAGGTCTTGATACATTCTTCTTTTCTGCCTGTTTTGGCATATAACTTTGCCAGTTCAAACATATACTTTTCATCAATTTCATGCTCTTTGTAGTCCTCTAAGATTTCTACAAGTTCATTATCCGAGGCATTCTGTGCCTTTCTTAAATCAAAATACAAAAGAAAACGATTGACATCATGCGGTGACATCTTTTCATATTCTTCATAAAGTTCCTCTGCCGTTTCAAAATCTTCCAGCTTAATGAGCAGCTCCGCCAGCTTATAAACCAGCTTTCTGCCGCCTAAATTTCTGTTGTATGCAAGAATTGCCATATCTCTTGCTTCCAGATAATCCCCTGCCGCTTCCTGTACGTTAATAACAGTTGCCAGCGTGGACCAGTCCTTCACCTTCTGCCAGTTCATTTCCTTGGCAATCGCTGCCGCCTCCTGAAATGACTTCTTGGCAGCAAGCTTTTTAATTTGATCTACTTTTATATTAAATTCATACTTATCCAAAACAAACGCCACCTTTACTGTATATATCAAATAAATGATTTAAACATATTCTATTCAAGTTTATCACAGCGCAGTATTCTTGTAAACTCTTTTAAAAAGAAATGCCAACGTTGAGGCGTTTTTTGCCTATAGCGCCTATATAAAGTCGAATACTGCCTGCTCATAATCCATGCGCGTATATTCAAGTTCCTCATTTTTTGTACGACTGTAGTAATCGACAACAACCGTCTGCTGCCGGTTATGTACAAGCTTCTGTCCTAAAATGTAATTGACATCAAATCTTCCCGTAATCGCCGGGGTTGCACCTCGTGCCGGAACAATGAGCTGCACGTGGTTGGTCTTTAACAGCTTAAAAATCGGCTCCCAGATATAAATATCCTTTGCCGCACCGAACGGATTATCAATAAAAATGGTCTTGCCCAGTACACCCGCACTGTCTGCCGGCGCATTGATACTTGAAATATAATGAATTACCGCAATTAAAAACTGAATATAAATACCCTGTGACTGTCCGGTTGAACCCACTGCTTCTTCATACCGTAGATACCGGCTCTGGTCTTTCATGCGCTCTCTTTTATAAAGACTTACGCGGATGGCGTTCATATCGGTTACAATCACGGCAAAAAGGCGTTTCCAGCTTAACCGGTTGCGGATATATTTTAACCGCTCCTGTGTATTGTCAAAGCTTTCCGCCATCAGGACCGTTTCGTCAATGTATGCCGCCATTCTTTCCTTATAATCGGATTCCTTGGCATACGGTACGGACAGCCCGATAATAGAAATAACTTCATTATCCATCGTAATGCTTGAAAGCTTTGGCAGGCGGTCAAGTTCCGTCTTGATATTACAGCAAATCTGGACACACCGGTTTTCAAAGTTATCCTTGATACGCTCCATATCGGAAATCCCTTTGGATACACGCTCTTTTTCCAGTGCAATCAGCGTATTGGTTTCGGAAAGTCTGGACTTTAACTGCTTCACGGCTTCAATGTCCTTTGGCACATGAACCGACATTTTAATCTCCAATGCCAGTTCTTTTGCATCACATGCCGTCAGTTCTTCCGTCAGCTTATCCTTTTTCTTTAAAAATTCTTCCAGCTTGCGCACCTCAAGCGCACACAGCTTTTCAAATTCTTTCTGTACCGTTTCATAGCCCGAAAAATCTGCTACATTTATGTCTGTATCCTCCGGCTGTCCTGCCATGGTATCTGCATTTTCCGTTTCTGACGCTTCCGGCACTTCAATGCCCGCTTTGGCAACAATTCTTGACAAATCCTTTTCCATTACGAGGAAATCCTGCATTTTTTCTGTCTGGCGTTTCTGCTCTTTTTCCAGTTCTTTGATCTGTCCTGCAATGCTGTCCTTATAATTTTTATGCTGTACAATGAACTGCTCCGGGTTATCACAGTCAAACGCTTCAAAAGCACCGTACTTTTCTTCAATCTGGCTCTTTCCGTGTGCAATACTTCCCTGCAGACGGTTCATTAATGCATTCTGCGCTTCCAGTTCTTCTGCTGCCGCTTTTTCCTGCTGTACCGCCTGCTCACGTTCCTGCTCAAGCGCACACAGCGCATCATCCGGATTTGGGACAGCTTCTCCCTGTGCCTCTTTTGCCGCAAGTTCTTCCATTGTAAAATGGCGGCGTGCAATTGCCGTACTGCATTTTCCCATTGCCGCACGGTAATGTCTTAATAATTCTTCTTTATCATGCACATCGGCATTTTTTTCATCCAATGCCTTTTTCACTCCCGCAAAGCGGTTCTCCAGCTGTTCTAATGACAGCGCATGTCCGTCAGCATCCGCTAACCCTGCTACCGCACTGCCATCCGCCGCTGACTGCAGCACATGAATTCCTGCGGACTGTCCGCCGTCGGCTTCCACGCTTATATATGCCTGATAACGCTTGTCAAGACGGCTTTGCAGACGGTCATATTCTTCTGCCAGTGCATTTTTGCGCTGTAAGGCGGTCTGTTCTGCCTTTTCCTGCGCCTGCATTTCCTGCTCTTTTAAGAGCTGTTCCTGCTTTGCATCTGCCGCCCTCTGCGTGTATTCCTGCTTTTCACGGTACTGTACAAGAAGACTCTCTGCCAGTTTTGCGCACTTTTGCACGTATGGATACCGCTCCCGGTTTTGTGCCAGCTTTTCCTGCACCTGTGCTTTCCGCTCCCGACCTTTTTTACCCAGGGCTTCCTCCTGTTCCATTTCTTCCTGTAAACGCTGTGCTTCCTTTTGCAGTTCCTCTAAACGCACAGACAGCGCTTCAAACTCTTTCTTTGCCGGTTCTTCTTCCAGCTTTGAAAGTTCCTGTATGCGCACGTAGTCATTCCAGACAATTTCTTTTCTGTCGGTCAGTCTGACCAGTTTTTCCTGTGCCGCCGCCAGTTCTTCCTGCGCCAGCTTTTCTTCCCGCCCGCGCAGCTTTTCATCCTTTAAAAATGCCATATCCTTTCTGGCATATACAACATACTGTTCATTTTCTGCCGTAAGCTGTGCTTTTGCCGCCTGTGCAGACAATACCGGAATCACATAGGCACTTCTGCCAAAGTCCGCAAGCACCGGGTCTTCTTTGATTCTTGAAAAATCGTTTTCAACAATAAATGCATACTCGGCATATGGGAATGCGGCAAGCACCTGTTTTCTTTCTTCTTCCGAAAGCCCCGAAAGCCACTCGCTGCCTTCTTTTACATCTTCTCCATACCGTCCTGAAAGATAGCTTTTTACCTTCTCCCGGTGTCTTCCGCCCGCACTGAATATCCCGTGCTTCATATTCTCAAGGAACTGCGTAAGCTGCGTACAGTCAGCGGTAAGCTGCTCACATTCCGCTTCCAGTCTGCGGTGATTATCCAATACAACGCGGCATGCCCGGCGGGTATCCTGTTCCCCATAGACGGCCTTTAACTGTAAAAGCTGCTGCTTTTCTTTCTGTTCCTGTTCTTTTTTGGTTTCCGCCTGTCCTAACTGTTCTGTCAGCAGTTCAATCCGCGCACGGCAGGATGCCTGCTGCTGTCTGCCCTTTGAAAGCAGTGCTTCCACCTGTGAAAGCTGTCCCTCGGTCTGTAAAAGCTGTTCTTCCTGTTCTTTAATTTTCTGTGTGCAGGCACTGTATTCTTCGCCTGCCTTTTCCATCACAAGGATTCCTGCCTTTTCCATACAGGCACCCAGTTCTTTTTCTGCCTGTTCAATCTCTTTGGCAGTATGCACTGCAATCTGTTCTGCCGCCGCAGCCCCGCCTAGTAATTCCTGATAATCTGCCTTTGCCTGTGCCGCTTCTTTCTGACACGCCCGGTACTGTGTTTCTGCATTCTGCAATTCTTCACCGGCAGCATTCTTTTTCTGTACAAGCTGTGGCACAATCACCGCTGCCAGTGCATAGAGCTGTTTTGTCAGTTCTTCATCCGTTTGTCCGTTTGCCGCAATGGCTGCCAAAAGTTCATCGTAGAGCTTCTGATACTGTAAATATTCGCGGTATTCTACCAGACTTTCCGTTTCTTCCATCTGCCTTTTTAAGTGTTCTTCCTGTTCCTTAAAATATGCCCGCTTCTTCTCATTTGCAGCAATCAGTTCTTCCATTCCCGCAAGGGAAGCCTGTTCTGTAAGCACCTCGGCAGTCTGGATCATGCGCTGCTGTTTTAATAATTCTTCCTGTAAATGAAGCAGTTCGTCCTTCTGCTTTTCTTCCTGCGCGCGGTATCCCGACAGATTTTGTCTGCACTGCATAAGCAGCTTTAACAGCTGTCCCCGCAGATTTCCCTTTTCTTCATATAAAGAGCGGTATCCCAGAATATACTCTGAAAAAGCATCGAGCAGCTCCATCTGTTTATCATAATTGGTAATCTGTGCATTTTTCTTTGACAGTCTTGCAAGCGTATCCTTAATATCAAGCAGTGTCTGTGCCATCTGACCTTCGTCATTGCCCACTGCCAGCTTATTGTGGAAAGATTTCTGGATAATTTCTTCTATTAATAAATCCTCTACAACTTTACGGCTTGTCTTATAATTGGTTTCAAAATATGTTCTTACATGTCCTTCGGTCTTATTGATGCCGCGGATAATTTCCCATTCGCTCTCATACAGCCCATACTTGCTGATAAAACTCTGATATTGGCCCTTTCGGTCAAATATTTTTACCGAAACGTGGAAATCATTATGTTCAAGCTCCCGCAGATACTGCTTTAAACCATTATAAGTAATGCGCTCCCCGTTTTTTGTCAGCGGCAGATTTTTAATATCGTTTTCACCAAACTCCCGGTAAAAAATACAGTAGTTAAAATATTCCACGCTGGCATTGTCACGTCCCGCCGGTGCTTCTCCTGCCGCAGAAAAACGCCCGGATATGCCGTCCGCTTCCGTACCGTCTGCTTCCGTATCCTTTGCCTTTCTTGCGCAGAATCCCGTTGTCATATATTTATAGCCGTCATTGTTAGTGGCATCTAACTTCCATTCAATCAATGAGTGGATCACTGTATTGCCGCCGCCCGGACGGAACAGCTTTTCAACCGGCTGTTTTTCATCAAGCGTACAGTTCGGAATCACATTTTGAAGCAGCAGCAGCATTAAAAGACTCTTTCCGCCGCCGTTTGCAAGGTCATAAATCGTGTTACGGCAGTGAAAACGCATCATAAAGTCATCGTAATACTGCGTACCGAAATTGTATTTTACATTGTTTACACGGATTCTGTTAATCTGCGGCATGTTCGTCCCTCTCCTCTCCTGACTGGTCTAACAATTCCATGATTCTTCCTCTGGATTCATCAAAATAATTTTCAACAACTGCGCGGAAACGGTCTGTCGGATAATACCGCTCCTGATTGTCACTTAATAACTGCTGGCTGACTAAAAAGTTACAGACCAGCTTTACAAAACCCGACTTGGAATTCTTCGCCGCCCTTAATTCCGACAATTCCACGGTTGCCGCCGGCAGGCTGTCCCAGCTTAACGCAAGGCTGCGGAAGCTGTTTTCCTCAATTTCACTTAAAACAAAGCCGTTTTTCTTATCCACAATGCCTGCCGTTGTATCGTCCACCTTGCGGACAATGTCTTCCACGCGGACAAATTCGGCATACGTTGCACTGATGGTATCCGTATAAAACTCCATAATAATATTATAGATGATAAAAGATAGAGTTCGCCGTTGGTACGCAGTCCCAGCTCCCGGCGCAGCGCTTCATTGCTGTAGCCAAACAGGCTGCCGTGCGCTTTTGGCGCGGCAAACAGCGAATTATTATATTCATAAACCGAAAGTTCCATTTTCTTTAACGACAACAATACCATATCATACACTTCCGGGTTGGTACTGTATTCCTGATACAGAGCAGCATTTGTCCCCTGCTCGCTTACCGTTTCCCCCGCCGCCAGTTTTGCGGATATTTCCAGTGCCTTTTCTATATTTCTGCTTTCCATTACTTTGTTCCCTTCCGTTCAAACACCAGTTCAGACTGTTCCATTGGCTGTTCGTCCTGCGCTCCTGCGGATTTTGGCGTAATCGTAAAATGTACCGGTTCACGGTCTGCAAATGCGCCGCTTAAAATGTCATCGAGAAAACTCTCGTTTTCCGTCTGACCGCCGATGACATACTCCTGTTTCTGACACAGGTTGACAAAAAAGGAATAGTAATCCGCATTTTTTAAAATATCCGGCGAATACATTCTGCTCATTGCCGCGCCAAATTCCGAAAGCGTAAACGTATCTCTCTTTTCAAATGCCGCCAGCAGATTATTCATTAAAAATGTATAGTTTTTACGAATACGCTGATCTTCCATTTCATCTGCAAACTGAATTTCCTGCGGCGGTTCTTCTTCTACTTTCTCCGCCGCTTCTGCCTGCTTTGGCTTCACGGTCAGTGCTTCGTCAAGCGAATCCAGCGTAAACCGCTTCTTTATATGCGGCAGTAATACCGGTGACAAAAGCTGTTCTAACAATCCCGCATTGTCGCTGCGGATTAAATCTGTCAGAAGCGCCCCAAAATGGATATGGCTTCTTAACCGTCCGAGTTTTGCCCGCTTCACGGCTTCTTCTGTCATCTGCTGCATCTGTGTACATGCCGATAAAAGCTGTCCGTGCCTTGTCATGGCTATCTGTAACTGGCTGTCCAGCTCGTAAATCTCCTTTAAAGTACGGTAATAGCTCTCCGACTGTACCGGTTCGGCTTCCATCTTTGCAAGCGCACCCTCGATAAAATCTTTATTTTTCTTAAACAGCTTTTCTTCTTCATCAAACCAGCGCATACCCGTATGGACAAAATCTTCATACGCTTCAATCCCCGCAAAGACATCTTTGCCGAGCAATTCCATAATCTCATTTTTTCTGCGCTGTAGGCGTGCCACTTCTTCATTAATCCGCACAATCACATCTTTGCCGCCCTGAAAATTCTGTGCCTGTATCATTTTTTCTAAGAGCAGCTGCTGCACACTGATTCTGCTTTCTTCTTTAATTTCTTTCGTATCCAGATAGAATTCAATTGCATCGGAACTGATGGAATACCATACCGTATGGTCACGGATGGCACTTTCCAGTACCTTGATACGTGAAATACATTTTTTCTTTTCAATAGGATCATAATATGGAAATGTAAACGGTCTGCCTTCATTTTTAATTTTATCGAAAATGTAATCGGCAAGTTCTTTGTATTCCTGTGCTGAAAGATTCAGCCCAAAGTCCCGTTTGAGCAATGATGTAATAAAGTCCAGATATTCCGGGTAAGTGACGTCCTTTTCTTTAAAGTTATTCTCCTCAATAAAAAAGCGCAGAATCCCCATGACAATATATCCCATGTCCAGCATTTCATATCTGCCTTCCTGAAACTGGGCAAAGGATACATCCATCAGCTTAAAAAAAGGATAATATTTTTTGAGATTGAGCATACGCTCTTTGTGTTCTGTAATAATATCGTTTAACATAGTATCCTACAATTCCGTTCTGCCGTCCAATGCACGCAGCAGTGTCACTTCGTCGATATATTCCAAATCGCCGCCAACCGGCACACCGCTTGCAATGCGGGTTACTTTAATGCCTGTCGGCTTAATCAGGCGGCTGATATACATCGCTGTCGTTTCACCCTCAAGACTTGAATTGGTTGCAATGATGACTTCCTGCACATCGCCTTCGAGCCGTTTCATCAGTTCCTTTAACTTAATGTCGGACGGACCGATGCCAAGCATCGGGGAGATTGCGCCGTGAAGTACGTGGTAGACGCCGTTGTATTTTCCTGTCTTTTCGTAAGCTGCCAGGTCTCTTGTATTCTCTACAACCATAAT
>ERZ827117.1998-NODE-1998-length-12909-cov-4.166874_pt1 | contig 12909 bp, 10 predicted proteins | sample MGYA00519920_ERZ827117 | MGnify/ENA primary metagenome ERZ827117 (study PRJEB31778, sample SAMEA3449260) | human gut metagenome | biome: human gut; feature: human-associated habitat; material: faeces | place: United Kingdom | collected 2010/2012 ...
CTGTCGCTGCGCGACATCTCCCCACACTGTGGGGAGTCACCCCTCAAGGGGAGCCTCTAACTCATCCCACCAAAAGGACTTGTAGGTTAGCAGACCCATGCGCCACGGTATAGCGGTCAACGATCGTAAAGCTCGCTTCCAGCCAGGAATGAAACTCCGCCATGTCGCGGACCTCGGCATCATCATACAAAATCACGCGGGGCTCCTTGCCCGGGACATCCGCATAATACTGCTCGAACCGCGGGTCGCTGTCGGTGCCCGAGATGACCGACGCCTGCGCCACCTGCAGCGTGCCATCGGCCATCAAAAAGCCCAGGCCGTGCTGCTCGCCGATGGCCTGCAAAATCGGCTGGCCCGCGTAAGGCTGCAGCGCCTCGCAGAGACATTCCTGCATGTCGGCGGCCTTGGCGTCGGCGTAAATGCCCTTGGCCGGGCCGGTGGTGATGCGCACCAGCGGCGTGTCGGTGACATCGGCCGCTTTCCAGCCGGTGGTCTGCACGCACCAGACGCGGCAGACGAGCAAAAACGCCAGCACCGCGGCCAGGCAGAGCATGCCCTCGGCGCGGCGGGCCTTGGCATCGTCCGCATGGTTCACCAGCGCCAGCATACCGCAGACGGCGGGCCATGTCAAGTACATAAAGGTAGGAGCCAGTCCAAGCAGTGTCGAGCGCAGGATCATCGCGTACGCGGCCAGCCCCGGCAGGTAACCCAGCCAGAACAGCTCGGCATTGCCGGGCCGTCCCCGTCCCTGCCAGAACGCCCACGCTCCGGCCAGCACAACGACCGGTACAAACTGGCGCTCGTCAAGGCTGCCGTCCTTAACGGCGCGCAGCAGGCACTGCACGGCGGCCAGCGCCGCCCAAAGATTGAGCAGCCGCCCCGCCGTAACGGGCTGCCTTTTAATAAGGTAGAGCGCCGCGCTGAGGGCGGCGGACGCCAGCAGCGGCCAAAGCAGTGACCTGGCGACGGTCAGCGCCTGGCCAGCCAGCAGGGCCATGCGCTCAGCGGTAGTAAAATTATACTGTGGGTCGTGCAAAATCAGAGTCAGGCGGTCGAACAGCAGCGAAATGCTGAACCCGACGCCGGACAGCGCGTAAACCAAAAACGCCGTGCCGCACACCGCGCAGCTGCCCAGCAGCACCCACGCGCCGCGGGCTTTGGGCTCGCCGCGGCGCTTGCCCAAGATCAGCATGCCCACCCACAGCACGGCAAACGCGGCCGCACTTTGCGGGAACGCCAGATACCCGAAGCAGGCGCATACCGCACCCAGCGGCACAAGCCAAAGCTGACGGCACCCGCGTGTGACATAGTGGTGCAGGCAGAGGAACGCCGCCAGCGTCCAATGGAACTGCTGGCCGGTGTAGTCCGGCCCGAGGAACCATTTGGGCACAAACGCAAACAGCACCAGCGCCGCCAGCAGCGCGGCGGGCCTGCCGAGGTCGCGGCGGAACTCGCGGTAAAAAACATAACTCATGCCCGCCTTGCAGGCCAGCACGACGAGCCGGAAGAACACCAGCACGCCGGTGGTGCCGCCCGTAATGCCGATGAACACAGCCAGCAGCGCAGCGGCAGGCAGGCTGGACAATTGATGCGGCTCCCACATGCTGTAAAACAGCCGGTCGCCGCTGACAAGGCGGTAGCCAAGGGAGAGCGCGTACTCTTCGTCGATCTCCAGCCCCACAAAGGCGCTTCGGACCATGACCACCAGCGTGGCGGCGCACAGCAGCGCAAAAAGCAGCGTCACTATACGGTTTTTATGGGTCTGCGCCATCAGGCGCCGCCCCCTTTCAAGGTTTTGTGCAGCAGGGTGTCCCGCAGGCAGTACCAGTAGGGCAGGTAGTTCTCGCAGAACGCGCCCCACTTGCGTTTCAGCCGGCTTTGCGGTTTTGCCTGCTTGTTTTTTACCGCTGCTACGTCAAAGTAGTGGGATTTATCCCGTACCGTGATCTTTTGTTCAAACGGCATCTGCCAGCCCTCGGGGTACCAGTAGGCGGGGGTCAGCAGACGGTAGTCGCTGCGCTCGGCCGCATAGCGGTTCAGCTGGCTTTCATCGTGCCAAAGGGCGATGACATTTTGTTGCAGGTCGGCCTCGGTGCGGCGCTCCAACTCATGGCAGAGCGCAAGGAACGCCGGGGCCGTACCGCCGTTCAGACCGCCCGAAACGTAATATTTTCCGCAATTATACGGAATGTACGCTGTGCTTTTGGGGTTGCGGTCATAGCTGAAAAAGGGCGGCTTTTTATCCCAGAAGCCCGGCTGCTGGACGAGCAGCAGGTTTTCGCCCTGCGCGGGGCGGGGCAGAAATTCTTCCTCGGTGATGGTCTCGGTGCAGGTGAGGTTGGCGTTGAAGAAGAACAGATAGTCCATTTTGGACAGCGCTGCTTCCTGTGTCAAAAAGATAGAAAACCGCTTGAGGGTGCTGTACGGCCAGGGGTAGGCTTCCTGGTAGATGCGGTGTACGCCGGGCGCGTCCTCGTACTCGATGGCGGGGGCGTCGGTGAAAACGAAGTATTCTTTTTCGCAGCCCGGGAGGAATTTTTCCGCGAAGGTGCGGTAAAATTCCGGCCAGAACACCGTGTATTTGCCGGTGCAGATGTACAGCATGCCGACTTTCGTCATTCCGCTTTCCCCTTTCGTTTGAGTTTGGCTGCCAGTTTTTGCGCGTAGCTGCGCAGATACGCAGCATCCCTGCCCCATCCGTAAACAGCCAGATTGATGGCGTTGGGCACGATGAGCACCACCAACACGCGGGGCACCAGCCCCAACCAGCCGCCGGGCATCCGGGCACAAAGCGCGTAACTGCCGCCCATGCACGCCGCCAGCGTTACCAGATGCAGCGCCTGCACGGCCAGATAGTGCGCCAGCCCGCCCGCCATGTACCGGCGGAACACGACCACCACGCGGCCCGCCCACATGATGCAGTGCGCCACAACGGTGGCGATGAGCGCGCCGGTGATATCGAACAGCGGGAACAAAATAAAGCTGAGGATCAGGTTGACCGCTGCCGAACTGACCATGAACCACTGGTCCTGCTCAAAATGGCCGAGCACCGCGCGGTAGGAGCCGAGCATGCGGTGGTTCCAGCCGACGTACTCATTCAGGCAGAACACCAGCACGAAGCTGAGCGGCAGCAGCCAGCGCTCGCCCATCCAGGCGCCCATGAACGGCTGGAACAGGCAAAAGTACGCCGCAGCGACAAAACTCGCAAACAGGTAGCTGAACAGGTCCAGGCCCCAGAACACCTGTTTATCGTGGTCGTTGGCGGCAGCGGACTTATCGTACACGATGTTGCCGATGGCCGCAGCGAAGCTGTCCATGACTTTGTTGCCAAGGTCGGTGGCGCTGGTGGAGATGGTGGAGTAGTTGCCCAAGAAGGTCGTCTGCACCGAGCCGCCCATGCGCGAGGTGACGATGGTGTCGGACGAGCCGTAGATGGTGTTGGAAAGGCGGTGTACCAAATAGTACCGCAGATCGTGGAAAATGCCGAGGTCCTTAAAGTCTGCCAGCGTGACCCTGACATCCTTGACATAGGGGAAGTCCTTTTTGAACCGCCAGGCGATGAGCAGGTTGGCGCAGACGTTGAAGAAGATCGACACGCTGAAATACAGCACATAGTTGGGGTACCACATCGACACGGCGATCTTGGCCAGCGAGGTAAGGACGTTGCAGCAGAAGTCGATCTGGGTACAGCGGTAGCCCTGCTGCGTGCAGGTGTACATCAGCCGCCGGGTGACAAGAAAATAACTGCACAGCGTCGAAACGACATTCAAGCCGTACACCGTGTAGCCGGTGGCCAGCGGCACGTCGGGCATGATCCACGGCAGGGCGGCCGCACCGCACAGCGCCAGCAGCGCAATGACGCTGCCCACCGCACGGTAGGCCCACTTGTACATGGACATGTATTTGCTGATCTTTTCCTCGTTTTTGGCGGCGATCTGCTCATACAAACGGTAGCTGATGACGCTGCCGACGCCGAACTCGGCGATCGAGAAAAAGTTGAACAGCTGGCTGACGACCTGTGAAGCCGTCGTGACCTGCGTGCCGAAGTTATCGACCAGCAGCCGCCGCGTGACCAGCCCCAGCAGCAGCAGCAGCAGGCTGGACCCGAGGGCGTAAGCCATATTTAATAATGTACGTTTGGTGCGCAAATGGGGTACCTCGTTTGTGTGGGTAGTAGAGTAGATGCCTCCCTTGTGTAAAGGGAGGTGGCTGCGCAGCAGCGCAGACGGAGGGATTGTGGCCTTGCGGGGGTCAGTCGATGTTATGGGTTGGTCACAATCCCTCACCCGCTTCGCGGGAGCCCCCTTTGCACAAGGGGGCCTTTTTAGGCTGTGCCGATCTTACCGCCTGCTGGCAAGCCATAAGGTCAGGCGGGGGCCGATGGTTTTCATCATAGTCTGGAACAATTTCCAGTCCTTCCGTGCGGCGGCCTCGGTGCCGTGGGGGTACAGCGGGTGCAGGCGGCGCAGGCCGGGCAGGCAGGCTTTGCGCAGGGCGGCGTCCTTTACGGCGGCGGTGCGGGCCTGCGGCCAAAATACATCGGCGGCGGCGTCCAGCATCACGGTGTAGACCTCGGGGCTGATCTTGCCCAGCGCGGCCTGCGCGGCCAGATGGCGCTGTGCGGCGGCGAGGGCTTCAAACCGTTTGGGCAGGTTTTTGGCGTCGGTCAAAAGGCTGCCCTGCCGCCCCACGCGGTAGTGGGTGAACACCACGTCCAAAAAATACAGCCGCGTGCAGTGGTTGAGCAGCATCAAATCAAACGGCCAGTCCTCGGCCCAGCGCACGTCGTCCCAAAAACGGACGCCGGTGTCCGCCAGCCAGGCGCGGCGGATGCAGTATTTCCACACCGACCAGTGCCCGGCCTGGTACAAGCTTTTCAGGCGCGCGGCGTAGTCGTCGCTGTCAAACGGGCCGGGCAGCAGGCGCAGGCCGGTGTGCTCGGTCAGGGTGCCGTCGGGCTGCCACTCTAAATGTTTGCCGATGAACCAGTCAAAATCCGGGTGGGCGGCAAGCTCGCGGCGTAAGACTTCCAGCAGGCCGGGGGCCATGGCGTCGTCGCTGTCCAAAAACAGTACCCAATCGCCCTGCGCGGCGGCAAGCCCGGTGTTGCGGGCGTTGGCCAGCCCGCCGTTTTGCTGGTGGATCACCCGCAGGCCGGGAATCTCGGCCGCCAGCACATCGCAGATCTGGCCGCTGGTATCGGTGGAGCCGTCATCGACGAGGATGCACTCCCAATCCCTGGGGCCGGGCTGCTCGGCCACGCTTTTGACGCACGCCGCCAGATAGTTTTGCACATTATAAACCGGGACGATGATGGAAAACTGGGGCATGGTGGTCTCCTTTTCATAGGACTTGCCTCCCTCTGTGCGGGAGGCGGCGCGGCGAAGCCGTGACGGAGGGAGAGAGCTTGCGGGGGCCGCTTTCTCTATTCTACTTCTATCAATTTCCATTCCGGCTGATACAGCGCGCTTTTTTTGGTGTGGGCATACCATTTTTCGGGGGCCAGCACCAGCTTGTCCGGTGCGGCGGCCAGGTACTGCGCCCACCAGCTGTAGGTAGAATTGCTGAGCACGAAGCCCCGGCACTGTGCCATCAGGGCCATATCCCCCACAGCCGTGCCGCGCGGGGCAAAGACGGCGGGCAGGCCGTGGGTATCCAGGTTTTCTCTGGCCCAGTCAATATCATCCGAAAACAGGAATAATGTTGCATCCGGGTGGGCAGCCTTGACAGCGGCCACGGCGCGGGCGTAGTAGGCCGGGGTGCAGACCTGCAGGATGGCGTTCTCGGGGCGGCAGTAGTCACCCCGGCGCAGATGCACCGCCACGGGGTACGTCGCAGCGGCAACGGCCTCGGCCACGGGGCCGGCAGGGGGCGCCTTGGGGCGCAGCTCAGCGCGGATCTCATCGGCAAAATCATCGAAGTACCGCGCACTTTGGAAGTAGCCCCACGCCAGGAAATCCTTCGCGCCGCCGCGCCTTGCGGGGGTGTAGCCGTCGGTGGCAAAGTGCAGGCCCAGTGCGTTCAAGGCCGGGGCGCAGCGGGCTTCAAACGGCTGCCAGTCGCGCGCCATCAGGCCCTTGCGCTGCTCGTACTTGATCATCAGCGCTTTGGCTGTGTTTTGCCGGGGCAGGTGCGCCTTGGCAAAGCCGGGGTCGGCAAGGAGCTTTACGTCGGGGCTTATGGACAAATCGTTCAGTGCGCAGACGGTGTGCGCGGGGGCGCCGTCCCGCCAGTCCTGCCGGTCCAGCAGGGTGACGCCCTCGCCGCAGCGCAAGCCCAGTGCGCGGGCGAACGCGTAAATAAACATTTGATTGCCAAGGCCCCCGGCCAGTTCGGCGTAGATCATGCGCGGGCCCCCAATCTGTCGTACAGCTGTTCCATGCGGCGGGCGGCGGTTTTCAGCTCATAGCCCGCAGCCGCGAGGGTGGGCCAGTAGTCGGCATGGTCGCCGTGCGCGGCGATCCGGTTGGCCGTCGCGGCCCAATCGGCAAGCGGGGCGGAAAGCGGCAAAAAATGTACAAGGTCGGTCACAGAGCCGTCGTCCGGCACGTTGGTGGACGCGAGACACGGCACGCCGCAGGCCTGCGCCTCGACAAGCGTGACGGGGCTGCCCTCGAAATTGGACGGCAGCAGAAAGAGGTCGAACGCATTCATGAACGCAGGTACGTCCTTTTGCACGCCCGCGAACAGCACGCGGTCGGTCAGGCCGTGGCTGGCCGCGGCTTCGCGCATCGGCTGTTCCATCTCGCCTGCGCCGACAAGCAGCAGCTTCCACGCGGGGTCGGTTTTCGCCATGGCGGCGAAAGCTTCGAGGAGGAAGAGCGGATTTTTCTGGTGGTTGAGCCGCCCGACAAAGCCCGCGAGCTTGTCGGAATCGGTGATGCCCCAGGCCGCACGGGTGGCGGCGCGGGCGGCGGCGTCCGGGTAAAAGCGGGTCTGGTCGACAGCGTTGCAGGCCACCGCAAAGTTGGGCTTGCGGTCGATGTGGTCGCCGAACACGAACCGCCCGGCCGCGACACCGCAGCCCAAAAAGTAATCGGCAAACAGCTGGTAAACGCCATGCGCGGCGCGCCAGGTCAGCGTCATGGGCGGATAGACGATGTGGCTGTGCACGATGATCTTGGCACGCGGGCAGAGCGCGCGCATCATGCCGCAGACCGGCGCGCCGACCTTGCTGGCCGTGTGGTAGTGGATAATATCATAATTATTATGACTTTTCAAGTGGTCATACAGGGCCTTGATGCGATCCCTTTTATGGTCCGGCACGCCGATGATGTTGACCCCATGGGCGATGAGGGCAGGGGCCGTGCTGGCCTGGTCTGCCGGGCAAAGACCCACAAACAGATCAATTTTATATTTAGTTGTATCCAGATTCAGCAGCAGGTTTTGCACATAACGCTGTACGCCGCTTTGCACACCAAGATGGTTGCTGATCATGAGAATACGCATAAATTCGTCCTTTTTGGGTTTTCTATTTATATCGCTTATTTTTGTTTGCTCGTAGGGGGCGGCGTCCTCGACGCCCCGTGGGCGTGTGCGTGGTTGCATTATAAATGGGTTGTTTGTTATTTACGTCCGTTCCGTAGGGAGGGGTCTTGACCCCTCCTGGCGGTTTTGTGGTTACGCAAGATTGCACGGGGCGTCGGGGACGCCGCCCCCTACGGCCTACATGTAAGTTAGCACCTACCCGGTGCGGGCCCGTTTGTCGGCCAAAACGCTGGCCGCAGCATTACCAATAGCTCCCGCCTTCGACCTTTTCTTTGTGCGCCAAGCCTTCCTCGGGCCGCACCCAGGCATCGTTATAAAGCTTGCTGATGATCGGGTGGTCGTCCCACCGCTTGCCGCGGATGCCGAAAAGCAGCTGCAGCGCGCCACTCATCTGGACGGCGACGTGGCCCGTGTCGCGGGCATGGGCCGCCAGCGGCAGGCCGTAGGCACCGGCCCCGATGATGGCAACATCGTACGGTGCAGCGTCCATTTCCTGCTCCATCGCGGCCAGCGCGTCAAACCAGCTGGCGTAGCCGGTGTCGGCCCCGGCCAGGCCCTGCACGGCCTGCACAATGCGCAGGTCGGCAAACGCGGGCAAGATCTCCGTGCCGGGGAAAAGCTGCTCCCGCCGCGCATATTGTCGCTGTATCGTATTTTTAAACGGATGCACCACCAGCACCCGCTTGCCGGCCAGCGCCGCGCTCCACGGGTGGGGGTGGTAGTACGGCTCCAGCGCGCGCAGCTTGGTGTAGCGGGTGGCGGGGCCGCAGCCGCGCACGACCTCGCGCTCGGCCCCCACGTTCCAGAGGGCCAGCAGGTCAGCGGTGTGTGTACATTCGATGTAGGTACGGCAAAATTTTTCCAGCGTGGCGTCATCGGTCGGGAACACGCCGGACAGGTTGCGGATGTCCTGCCGCGTCCTTTCGGCAAAGCCCGTGCCGCCGTTTTGCAGGTAGTCGGCGGCGGTGCGCATCTCGGTCGCGCCGCAGCGGGCCGCCATGTAGGGCGCGCCTGCCGTGACGGCGGCGGCGATGGCGTTGTTGCCATCCTCGGCAGAAAGGATCGTCAGGCCGCGATATTTCATTGCAAAACGCAGGCTGCGGTAAACGTCTGCCGCCTTCTGCACCAGTTTGTTGTCGTTATCCATGGCGGTTTCCCTTAGCAGGCAGCAGCGTCAGCGCCAGCTCGGCGCTGTTCTGCCACAAAAAATGTTCGTTGATACGTCGCTGCGCGGCCCCGCCCATCTCGGGCGTGATGCGCTCCAGTGCTTCGGCCAGCGCGGGCACCGTGGGGCACAGCCAGCCGCTGATGCCGTCCTCGATGATAAGATCCGGCCCCGGCGCGTGGCGGGCCACCGGCGGGCAGCCCGCAAACATCGCTTCCAGCAGGCTCATGCCGAAGATCTCCTGGTCGTTCAAATTCACAAAAGCATCGCAGGCATGATAATAAACATGCACCGACTCGTTGGGCAGTTTGGGGATCATGCGGCAGCGCGCGGCCAGGCCGCGGGCGTCCAGCAGGCGGGCCAGCTCGGCCCCCTGGCTGCCTTGCCCGATGATGACAGCCTGCCAGCCGGGCGCAGCTTCGAGCAGCGGCACCAGATCCAGCGGGCGCTTGTAGGCATCCAGCCGCCCCACAAAGCAAAAAATCTTCGCGTCTGCGTCCAGTTTCAAGGCGCGGCGCAGTTCGGTTCTGGTGCCGGGCACATCGGGGATGATGGCGGTATCCAGCCCCACGGGCATCAGCCCGGCGCAGGGCACGCCCAGGCTTTGCAGCTCGGCGGCGACAGCCGGTGTTTTGGCGTAGGTAGGCGTTTTTTTATAAATTGCCAGGTTGCGGCGCAGCAGCAGGTCCATCACGGCGCGCACGGCGGCGTGGGTGGAGGTGCTTTTCAGCGCGCCAAGCTGGCTGTAAAATACGATGCCGTGCCTGCGGCAAAAGCGGTAGAGCGACGGCACGCCGGGCGAGTTGTCGCCCATGACGTGGACGGCGTCGACCTGCTCCTCCAGCAGCACCTGCCAGCTGGGAAAGAACGCCTGTGCGCCCAATTTCCGCACCGGCAGATAGTAGATCCTGATATTCGGCTCGGGGTTTTCCACCGTGGGGGCCTTGGCGTCCGGCGCGGGGTACAGCACCACGGCGCGGCAGCCAAGCGCGGCAAACGCGCGGGCAAGGCCGACCTCCTGCCGGTTATACAGGCCCTTCTGGCCCGAGGGGCCGCAGTAAAACTGCGGTATAGCGATCGTTTTCATTCCTTAGGCAATTCCTCTTCCTCGGCGCTGGGCGGCGTCAGCTTGGGCAGGCGGGCCAGGTAGCGCGCGTCGATGACCTCGAGCACCTCGTCCCGGCTGTAGGTGTGGATGCCGACGATGTCCTCGCCCCGCAGGCCGGTGATGGTCACGTTGTGGGGCATGGCGGCGCAAAGCGGCACCTCGCTGCTGCCGCGGCGGGCAAAAAACTGCAAATAGACGCCATAATCCACCTTGGTGCTGACCTGCGTGGCGTGGATGACCTGCCCGCCCAAGGCAAACAGCGGCCCGGCGTTGCGGCTGGTCAGGTCGTTTTCGCGGTGCTGCAGGTTGTAGGCTTCATCCGGCAGCAGGGCAAACGGCGCAGCGGAGGCGGCGGGTTCCGGCTCGGTGCCCGGCACGGGGTCGAGCGGGGCCTCGGCGCGGCGCAGCACAAAGCGGCGGTAGCGCACCCAGAGCTGGTTTTCGGGCAGGGTCTCGCTGCAAAGCAGGGTCAGCTCGTCGGGCGTGCGGTTGATCAAGATCGTATCGCAAAGCTCGGCGTCTACGGGAAAGCGCTGCACAAGCTCCCATTCGGCGGGGAATTTTTTGCAGCGGTAGATGCGCAGGCTGTGGTCGCTGCCGGTCTCGGGGATCATCCAGATCGCGCCGTTCCAGTCGAACACCGTGGGGAACGAGAGGTGAAAGTCCTCTTGCAGCGCGACCTGCCACGCCCCTGCCGTGCCGTCGTCGTGCAGCTCGCAGACCTCGATGCGGCCCAGGCCGGTGGCGAGGTCCATCGCCTCGGCGTAGAGCCAGCGGCGGCCATCGCGGTGGTAGAGCAGCGGGTCGGCGTACCAGAAGCCGGGGCGGGCGGGCAGCATCGTGTAGGCGGTGCCGCCCAGTGCGGGCAGCGGGTCGGTCCCCTCGGCCCTGGGGACGGGGCGCACGGCGATGGTGTAGATTTCTTTTTCACCCGTCAGCTTGCGCAGCAGCCGTTTGGGCGGGATATGCAAAGCGCGGTAGAGCTGGTTCATTTCGTCGTTCCTTTTGTATAAAAACGCATGAGAGCGTTATAATTTTCTTCTTCACTGTAGGTGCGGCGGGCGCGGGCGGCTATGGCATTGCAGTCAAAGCACATTTGACCAAGCGCGCGCACCGCCCCGGCCAAGGCGTTGGCGTCGCCGGGGGTAAAGCGCAGGCCGTCCACGCCCGGCTGGACCGACGCCCCCACGTTGCCCAGGTCGCTGGCCAGCACCGGGGTGCCCAGGGCGTGGGCCTCGGCGGGGACGAGGGCGAAGCTTTCGTAGCAAAGGCTGGCGGCGACCACGGCGCGGCTTTCGGCCATGCGGGCGTGGAGTTCCGCGCGCGAAAGCTGGCCTAAAAAGCGTACATTCGGCAAATTTTGCGCACGCGCCCAGTCGCCAAGCGGCCCCTCGCCCGCCACCAGCAGCGTGGGGGCGGCATCGCCAAGCAGCCGCCAGGCTTCAAGCACGGTGCGCAGGCCCTTGAGTTCCTCGAGTCGACCGGCGAAAAGCATCTGGTTTTTGCGATCCTCCCACGAGGTGACGAGGCCGTCCGGCACGCAGACCGGGTTGGGTTTGACAACAAGGCGGTCGGCGTCGAACATCGGGTGCAGGCGGTTAAATTCCAGCAGCTTCCGGCGGTCAAACTCGGTCAGCGCCACCATCGTGACGCCGCGCCAGGTGCCCAAAAGCCGGTGCAGCCCGTAGGCGGCAGCGACGACGAGCGTTTGCGCCAGGCTGCCGCGGTAGCAGCGGTGGCGCACGGCGCAGGCCAGGCCGTGGCGGGGGCAGTCCTCGCAGACCTGACCGCCGCGCAGCAGAATGCCGTTGGGGCAGAACAGGCGGAAGTTGTGCAGCGTCTGCACAACGGGCACACCGGTGTGTTTGGCGGCGCGCACCACAGCGGGGCTGAGCAGCAGCAGCGTGTTGTGAATATGCACAGCATCGACGTTTTTTGTTTGAATGATGCGCTTGACATCGCGCGCAGCAGCGCGGTTCCAGACGGCATGTAGGGGCAAGAGGGCTTTGGGCAGGCCGTGGGCGGCCTCCTCATTGCTGCGCTCGTACACGAGGACCTCGTGGCCGTGGCGCTCGAGCATGGCGCGCTCAGCCGCAAAGACGGCATCCTCGCCGCCCGGCAGGCGGTAATGGCAATGCACGAGGAGAATTTTCACCGCGAGAGACCCCCTTTGTCTGCGTTTTTGGCCCGGATGGGTATAGATGGGCTATTATGTTATTATAACCTTTTTTGGGGGTGGGTGCAAGATGTTTTGGGGCTTGCGGCACGGTTCGCGCGCACCGGAAGCCGCCACCTTGCGGCGGCTTCCTTTTATAATGGGCCGCCGCCGATAGGTGTTCCTTTTGGAACCCCAAAAGGAACCGAAAAGGGTCCCGCTACTTCCGATAGCGCGGGAGGCCCGGCTTAGGGGCTGCTCGCCCCTAAGAACCCCAAAGGGGTGGTCGAGTGCCAAAAAAGCTAAAAAGCGCAGGAGTGCTGCGCTTTTCTTAACGCTTTTTTGCCCCTCTCCGTTTGACCCCTCCGGGGCCGAAATTTTTGGTGCGTAGGGGGCTACGGCGCGAGACTCTTGCGAGCGAACAATGCTCGCCCCTACATCCCTTGTATGGTTGCGTGTAGGGGGCGGCGTCCTCGACGCCCCGGGGGATTGTGCGGGGTTGCGGTTTTTTGGGGGGGATGGTTTTTGTGTTGGTTCGTAGGGATGGGTCTTGACCCCTCCTGGCAATTGGGTGGTTTTGCGAGGTTGCACGGGCGGATATGGAATCCGCCCCTACGATAAACCGTAAGTTTTGCGATAACGCACGGTTGTACGGGGCGTCGGGGACGCCGCCCCCTACGAATAATTTTAAAATTCGCAATCAACAATAAGGTTGCGGTTATTGCACGGCACCCTGGAGGGGTCAAGCCCCTCCCTACGGGGCCAATGGGTAAGGGAGCGTAGGGGCGAACAGTGTTCGCCCGGGGAGTTGGGCGGCGGCGTGAGATTGTACGAGCGAGCAATGCTCGCCCCTACGGCCTACATATAAGTAGGCAACTACCCGGGACGGGCCGATGACAAGCATCGGCCCCTACAGAGTGGGTAGTAGAGTAAAATTCGGCCCCGGAGGGGTCAATGTGGAGGGCGGCGGAAAAGCGTTAAGAAAAATGCAGC
>ERZ827117.1999-NODE-1999-length-12907-cov-3.389667_pt1 | contig 12907 bp, 6 predicted proteins | sample MGYA00519920_ERZ827117 | MGnify/ENA primary metagenome ERZ827117 (study PRJEB31778, sample SAMEA3449260) | human gut metagenome | biome: human gut; feature: human-associated habitat; material: faeces | place: United Kingdom | collected 2010/2012 ...
GCGAGCAGCGCGGCGGCCAGAGCCCATAACAGGACAACCGCCATTTTACTTGCGGATCTCATCGTAAACACCGCAGCCCGCAGCGCAGTAGTCTACGTCCAGCGCCTTGCAGACGGTATCGGCAATCGTGGCAAAGCTGTAGCGGGTGTGCAGGTTCACGCCGGGCTTGATCTCATCGCCATACACCAGGAACGGGACATGCTCGCGGGTGTGGTCTTGGTGTAGCTGGGGTCGCAGCCGTGGTCAGCCGTGACCATCAGGATATCGCCGGGGCGCATTTTGGCCATGAACCGGGGCAGCCAGTCGTTGAACTCGGCAGCAGCGGCAGCATAACCGGCAACATCGCGGCGGTGGCCGTACAGCATGTCGAAGTCGACCAGGTTGACAAAGGCGAGCCCCTCAAAATCGCGGTCGGTCAAGCCCAGCGTGACCTGCAAGCCCTCGGTGTTGCCGCTGGTGCGGATAGTCTCGCCAATGCCCTTGCCGGCAAAAATATCGTGAATCTTACCCACGCCGATGGTGGATTTGCCAGCGGCCCGGATGGCATCGAGCATCGTATCACGCGGCGGTACCAGGCTGTAGTCATGGCGGCGCGGGGTGCGGGTGAAGTTGGCGGCGCAGTCACCCACAAACGGGCGGGCGATGACGCGGCCCACGCCGTACTTGCCCACGAGCAATTCACGCGCCTGGGCGCAGATCTCATAAAGCTTTTCAACAGGGACAAGGGCCTCGTTGGCGGCAATCTGGAAAACGCTGTCTGCTGAAGTGTAGACGATCAGCGCGCCGGTTTTCATATGCTCCTCACCATAGTCGCGGATGACCTCGGTGCCGGAATAGGGCTTGTTGCAAAGCACCTGATAGCCGGTTTTTGCGGTGAAAGCATCCAGCAGATCTTTCGGAAAACCATCCGGGAAAGTGGGCAGCGGGTCAGCACTCAGCAGGCCCGCAATCTCCCAATGGCCGATGGTGGTGTCCTTACCGGCGCTGGCTTCGCGCAGACGGGCAAAGCTGCCGATCGGCTCGGCAACAGGAGCACCGCAGGTCACGCCGTCCAGATTAAACATGCCCAGCTTGGCGAGGTTATCACCCTTGAAATTGGGGTGCCCGGCAATGGCAGCCAGGGTATTGGTACCGGCATCACCAAACTGAGGGGCGTCCGGCTCAGCCCCGATGCCGAAACTATCGAGAACGATCAGGAAAACACGTTTTGCCATAGAGTTATCTCCTTATACATAGGGTGCATACTGCACGGGAAATCTACTATTTAAGATTATACCCTATTTTAGGTGGATTGTAAACAGAAAGCCGGGATTGGCAGTGGGAAAACGTGGGCAAAATTTGTACTGTAAAATGCGTGTAAAACGATTTTGGGTACTTGTACAAAAACGGGAAAATGTAGTATAATAGCTTCGATTAATGTTCAGATTTCTGCAATGGAGGTCATTATATATGCGTAAAACCAAAATCGTATGCACGATGGGCCCTTCTACCGAAAAGCCGGGCATTCTGCGCCAGCTGATGGAGAACGGCATGAACGTCGCCCGTTTCAACTTTTCCCACGGTGATTACGAGGAACACAAAGGCCGCTTTGACGCCCTGCGCTCCCTGAGCAAAGAACTGGATCTGCCGGTTGCTGCCATGCTGGATACCAAAGGCCCTGAGATTCGCCTGGGAACCTTTAAGAACGGCGTTGAAAAGCTCATTACCGGCCAGAAGTTCACCCTGACTTCCCGTGAGATCGAGGGCACCAACGAGATCTGCTCTGTCTCTTACAAAGAGCTGCCCCGCGACGTTGCCGCCGGCGGCCGCATCATGCTGGACGATGGCCTGATCGAGCTGAGCATCGATGAAGTCAGCGATACCGACATCGTCTGCACTGTCAAGAACGACGGCACCATCAAGACCAAGAAGGGCGTCAACGTTCCCGGCGTACACCTGTCTATGCCGTATATGAGCACCCGCGACCGCAACGATATCCTGTTTGGCATCGAGCAGGGCTTTGACCTGATCTCTGCCAGCTTTGTGCGCAACGCCCAGGATATTATGGAGATCCGCCATCTGCTGGACGAGCACAACAGCAACATCCGTATCATCGCCAAGATCGAGAACCAGGAAGGTATCGACAACATCGACGAGATCCTTACCGTGGCCGACGGCATCATGGTTGCCCGTGGTGATATGGGCGTTGAAATCGACTTCGCTGAGATCCCTTCCATCCAGAAGAACCTGATCGACCGCGCCATGAGCGCCGGTAAGATCTGCATCACCGCGACCCAGATGCTGGATTCCATGATCGTGAACCCGCGCCCCACCCGTGCTGAGATCACCGACGTTGCCAACGCTATTTACGATGGCACCGGCGCTGTCATGCTGTCCGGCGAGACCGCCGCTGGCAAGTACCCGGTCGAAGCCCTGAAGGCCATGGCCACCATTGCCGAGGCTACCGAGGCTGACTCCAACTTCGATTCTCTGGTTCATCATACCCGCGGCGAGAACAGCCGCCTGTCTGTGAGCGCCGCTGTGGGCCATGCTGCCTGCACCACCGCCAACGATATTGGTGCTACCGCCATTATCACTGCTTCCAAGAGCGGCGAGACCGCCCGCCTGCTGAGCCGCTTCCGTCCGGATGCCCAGATCATTGCCTGCGTGCTGGATGAGACCACCCGCCGCCAGCTGAACGTCTACCGCGGCGTGACTCCCTTGCTGATGGACTATGCCCACTCTACCGACGAACTGATCAGCATGTCGGTTGAAAATGCCAAGAGCGCCGGTCTGATCCAGGACGGCGATCTGGTCGTTGTCACCGCCGGTGTTCCGGTTGGCGTTTCCGGTACCACCAACATGATCAAGGTCCACATGGTCGGCGACAGCCTGCTGGCTGGTGTCGGTATCGGCAACCGCAATGCTAAGGGTGAAGTCTGCGTCTGCCGCAGCGCAGCCGAGGCTGCCAAGAAGTTCAAGCCCGGTCAGATCCTGGTCGTGCCTTTCACCACCAACGATGAGCTGCCGTTCATCCGCGAGGCTGCCGGTGTCATCACCGAGGAAGCCGGTGCCAACAGCCATTCCGCTATCGTCGGCCTGACCTTGAACAAGGCTGTTATCGTGGGCGCTACCAACGCTACCCGCACCCTGAAGGACGGTATGGTCATCTCGATGGACTGCATCCGCGGCACTGTCCAGCTGATGGCTGACTAAGGAGCACACGATGGAACGCATTGCAAGTTTCTGCGTGGATCACACCAAATTACAGCCGGGCATGTACCTTTCCCGTCAGGACGGTGCGAACGGTGAGATTTTGACCTGGGATATCCGCATGAAGCAGCCCAATAAGGGCAGCTATCTTTCCCCCGCTGCCGCCCACACGCTGGAACACCTGTTTGCGACCTATGCTCGCAACAGCAAGTACAGCAGCGGCGTGGTCTATGTCGGCCCGATGGGCTGCCTGACCGGCTTTTACCTGCTGACGACCGGCCTGACCCCGGCTGAAGCACTGGACCTGACCCGCAGCGCCTTTATCTGGATGGCCGAGTACGAGGGCGAGATCCCCGGTGCTTCGGCGGTAGAATGCGGAAACTATCTGATGATGGATCCCATTGCCGCCAGAGTGGAAGCCGCTGCCATGCTGCCGGTGCTTGAAAAACTGAACGCTGACCAGCTGCATTATTGATAACTGAGACATAAAAAATCCCGCCGCACGAAATCTCGTGCGGCGGGATTTTTTTACGTTATGTAAGGAAAAATCAGATCAGAGCAGCAGTGATCAAAGCCATCTTGTAGACTTCCTCGGCATTGCAGCCACGGGACAGGTCGTTGATGGGCGCGTTCAGACCTTGCAGGATGGGGCCGTAAGCCTCAAAGCCGCCCAGACGCTGTGCGATCTTGTAGCCGATATTGCCAGCATTGATGTTGGGGAAGATGAAGGTGTTGGCGTAACCGGCAACCTTAGAGCCGGGGGCCTTCAGCTGGCCGACTTCGGGGGCAACGGCGGCATCAAACTGCAACTCGCCGTCGACCTTCAGCTCAGGATGAGCCTCCTGGACGCGGGCGGTGGCGTTGCGCATCTTGTCAACGGTCTCGCCCTTGCCGGAACCCTTGGTGGAGTAGGACAGCAGAGCAACGCGGGGATCAATGCCAAAGACCTCAGCGGTGTGAGCGGTCTCGACGGTGGACTCAACAATCTCGTCCTCAGAAGGATCAATGTTGATGGCGCAGTCGCCCATGGCGATGCTCTCATCGCCGCGCATCAGGATGAAACAGGAACTGACGGACTTGATGCCGGGCTTGCACTTGATCAGCTGCAAAGCAGGACGGACGGTGTCAGCGGTGGAGTAAGTGGCGCCGCCCAGCAGGCAGTCGGCCTTGCCCATCTTGACCAGCATGGTACCAAAGTAGTTGCCCTTGGACAGAGCGGCACGGCACTGCTCGTCGGTCATCTTGCCCTTGCGCAGTTCAACCATTTTGGCGACCATTGCGTCAAACTCAGGGTAAGCAGTGGGGTCAATGATCTCGGCACCGGTGATATCAAAATTGCCGTCGGCAGCAGCCTTTTTGACGGCCTCGGACTCGCCCAGCAGGATGACCTTCAGGGTCTTGCCAGCCAGCAGGCGGCTGGCTGCGGACAGGATACGAGCATCGGTGCCCTCGGTAAAGACGATGGACTTCGGCTCGGCCTGCAATTTCTTCTCAAAATTTTCAAAAATGGACATACAAACTACCTCCATGTTTTCGCGCAGAGTACCCCTGCGCAGCACTTACACAATAATTATAGCACCCAAAATCCCCTTTGCAAAGGAAATGTACGATTGCTGCCGGAAATGGGCAAAATACGTGCGGCATTAGCGAATATGACAAAATACTTCACAAAGTTAATTATCTATCAAGCTACTTTGACGAAAAAATATCAAATTCGCCCGCCAACAGCCACCACCCTGCCGCCAGCTGGGCGGCCAAAATCAGCGGCATACCCACCACGAAGTACCAGTGCCGGGTCTTGTGATGGAACAGATACATGCCAAAAGAGCCCCCACACTGCCCCCCAGCAGGGCCAATGCAAACAGGGTACGCTCCCGGATACGCCACAGGCGGCGTTTGGCGCGGCGCTTATCTTCTGCCATCAAAACCAGCGCCGCAAGGTTGATGAGGACCAGATACACATACAAAATTTTCATGACACCATTATACCACAGACAAAGAAAATATGGTAGAATACAAGGTAAATAACAAAAGTGAGGATGCAAAAATGGAACGAATTTTTATTACTGGTGCGGGCGGCTTTGTGGGCGCGCGGGCCTGCCAGCGGCTGCAAGGCAGCTATACGGTGCTGACCCCGCCCAAAGGCTGGATGGCCGCCTGCACTGAGGAACAACTGACGCAGATGCTGACCGAAATACACCCGGAGGTCATCCTGCATACGGCGGCAATATCGGACACCGGTTATGCTGAAAGCCACCCGGAGGAAGCCTACCGTGCCAACGTGCAGCTGCCGCTGTGGCTGGCCCGCGCCGCCGCGCAATGCGGGGCCAAGTTGGTTGCGTTCAGCTCGGACCAGGTCTACGCCGGTGTGCAGCAGCCCGGGCCGCTGGCGGAAACAATGTCGCTCTCCCCTGCCAATACCTATGGCCGCCAAAAGCTGGAGATGGAGCAGCGCGTTTTGGATGCCTGCCCGGACGCTGTGCTGCTGCGCGCCACCTGGATGTATGACCTGCCCGGCTACGGCCTGCCTATCCGTGGCAACCTGCCGCTGAATCTGGCAAAAGCCGCGCTGTACGGGGAAAAAGTGCGGGTCTCCAGCCGGGACTACCGAGGCATCACCTATGTGCGGCAGGCTGTCGAAAACCTGCTGCCCGCCACTGCCCTGCCGGGCGGCGTGTACAACTACGGCAGCGAGAACCAATATGATATGGTAACAACGACCCGCGCCTTTGCCGAAGCCATGCAACTGCCCAACGCGGACACCCTGATCGAAGCCGCCGACTGGCCGCGCAACCTAGCCATGGACTGCGCCAAGCTGCACGGGCATGGGATACGGTTTGACGCCACGCAAGATGGGATCTGCCGCTGTTTGCGGGATTATGGATTAATAAAATAAGTGTGCAATAAATATAAAGCGTCGCAGATTCGTTGGAATCTGCGACGTTCTCATTTGGTGGAGCGGTACCCCTACCAGTCGAACATCGCTCCAAGGTTGTACCTATAACCTTTGCGGTTATTTCAGGAAATTCCTTTATAGTAACATTCGAGGTGTCGGCGTAGAAATCAAGGGTGGTTCGCGAAATTTTCCCGATAGATTTTAGCATAGAGAACAAGCCATACAGTCATGCCCGTACCCTGCACCAAGGTGTAAGGTACGGGCATTTTGTTGGAATAACTCTCCAACTAGGATTGTTAGCAGTTTTAGTTTACCACATATCCCCTCCATTTTCAATACAGCTTCCAAGCAACTTTCAGCTTACCCAAACAGCTTATACAACTCCTTCGCCATTGCATCATTGTACCCAGCCTGCTTCAGGCTGTTGATTGCGGCCGCTTTCTTGCTGCCACTGATTGTCTTGCCGTTGGCATCTTTTGTGCCTTTTGCAAGGCTTATCAGCGTTTTCGCTGTAATGTAAGCATAGCGCTCTTCGTCCGTTGCGCCGCGCTCTTCCACGGTTCGGATCCAACTGTAAGGCTCGTAACCGCTCACCTGTGCCTTGGCCGTCTGCGTAGCGTATTCCTCAATGTTAGCCACGATTTTGGCCTGCTGCTCTTTGGTGTACTTTGCGGCATTCGGAAGCAGCGCATCTGTCAGGGTGTAGGCGGTTTTGGTCCGCTGTTCAGCATAGTCAATATACTGCTCGCCGCTCAGGATCACATCTTTGTCCCCGGCTTTGAAGTCAGCACTCATTCGATCCGGCAGCACATCTTTGCCCTGAGTTTTGCTGAGTTCCAGCAGGTAATTGTCCACCTTCTGCGCGTTACGGTTCTGCAGCATTCCGGCATAGGTCGTATCTTCACCGGCGGTACCGTACAATGCAGCCAGTTTGTGCACCTTTGTGCTGTTGGACTTCACGCTGCTGTACAGCTTCATATAACGGTTGTCTTCCGCGCCCGTCAGCTGGTTGTACAGAACCTGTGCAGTTGCAGCGTCATAGCCCAGATCCTGCAGGGCTTTCACGCCGTTGGCCGCTTTACTGCCGCTGATGGCATTCCCGTCCTTGTCCAGATCGCTTTTGACGCCGCTGGCGGCTTCCCTTGCCACAATTACTGCGGCAATATTTTTGCCGCCGCTTACATTCTGTACGGCTTGCACCCAGCTATCCGGCTTGTACCCTAAGATGATCTGCTCCCGTGCCGTCTCCACCGCATACTCGCGGGCGCGTTTTACAAAGGCTGCCTGCTGCTCAGCGCTGGCTGTTTTGCCTGTGCCGTGTATGTACTCGTCAATCAGGTTCACAGTGCTCTGCTGTACAGTCTTGGCATAGGTCACATACTCAGGACCTTTCAGCTTCGCTTTGCGGTCATTGCCGTCTGCATCTTTATAACTGATCTCATTATCAATGTGTTTGGCCAGTACAGAGGTGTTGTCCTGCATCTTTCCGGCATCATCGACCGTAGCGGTGTTCTTCGCCAGATCATTCAGCCATTTGTCCACGTTGGCGGCCTTGTCGCTGCCCAGCATATCCGCATAGCTTTCCCCATTGAACAGGGCTTTCATCTCGTTGGTATCGCCGCCTGCCGCCTTGACCTGGTTGTAGAGGTCGGTATAGGTGTAATCATCTGCGGCACGCCCAAGTTGGCGGTCGATGCGCAGCGGATCCATTAGACCGGTAAAAAGATCATAAGCGCTCTTCGCCTCGCGCACAGCCGTGCCTACCGGTATGCCGGTAATGCCGGATACTGCGTTGGCTGTCTTATACAGCAGTTTGTAAGGCGTTGTTTTGCTCTTCCCGGTCAGGTACTTCTGCCAGGCCTTTACCGCATCTATAATGTCGGACACCGATTCCAGATCCGTCCGGGTCGCATCGTATCCGTCCAGCATGCTCTGTATATCCTTCACGAACGGTATGTTGTTGATCAGGTTCACATTGTCCACAAAGTTTTCATACAGGGCTTCCTTATATCGCTCCCAATAGTCTTTGTCCTTGTCATCGTCCTTCACCCGCAGTGCGTCCATCAGGCTGGCGGCTACGGCTGTGCCCGCTGCGGTCGCAAAGTAGGTTGCAACCACGCGGCCGAAGTTCTTCTTGGCCCCCTTTTTGCCATGCGCCATGTCAAGGAATGCGTCCTCCACCATATTATAGGTCTTGGTCGGCTCGGCAAAAAAGTTGGTGGCCATCTGCGTCAGCATGTCTTTGCTGCGCATGATCTGGCTGCGGTGCAGCACACTGTCTACTACCTGTGTTTTATCTACGATCTCACTCAGCCGGTCGCCGCAGTATTTCAGTGATTCCTCGCTGCCGGGCTTAAATCCGTACTTATCCTGTGCTTCCAACTCGCAGGCGTTCCAAAGGGTACCCCAGGTCACCTTATCGCCCATCTCAGCACCCCAGGTACTTATTTCGCGCACTTTATCCAGGGTGTCGCTTTGCCCGGTCAGTACGTTTTTCATCGTCTGGCCGATGTTGGTTTCAAAATAGCCCCAGCTTTTCCAAAGCGCGATGGCGCAGTTGTTCTCGGCGCGGTCCATGCCCTGTTTCAGATGCCCTACGTCGTAGGCCAAGGCCTGTGCAAGATACTTCGGATTTATTACGGCCGCTGCGCGCAGGTAAGCTGTCGGCTGCTGGATTGCCACACGCAGGTTCGACCCCACTTTTGCAACCTTCCAGTTGCGGGTCAGACTCTTGGTCAGGCTGGCATAGCCTGTGCTGCTCGGCGCGGCACTCATTCCGTTGATGTCCTGCATCAGCGTCGTGAAATATGCTTTGCCACGGCTGCCGCCGATGCTTTCGATCTGCTCCTTCGTGCTCACCTCTACACCATCGTGCCAGTTGTACCACTTCATGGCGTCACTCAGCGGGATCGCCCAGGCGTTGTAGGTGGCCATGTTGGCAACATGATCCGACCAGGTATCAAACGCATCCCCCAGCAAAATACTGTTGTTGGCAAACTTCGTCAGGTTCTTTGTAAATCCCTGGTTCTTGATGGCCCACAGTCCGGCGTTCCCGCCCACGTTGGCATCGCTTGTACGGGTCTGGTTTCCGTCACTCTTGAGCGGCCAGTAGTGCTTTTCATTAAACTTGTCAAGGCCGTACTGCTTCTGGGTGATCTCATTGCCCCAACCCGCCGGGCCGTTCTTGGAACTCAGATAATCGCTCATGGCCTTTGCCATCTTCACCTGCTCGTTTGTCAGTGTGCCGGTAATATTTGCAAGGTCTGTCGGGGTCAGGTTCCGCACGCGGGTGCTGGTCTTCTTGCCGTTCTCGTCAACCAGGGTGAAGCCGCCTACCATCAGGTGGTCGTGCGCCTGCTCACGCTGGCTCAGGTTGTACAGCTCCATCATCTGGCCTACAGTCATGTCGATCTGCTGCCCGTTTTCCAGTGTAAAGTGGTGCTTCTCCGCCTTGCTGCCGGTCCACTTGGTGATGTCAGTATCGCCACGGATCTGTTCAAACTGTTCCTGTGCCGATTTCAGCAGCCACACGCGCCGGTCAAATCCGTCGCGGATTGGCTTGTATACCTTTTCCAGCGCCGTGTCGCCCAGATGCTTAAAGTACCGCCGGGCGTCCATCATGTCATAGTTCAGCAATCCGTTTACGGCATCACCGGTCCGGGTGCCCATCAGATTGCGCACCAGACGGCTGCGCTCCCTTAACAGCACGTTGCGTTCGTCGTCCATCTCAATCGCACTACTGCGGCAAATCTCTTCCACGGTCGCACCCTGTGCGTCGCTCATCATCTTGTTGGCGTTGCGGATGCTCGTTTTCATACTGGTCAGTATATCGCTCAACTGACGCATCTGCTTCACATCAAAGTCCACAATGCGGGCATGGTCGTTCCCCTGCATCAATTCGTTGATTGCTTCCGGCAGATCAGGATCGAAGTCAGCATAGGCGTCCGTGTCACTCAGGCCGCCATCGGCAGCTAAAGCGTCCTTCGCCATCAGCTGTACGTCCTTCATCACCTCCTGCCAGCGGGCTGCGCTCTTGGTACCTTCCACACTGTTGTTCACGTCAATGCTGTTCAGCAGATTCAGCACTGTTTTCTGCATGCGGGTCTGCACATGCTGATCCGCCGTCGGCTGCGTCAGCCAGCGGTGCAGCTCCTTTACGCTCTTCTGTACGCTGTCGCGGGCCTTAATGCGCTCTGCACTGTCGTTCTTTGTCTTCCAGCGCATTTCCAGGGCTGCGCTGCGCTCGGCGGCGGCCCGTGTGGCGTAGCCCTGCTCCATTTGGCGCAGATACTTCTCAGCCAACGCCTCGTTTCCAGCTTTCTGGGCCGCGGTGTACTTGTCATAGATCCCCTGCATCCGTTCATTAAAGCTCTCACGGCTTTCCTGCTTCATGTCGGCAATCTTGGCATCGAAGGCGGCCTTCTGCGCAGCCATTGCCTCGGCACGGGTACGCTCATAGGTGCGGCTCAGCTCCCGCAGGCGCTGTACCTGTTCGCGGTTCAGCTCGTTCACGGGCTGGGCCTTGATGTAGGCATCGTACAGATCCTGCGCGGCAAAGCTGGCGGCTTCGTCCAGATCGTTCCCGTAAATGTTCTCATAGTACGGTTTGCTGGCTTCCTTGATCTGCATCAGGCGCTCCACGTTGGCTACGATGTCACCATCCGCAGCGAATTCGCCGGGAAACTGCTTGGCAAGAAGCTCAAAATTCGTATCAAAGGTGCCCGCCGGGCCGTCTGCGGAAACGCGTTTGACATTCAATGTGCCAAACAGGGCCTTGCGTACATTCCCCCACTTCTTGCCGTTGGATCCGTCTCCGAACCGGTTCACCAGCTCGTCATAGGCAGGGCTGTTTTCACGCACAGTCCACTCCATGCCCTTTACCGCTTCCCGCACGGGGGCATATTCTTCGCGCAGGTCATAATTCATCTTTACGCTCTGTTCCAGTACGCCTTTGGCAAGGTCGGTCAGGGTGCTCATGGCCTCCCGCACATTCAAATTCTTGCTGCGGCTCATGCTGTCAAAGGTCTGCTGCAGCTCCCGCGCAAACAGATCTTCATTGTACTGGCTGCCGTTCTCGCTGATGAATCGCTTTGCCGCCCGCTGCACATCTGCTTCGGCCACGGTGTGCCCGCCGCTGATCCGCATTTCCTCCTGCAAGGTCTTGATCTGGCTGTCGATCTTCGTGCGCTTGCGCCGCAGCTTATCCAGCTCATTCGCGGTTTTCTCCTGCCAGGCGCGCCCTTCATAGGCATCGGAATCCGACTGTGCCATGTCAGTGCTGTAGCGGTACTTGTTCAACTCGCTCTGCTCCGGCAGCTTCCCTGTCTCAAAATAGGTTTCAATGTCCCGCACAACTTCGGCACCGCGTATGCGTCCTTCATAGGTTTTTCCGGCAGCCTGTTTGCCGTTCTCGCCGGTAATATCCAGGCTGAAATTGCCCTTACTGCGGCCAAGTGTTTCCGCCATTTCGGATATTTTGGCAAGCTGTGCTTTCGTCGGCTTGGCGGCAGCGCTCAGGTCCACACCCGGGCTTTCCGGCATCAGGCGGATGTTTCCTTCTTCCATAAAACGGTTCAGGTAGTCCGCCTGCACAGCGTTTTGCCCCAGCTCCGCCGGGCCGAAGATGGTCTGGATATTGCGGTGATCTGCTCCGCGCTGTTCTCCGGCGTTGCCCTCGGTAAAGTCCAGCATCTGCCCGTCCGGCAGCAGGTAGGCAGCCGCTTCAAAGTTCTCCGTGGTGCCATAGTGTTTTATGGCTTCCTGCCGGTGGTAATCGGCGGTGCTCAACCCGCTTTGCTGCACTTTGGCGTCATAGGCTTTCTGCTGTGCCTGCTTTTCCGCCCACTGTGCATCCTGCCGGGTCTGCAAATCCGCTTTCCCCTGCTCGTTGATCTCCGCGGTGCGGGCATCCAGGGCACTCAGCTGGTGGTTGTAGTCCTTGCGCTTCGCCACATAGTCGCCCCATTCGGGGTGCTGTGCCTCCCAAGTACGCAGCCCACCGCCAAACAGCCCATACATCCGCTTGGCGTTTTCCCGCGCGGCCTTCAGCTGGCGTACTTCTTCGCTGTTCTCGTAGGCATTCTTCGCTGCTTTCAATACCCTCTTGCGTGCGGCAAGGTCCTCCACGGTGTCAACGCTGCTTTTCTTCAGCAGTTCGTTAAAAGGCACACCCTTAATGTTGACTTTCCCATTATCGTATGCTATACTTCCAATAGAACCGATGCGGTTCAACTCTGATGTGGCAAATTGGAAGCTGAAGGAGTTGAGTGCTGCATCGGCTTTTTTTGTGTCCTCGCTCACATACAGCACATTGCTCTTTTCCAGCATTGCCTTTGGGTTGGTTGTCTTGGCGTAGGCGCTGCTTACCTTGTTAAAGTCCTGCAATCCCAGCTGAATATCTTTACCGGTGGATGGCTGCAGATCCAGCACGCTCAGTACGGGGTTCCCTTTGGTATCTGTGACGGTTCCAATAACAACGATCCGGCTATTCTGCGTTGTTTTCCCAATCATGCTGCCGCCGCTGCTTTCCAGCACAAGCGCAGGTTCTTCCAGCATGTGCGGAATCTGGCGGATCATATCCAGCGTCATTTCCGGGTGCTCACGCATGATGCGCCGGATCTTATCGCTTACCATCACAATGCTTTTGTCCTGCACACCGATGCTCTTCAGTGCGTCACCGGTTGTGCCAAGGGTAAACACCTCGCTGGCATTTCGCCCTTCCTTGTCCCACTCGGTAATCTTGCGGTCAAAATCAGGGTCAATGCTGTAGGCATCCACCTTTTGGTCAGCAAACACCGTATCACTGTTCCCGGTGAACGG
>ERZ827117.2005-NODE-2005-length-12861-cov-14.684211_pt1 | contig 12861 bp, 8 predicted proteins | sample MGYA00519920_ERZ827117 | MGnify/ENA primary metagenome ERZ827117 (study PRJEB31778, sample SAMEA3449260) | human gut metagenome | biome: human gut; feature: human-associated habitat; material: faeces | place: United Kingdom | collected 2010/2012 ...
TGGTATTTGACGCGGCGAACCGGACAGCGGTTAAGATGATAGCAAAGACATGGCTAAAGAGCGCTAAAATTCAGGATGTGGGCGCGTATTTTGCGGTTTCGGATGCGAAAAGTGAGCTTTCCACGTGGGACAGCAGATTGCAGGTCACAAGCCGTGGCTATATGCTGGGCTATAATGATCTTCGAGACCCTTCCGTCAGCGGATTATTCCGCTTCCTCGCCAGAACCGGCGACAGAATCATGAAGATGCAGATTGTAAGGATCTGTTTTGGTCAGAGATGAACTGGCAGGAATTAGAAAGTGCCTCTTGACAAATACCCTGTGGGGGTATATCTTGTAACTATACAAGATACCCCTGTGGGGTATTTTGTATAGCTGCAACAATTAGTCCTTCTACATACATTGAACGCTGTTATGTGATCGGAGGACAATAAAGAATATGTGGGCATTTAGAAAAAATAGCAGGAACCGGCTTCAGAATGGGAGAAAGTATGGCAGAACAATTAAAAGAAAAATTAGAAGAGAAGGGTATGGAATGCTGTCATTGTCATCAGAAAGCAACACCTCGCTCTGAAAAAGAAAGAAAACAATTACAGAACCGTTTAAGCCGCATGACGGGACAACTGAACGGTATCAGCCGGATGTTGGAAGAAAACCGATACTGCGGAGATATCCTGACGCAGGTAGCTGCGGTGGAGAGCGCCCTGCAGGCTTTTGGCTATGCGATTCTGAAGGAGCATATGGAGACCTGCGTGGTGGAAGAGATCCGGAAGGGGAATACTGCTATCGTAGAGGAAGCAGTGGATCTGGTGAAAAAATTGAAATAAGTAAAGGCATGACTGCAGATAAAACTGTAAATTCGTGCGGTAAGGCACTGAAAATAACAGAAACTTTGCAGGTTATGGAAAGGCAGGGTTATTTTTATGAAGGAAAGATATCATGTTACGGGAATGTCCTGCTCCGCATGCTCTTCGCATGTGGAAAAGGCAGTCAATAAACTGGAAAATGTGGAAAAAGCATCCGTGAATCTGTTGACAGAGACCATGGATGTGACCTATGACGAGACGAAGATCACTTCGACGGAAATCATTGATGCTGTGGTGAAAGCAGGCTACGGTGCTTCGGTAATGACCGAAGGCAGTGCGGCAGGTGCAGGTGGACAGAGCACTTTCGGGAATGCGGGAAGTATAGGAAGGTCCGTAGCCGACGGCAAGCAGGAATTGCAGCAGAAGCTGGATGCGGACGCAAGAGCCATGAAATGGCGGCTTGGAATCTCCATCGGTTTCCTGATCCCGCTAATGTATGTGTCCATGCACCACATGTTCAAAGAATGGTTCGGGATTCCGGTTCCTGCATTTATCGTGAATACCATGCACGGCAATGCCAACGCCATGAATTTTGCATTGACACAGTTTTTACTGTTGTTGCCGATTCTGTATGTGAACCGGAAGTTTTTCTCCGTAGGATTTAAAACCCTGGCGCACCGCAGCCCAAACATGGACAGCCTGATCGCCTTAGGATCCGGCGCGGCGCTTGTGTACGGCATTTTCGCCATGTACCGGATCAGCTATGGCTTAGGCTACGGTGATATGGCAGTAGTAGAGCAGTATTCCCACGATCTGTATTTTGAATCCTCCGGTACGATCCTGACCCTGATCACGGTCGGAAAATATCTGGAGAGCCGTTCCAAGGGCAAGACCAGTGAAGCCATCACCAAGCTGATGAATCTGGCACCTAAGGTGGCAATCCTTGTAACTGAGGACGGACAGGAGAAGGAAGTACCTACGGAAAGTCTGCAAAAGGGCGATGTATTTCTGGTAAAACCCGGAAGTCTGGTGCCGGTGGACGGCATCGTGCTGGAGGGTAACTCCAGCGTGGACGAAGCGGCCATCACCGGTGAGAGCGTTCCGGTGGAGAAGCAGGCGGGCGACCATGTGGTCTCTGCCACCGTGAACAAAGCAGGTTTCTTAAAATGCCGTGCGGACCGTGTCGGCGATGATACGACGCTGGCACAGATCATCCGCTTAGTGGAGGAAGCCAGCGCCAGCAAGGCTCCGATTGCACAGCTGGCAGATAAGGTGGCAGGGGTCTTCGTGCCTACGGTCATGACTATTTCCCTGATCACTCTGATCGTATGGCTGCTAAACGGCGCCACCGCGGAATTCGCTATTTCCACAGCCATTGCCGTACTGGTGATTTCCTGTCCCTGCGCGCTGGGACTGGCAACTCCGGTGGCTATCATGGTAGGGACCGGCGTAGGAGCAGGTAATGGCATCCTGATCAAGACCGGGGAAGCCTTACAGCAGGCTAAGGAGATCGACACTGTGGTGCTGGACAAGACCGGAACCATCACAAGCGGCAAGTTAAAGGTAGAAGAAGTAGGTGGTTATCAGAGTGATTTCCCTGCGGATGCCATGATGCAGATCGCGGCGGCACTGGAGAAAAAGAGTGAGCATCCGCTGGCAGAGGCGGTAATGGAATATGCGGAAAGCTTCCAACTGACAATTCCGGAGATCATAGATTTCAAGGCGACCTTCGGGCGTGGTGTGGAGGGTGCTCTGGCAGCAGATTTCCATGCAGAGAAAGTTGCAAAAAAGGATGGTCCCACGGCGGTATTTTATGCAGGGAAAAGGGATAGTACTGCGGATGTACCGGAAAATTCAGGCAAGATCGCAGAACAGAATCCGGCAACCGGAATTGCAAGATCAGATGCAGACAGTGTGACATTCCCGGCAGGTACAAAGTTCTATGTAGGCAATCTTGCATTTTTACAGGAGAAGAATATCACACTGCCGCAGGAAGCTGCAGAAGGTCTGAACCGGATGGCGGACGAAGGCATGACACCGCTTCTGGTGGCACAGGAAGGAAGATTCTTAGGCATCATCGGTGTATCGGATACTGTCAAAGCCACCTCCTATGAAGCGATTAACGCATGGGAGAAAATGGGTGTCAGAGTCATCATGCTGACCGGAGACAACCGCCGCACTGCGGAAGCCGTACGGCAAAAGCTTGGCATCTCCGAAGTCGTGGCAGAGGTACTGCCGCAGGATAAGGAGAAAAAGGTCAGTGAACTGAAAGCACAGGGACACAAGGTGGCAATGATCGGTGACGGTATCAACGATGCTCCCGCACTGGCGGCAGCAGATGTGGGTATGGCCATCGGCGCAGGTACCGATGTCGCCATGGAGAGTGCTGACATTATCCTGATGAAAAACGATCTTCGGGATGCGGTGACTGCCATGAAGCTGAGCCGTGCCGTGATCCGCAATATTAAGGAAAACCTGTTCTGGGCATTTTTCTACAACTGCATCGGCATCCCCCTGGCAGCCGGTGTGTTGTATCCGGCGTTCCAGATCCGGCTGAATCCCATGTTCGGCGCGGCAGCCATGAGCTTAAGCAGTATCTTTGTCGTGGGAAATGCCCTGCGACTGAGAGGCTTTAAGAGCGGATTCACCCCGCTGAAAAAGGAAGCACCGGAAGTAACCCGTAAGGAAATCGAGATAACGCATGCAGCTGCGGAGGGAGAACAGTGCATACTGAAGACCCCCGCAGAGCAAAATAACAGACAAGATGTAAAGCAGGAGAAAGAGAGGACAAACACAATGACAAAAGTAATCAGTATTGAAGGAATGATGTGCAACCACTGCACCGGAACCGTACAGAAGGCACTGGAGGCAGTAGAAGGCGTGAAAGCCGTTACCATGAGCCTGGAGCAGAAAAACGCTACCGTGGAACTGGCTTCCGATGTGGCAGATGAGGTATTGACCAAGGCTGTGGTGGACGCAGGATATGAAGTGAAGGGCGTTACAGCAAAATAGGTCTGACCTTTGTAGCCGGATAGGAATAGCAAATGATGAAAAATGGCGCCGCCACTGTGTTGCATTCTGCTTTATGAGCAGACGGAATGCGGTGGCAGCGCCATTTGGGTCTATAGCGAAAAAAGTGCTTTTCAGATACTTTTTTTATGTAGATATCATAGATTTTTGTGCTCTGTGGGTCTATACAGAAAAAATATCATTTTAGATACTCAAATCACGAAAAATGAGTATCCGGAGAGCAAATTTTTTTCTATAGACCCAAAGTGAATCTTCTGGAGTGACATTATGGCGGAAAAGGGGATCAGAAAACAAGATTTTTCTGTATAGACCCATGACTGATCTCTCTTTATAATCATGCACACCTGTTGTGAAAGTGTATCGATCAATTGCATCATGGAAAATGCAAAGGGAAAATTATGCATTTTCGAAAGATTCTATATAAAGTTTATACTTTCTTAATTGATTTTCTTACACTATGTGTTATATTAACTATAGAACAGATGAAACAAGAGAGATTTTGAGATCGTGACATCTGTTTGACGAAGGAACGCTAAAAGAAATTTGAAGGTAAGGATTCAAACGAAAGCAGTTCATCGTCTAAGAAATTAACCAGATAAACAAAATTGCATAACCTTATGTGAGGAGGCGAACGATTATGAATATTGATAAATTTACACAGAAATCCATAGAAGCCGTCAACGGCTGTGAAAAGCTCGCCATGGAATATGGCAACCAGGAGATCGAGCAGGAGCATTTGCTGTACAGTCTGCTGACGTTGGATGACAGCCTGATCTTAAAGCTTGTGGAAAAGATGGAGATCCAAAAGGATCACTTTGTAAACCGTGCAAAACAGGCTCTGGAGAAAAGAGTAAAGGTGCAGGGTGGTCAGCCTTATGTCGGTCAGTATCTGAACAAGGTACTGGTCAGCGCATCAGATGAGGCAAAGCAGATGGGAGATGAATATGTCTCCGTTGAGCATCTGTTCCTTGCCATGATCAGGAATCCCAACAAGGAGATTGCCGAGATCTGGAAGGAATACGGCATCACAAGAGAGCGTTTTTTACAGGCTCTGTCTACCGTAAGAGGCAACCAGAGAGTTACCAGTGACAATCCGGAGGCTACTTATGATACTTTGGAAAAATATGGTCAGGATCTGGTGGAGAAAGCGAGAAACCAGAAGCTGGATCCTGTCATCGGACGAGACAGTGAGATCCGTAACGTGGTACGTATCCTGTCCCGTAAGACGAAGAACAACCCTGTATTGATCGGTGAACCCGGTGTCGGTAAGACCGCCGTGGTGGAAGGACTGGCACAACGTATTGTAAAAGGTGATGTACCGCAGGGACTGAAGGATAAGAAGATTTTCGCACTGGATATGGGTGCACTGGTAGCCGGCGCAAAATACAGAGGTGAATTTGAGGAACGTCTGAAAGCCGTACTGGATGATGTGAAGAACAGCGACGGACAGATCATTCTGTTCATTGATGAGCTGCATACCATTGTTGGTGCCGGTAAGACAGATGGCGCTCTGGATGCGGGCAATATGCTGAAACCTATGCTGGCACGTGGTGAACTGCACTGTATCGGTGCTACCACACTGGATGAATACAGACAGTATATTGAAAAAGATGCCGCTTTGGAACGGCGTTTCCAGCCGGTTATGGTAGAAGAACCTACTGTGGAGGACACAATTTCTATCCTGCGTGGACTGAAGGATCGTTACGAAGTATATCATGGTGTTAAGATCATGGATAATGCGCTGGTAAGTGCAGCGGTACTTTCCAACCGTTATATCACCGACAGATTCCTGCCGGATAAGGCGATCGACCTGGTGGATGAAGCCTGCGCCCTGATCAAGACCGAGATGGACAGTATGCCTACGGAGCTGGATGAACTGCAACGTAAGGTGACACAGCTGGAGATCGAGGAGACTGCTCTGAAAAAAGAGGATGACCGGATCAGTAAGGAACGTCTGGCTGATCTGCAGAAGGAACTGGCAGAGTTAAAGGATCAGTTCAATACGAGAAAAGCACAGTGGGATAACGAGAAGGCATCCGTAGATAAGCTTTCCAAGCTGCGTGAGGACAGAGACCGTATCAACAATGAGATCCAGATCGCAGAGCGGGAAGGAGACTATGAGAAAGCGGGCAGATTAAAATACAGCGAACTTCCTGCACTGGAGAAACAGCTGGAGCAGGAGGAAAATAAGGTCGGCGAATCGGATATGTCGCTGGTACATGAAAAGGTGTCTGAGGAAGAGATCGCAAGGATCATTTCCCGCTGGACCGGCATACCGGTAGCAAAACTGACCGAGAGTGAGCGTAACAAGACCCTTCACCTTGACGAAGAACTGCACAAACGTGTGGTAGGACAGGACGAAGGCGTGACCAAGGTTACCGAAGCCATCATCCGTTCCAAAGCCGGTATCAAGGATCCCAGCAAGCCCATCGGTTCCTTCCTGTTCTTAGGACCTACCGGTGTGGGTAAGACGGAGCTGGCGAAGAGCCTGGCAGCAGCACTGTTTGACGACGAGAACAACATGGTCCGTATCGATATGAGTGAATACATGGAGAAATATTCTGTCTCCCGTCTGATCGGTGCGCCTCCCGGATATGTAGGATACGAAGAGGGTGGTCAGCTGACCGAAGCTGTCCGGAGAAAACCTTACAGCGTGGTATTGTTTGATGAGATCGAAAAGGCACATCCGGATGTATTCAATGTACTGTTACAGGTACTGGATGATGGGCGTATCACCGATTCTCAGGGTCGTACTGTAGATTTTAAAAATACAATACTGATCATGACCTCCAACATCGGTGCAAGCTATCTGCTGGACGGTATCAACGAAGACGGCACCATCAAGCCGGAGGCAGAGGCAGCAGTCATGAACGATCTGCGGGCTCATTTCCGTCCGGAATTTCTGAACCGTCTGGATGAGACGATCCTGTTCAAGCCTCTGACCAAAGATAATATCGGCGGTATCATTCATCTGATCATTGCCGATCTGAACAAGCGTCTGGAGGATAAGCAGTTGACGATCCGTTTGTCGGACGAGGCTATGCAGTACATCGTGGATAACGCGTATGATCCGGTCTATGGTGCACGACCTCTGAAACGTTATATTCAGAAGTATGTGGAGACCCTGGCTGCCAAGATGATCCTGGCAGATCAGGTGGATGAGGGCGATACCATCGTCATTACCGTAGAGGACGATAAGCTTTCCGCCAAATGTGAGAAAGGCTCTAAAAATAAATAAACAGTAATACGAAAAGCGAAAGTGGCAGACTTGTCATTTTCGCTTTTTTCGTTTAAGATGTTATAGTAATAATATTTTAAAAGCGAGGTTTTTTTATGATACCACAGGATCCGGTCATGTTATTAAGCTTTATCAATCTGAAACTCCGTGACTACTACGGAAGCCTGGAGCAGCTCTGCGATGATCTTGATGTGAATGAACACGAGATCAGGGATAAGCTGGCATCCATCGATTATCATTACAATGAAGAGAGGAATCAGTTTGTATAATACAACCAGCAGTCTTACAGGAAAAAAGGGAACCAGATGTCTGATCTGCACCGGCTGCGGCAGATGTCCCGGAGTGATCCGGGGGATGCAGGTGGTGACGGAAAAGCTGGAGCTTCCTCCGTTATCTTTACAGAATCCGGAAGGTATCCGGCTGATGACAGTGGATATCGGAACGACTACCATTGCTATGCAGCTCTATGATGCAGACGGTAAAGTAGTGGACAGTTTTCCGAGTGTGAATCCACAGGTCAGCTATGGTGCCGATGTACTCTCACGGATAGAGGCGGCAAGGAATCCGGGGAAAGCAGCGGATATGCAGAAAAAAGTCCTGGGCCTCATTGAAAAGGGAGTGCAGCGGTTTTCCAAAAAGCTGCAGGAGAAGGAGTCTATACAGATGGTCATTGCGGCGAATACCACTATGACCTATCTGCTGATGGGCTGGGATCCGGCAGAGCTGGGCAGGGCACCTTTCCAGGTAAGTCATTGCGGAGCTGTGGACACGCAGATCGCAGGCATTTCCTGTCATATCATTCCCGGATTGTCTGCTTTTGTCGGCGGGGACATCACAGCAGGAATACTGGCCTGTCAAATGTTGGAGCAGAAGGAGCCCATGCTGCTCATCGATCTGGGTACCAACGGTGAGATGGCGCTGGGGAACAGACAGAAGCTGTATGCCTGTGCCACGGCGGCCGGACCTGCCTTCGAGGGCGGGGCAAACCGTGGTATCTGGGGCGCGGATATGGTGAAATTGTTACAAAAGCTTCTGGAAGAGGGATTGATGGATCGACAGGGACTGTTAAAGGAACCCTATTTTACGAAGGGGATCCGTATCGGAGATGTACTTGTCACGAAAGAAGCCGTGCGTGCGGTACAACTGGCGAAGGGAGCCATTGCCGCAGGCATAGAGATCCTGACGGAAAGCTATGGAATCAGATTTTCGGATATTTCTAAGGTAGTGCTGGCAGGAGGCTTTGGCTATTACCTGGATCCGAAGGCAGCTGCAGCCATCGGACTGCTTCCGAAGGAACTTACAGATCGTACCGTGACCGGCGGCAACACGGCACTTAGTGGTGCTGCACTGGTGGGAAACAGGATGCTGGCCGGACAGCTGCGAGCATGGGATGATCTGCACCGGCGGCAGGAATTACAGATTCAGATATTGAATTTGGCGGAGCAGGTAAAATTCACAGAAACATTCTTAAAAAAGATGGATTTTTGTTAAAATTGCGCAAAAAAGTATAACAAAACGCATAAAATGTTGTTTCATTATAGAAAAAATCATGGTATACTTCTTAATATGAATACATGTACCGGAGGATATTGTATGAGTACGAATGTTGAGAAAACAAAAAAATCTCTTTTTGCGGGGAAAAAAGAGAAAGCTTCCAAAAAGAAGCCAAAACCTGAGAAAAAGGTAACAAAAGTACCGAAGGAGAAGGCTGTAAAGACAAAGACACCGAAGAAGACATCCGGCAGGAGCGGGAAAAGCTCCAAACTGTTCAGTATACGCAATAAGATCGTAGTATGTTTCCTGGTGCCGATCGTGTTCATGATCATTATCGGCATTTCGGCATACCAGAAGTCTGCGGAAGGCTTAAGTGAGAAATATACAGATTCCACGTTACAGACTGTGCGCATGGCAACGGAATATCTGGAGATGACTTGTGATTTTATCCGTTCCGAGGGCTTAAAGTATGCGTATGACGATGATCTTCGGAAATATTTCCTGGGAATGTTCGAGGACAATCCGGTAGACAAGCTGAACTTCCTGACAGCTACGAAGTCGAATCTTTTATCGGTGCAGACGTCGAATCCGTTCATCAGCCATATGCACATTATTCCCAAGGAAGGTGTGGGACTTTTGTCTACCAAGCTTTCTTCCGGTGTGGATGGATTCCTGGATGAATATAAGGAGTCGGTAGCTTCCGGCGAAGGCAGAAGAAGCATCCCACAGTGGATCGACAGCCATCCGGTGCTGGATGAAAAGGTAAAAGAGACGCAGCAGGACTACATATTGTCTTTCCAGATGATGAGCCAGTCTAACAATGCCTGCGTTGTTATTGACATGAAGCCTTTGGCTATTACGAACTTTTTGAAGGAGATCGATATCGGTGATGACAGTATCATCGGATTTATCACTCCGAGTGGAAGAGAACTGGTAGTGGAGCAGCTGGAAGACGGTGAAGAGAGTACTCTGGCTGAGGATGAGAAAGTATTCGTCGATCAGGAATTTTATAATGGGGTAATGGAGCAGGCAGTATCGGATTCCGGCACTGCGGAAGTGGAGTTCCGTGGAGAAAAATACCTCTTTATCTATAGCCGCAGTGCGGAAGTGGGCTTTACCACCTGTGCACTGGTGCCTATGCGTGTGGTGACCAGCCAGGCTATGGAGATCCGTAATATGACCATTGGACTGGTGCTTCTGGCATGTGTGATCGTTGTGATCGTGGGTATCTTTATTACTGCCGGTATTGAGAATAACATGAAACGAATCTCCAGAAAGTTCGGTGATGTTGCACAGGGCGATCTGACCGTGACGGTATCTGCCAAGGGACATGATGAGTTCCAGGATCTGGCAGGATCTGCGACCAATATGATCACGAATACCAAGAAGCTGGTAAATCAGGTAAGCAATGCCACCGGAGAACTGGAAGTATCCGCACAGAATGTAGGACAGGCTTCCGAATTGATCCATGAGTATTCCCAGGATATTACCAGAGCCATCGGAGAGATCAACGAAGGCATGGAAGAACAGTCCAGACATGCACAGGAATGTGTGGAGAAGACAGATGTCCTCTCCAATGAAATGCAGGAAGTAAGCCGCGTGGTAGAACGTGTTGAGAAACTGGTGGATGAGACCGAGGGTATGATCAACAAAGGAATGGAGATCGTACAGGTACTGGGTGACAGAGCCGGCGAGACGACCAAGATGACTGCAAAGGTAAGTGACAGTATCGAATCTCTTCGTAAGGAATCCGCGATCATCAACAGCTTTGTCGGTACGATCACGGAGATCACGGAGCAGACCAATCTGCTGTCCCTGAATGCTTCCATTGAGGCAGCCAGAGCGGGAGAGGCCGGAAGAGGTTTCGCTGTGGTAGCGGAAGAGATCCGCAAGCTGGCAGATGATTCCGCCAAGGCGGCCGGTGAGATCAGCAATAATGTTGCGAACATTACTGCACAGACGCAGAACAGTGTAGACAGCGCAAGCCAGGCACAGGCGATGGTAGAGCTTCAGACCAAGGCAGTGGACGAGGTAATTGCAGTATTCCGTGAGATGCAGGCTCGCATGGGGCAGCTGATCGAGGGATTGAAGGATATTGCAGCAAGTACAGAAAAGGCTGATGGCGAACGTAGTGCAGCGGTAGCAGCAGTGAAGAATATTTCGGATATCATCGAAGAGACTGCGGGAAGTGCCGAGACTGTTAATGATGTGGCTAATAAGTTGCTTGAGCATGTAGAGAAGCTGAGCAATACGGCAAGTGTACTGGATGAGAATATGGAAGGTCTCAAGAACGAGATTTCTGTATTCAAGATTTGATGACAGACATAGAACAGAAAGGAACTTTGGAGTTTTGTGCTCCGAAGTTCCTTTTTTGCTGCGAGGAATTGCCGTTTGTCCGGATGCATATATTTTCTGTGAAAGCAGTAAGCGGATGGATGAAAATGAAAAAAACGCTGGTGGGAATTCTGGTTTTTGATATGATCATGGGAATGTTATGCCTGTGGGCCGGAGGAAAACGTCAGGATACTACAGCACCTGCTTCGCAGGAAGTATCGACCGGGAAGATCACCGGAGAGGAAGATGTGGCGAAAAAGATTGCGCTGACGTTTGATGACGGTCCGCATCCGAGGTATACAGAACAGCTTTTGGATGGTTTAAAAGAACGAAATGTGGTGGCAACTTTTTTTGTGACCGGGGAGAATGCACAGAATTATCCCAATATTATCCGGAGAGAACAGGAGGAAGGACATCTGATCGGAAACCATACGTACAGTCATATCCAACTCACCTCCGGGAACAGGGAAACGTTCCGGGAGGAACTGGTAAAGACCAATGAGATCCTGGAAAATATTACGGGGGAAAAGGTGAGCTTCGTTCGTCCGCCCTATGGAAGCTGGGACAAAAGCTTTGAAAAAGAATTAAATATGTTCCCGGTGCTGTGGAATATTGATCCACTGGACTGGTGCTCCCACAATGCAGAGTGTATTGCGGCAAAAGTGGTGGAAAAGGCCGGAGACGGTGATATTATTTTAATGCACGATTATTATGATACTTCTGTGACTGCTGCACTGGAAGTGGTGGATGTTTTGCAGAAACGTGGATTCCAATTCGTAACAGTGGAGGAAATATTGTTTGACTGAAAGCTTCAAGTGTGCGTATAATTGTCATGGAAATTACAGATGAGTTTGGAAACTGAGAAAGAAAACCTATGATAAAAATAGCATTTTGTGATGATGATCTGTCGGTACTGAGAGAATTTGGTGCGCTGATGGACAAGTATCGGGTAGAACGGAATCAGGATATTGTATATGCCTCATTTAACAGTCCGCTGGAGCTGCTGACGGAAGTGGAGAGAGGAACGAGGCTGGATATTATTTTTCTGGATGTGCTGATGCCTGCGCAGAACGGTATCAGTACGGCCATGGAAATCCGGCAGTATGATACTTCGGTAAAGATTATCTATCTGACATCTTCGGCAGAGTATGCTGTGGATTCTTATTCGGTAGGCGCTTATTTCTACCAGTTGAAGCCTATCTGGCAGGAAAGTTTTTACCGCCTGATGGATTCTGTACTTTCGGAATGCCATAAAGATAAGGAAAACAGCTTGATCCTGCGCAGCAGAACCGGAATCACCAGACTGGATCTTGACCGGTTGCAATATTGTGAGGTGATGGGACGGACACTTTTGTTCCACCGTAAGGACGGAGAAGTACTGGACAGTATCGGCAGATTGGATGATCTGTGCGAACAGTTGAAAGATTACGAACAATTTGTCCGCTGCCACAGGTCCTATCTCATCAATATGGATTATGTGCAGAATATTTCCAGTAAGACCATCACCATGACAGATGGCATACAGATTCCGATCCCTCATGGAAAATATTCGGAATTAAAAGATAAATTTTTTGATTATTTCTTTCGTAAAAACCAAACATTTTTATCATAGATGGAACCGCGAGACGACCGGAGAATATTTCTCCGGTCGTTTTATAACATATTTGGGTCGATTGGTGTCATGAAGAGTCTGAAACGGGTAAAATACAGTACAATATGTTCAGACAACAGAAAAATGTTGTAAGAAGGAGGAAATATATTATGAAGAACAAAACTTTTGCATGTGTGATGGGACTGGTACTGGCATTGTCCCTGACAGCCTGCGGTGAGGAAGAGGTAATTGTGGAGAACACCAACGAAGAAGTGTCTGTAGAAGTACAGACCCAGGAAGCAACAGAAGCTCCAACAGAGACTGTAGCAGAGACAGGTACAGAAGCAGAGGGCGGTCCCCTGTTACAGG
>ERZ827117.2009-NODE-2009-length-12838-cov-6.408824_pt1 | contig 12838 bp, 16 predicted proteins | sample MGYA00519920_ERZ827117 | MGnify/ENA primary metagenome ERZ827117 (study PRJEB31778, sample SAMEA3449260) | human gut metagenome | biome: human gut; feature: human-associated habitat; material: faeces | place: United Kingdom | collected 2010/2012 ...
TACCGCTTTCACACCGTACTGCTTTGCCACCGGCGCGATTCGCTGCTGAATTTCGCAGATTGAATAAATCATAAGCTCTCTTCCTTCGGGTTTATTATATCCGACAGCTAACAAAATGTCTACGTTTTAGTAAATTGTCCTCCATAGCAAGGCATTCGGAATAAGGTGCCACCCGTGTTTCAAAAAGGATTGCAGCTCGCGTGGCATCCATGTCAGATGTCTTCAACTCGGCTATTTTCATCTTGTCCTTACTCCAAAATAGCTAATATCGCTATCGGCGCTCACATACATCAAACTGCCCATTTCCTCTTCTGTAAATATATCGAAAAGTCGTGTTCATACCGCGATGCTGGCGTATAAAAACATCTTCGCAATTTTGGTGTTTCGTGATATATAGGAACATATGCAAGAAAAGTGGAAAGCCTTGTGACGCAAGGCTTTCCGTATAAGAAACCACCCGTGTTTCGATAAAAAAGTTCGAAACACGGGTGGTGTTCACTTGTCATGCCGTACCACTGTAGATTTTTGAACCCCCGGCTCAAAAATGCCATGTGCAAGTCGGAATTCTCCGTTCTTTTTTAACTTTTCTCAAACTTTTTTAATGGGTGCTTTCAAGAGCTGCTAATTGGCCGCGTGAAAAACCATTATGCGAAAACGCTATTTTTCCTCTGGCATCTCGCTCATATCCGCGGCCGCCCCTTCCAGAAGGTCAGTCACGACCTGATTGAGCTGCGCGGCGTTCTTCGGGGAGATGACCGGCGTATTGGACTGTGACTCAATGTCTTTCCTTGTTCGTCCGGCAACCTGTCCGCCAGCTTTAGCAACTTCCAGATTCTCTTGGAAGGTCGTGGGCTTTCGATCCTTTGAAAACTGTGTGGTGGTGGCTTCCGCCAGCATATTCAGCACCAGCTCCAGCGTGGTCATGTTATCACGAAGGTTTTCCTTTTTCAAGCCCTTTAGATTTTTGTATGCCGGGTGGACATCCCCGACCATGCGCGGGAGATCTCATCGGTGAGGATGGCGTACTCCACGCCCTTCTGCACGCCGCGGGCGTCCCATTCATCTGTCAGTTCCTTGCGGACCTGAATGGCTTGCAGCCGCTGGTTGATCCACTCGCGGGTGTACCCCTTTTTGAGATAGGTTTCCAGTGCCCGCTCGATGGTCAGTTCCGGGTCGATGGTTTCCTCAATGCGCTTCCGGCCAACCTGTGCTAACCATGCTCGGAAGGGTTCTGCTTTTGGAGAGGGAATAGATTGGACGATACGGAGGAGCTGCTCGGTGTCCGCTACATCGGTCAATCGTTTTTTTCCGTCTGGAGCAGTCATTTTCAACTGTACGATTTTTTCGTACAGTTCAACTGCGCCTTCAGACTTTAGTTTTCTCTTGAGATCACTCCAATAACGGCGTGGATTATCTGTGCCGCTCAACACCTCGCAGACATCGACAATGGAAAAATACCATTCCTCTTTTTCCTCGTCCCACGCCGTGCGGATACGTTTGTCCTCGAATAGCTGGATCTTATCATTCTGTTCCATTCCATTCACCTCACTGCAATAATTCTTTCAGCAAGCCCTGGCACCCCTCCAGCACATCCCGCCAAGTCGACTCGAAGTCCTCGGTATACCACGGGTCGGCAACATCGCGAGGGTGGTCGGTGTAGTCCATCAGGAGGTGCAGTTTGCCGGCAAAATCGCCGCCGCAGATGCGGTACATATTCCGCAGGTTCGCGCTGTCCATGCCAATCAGCAGGTCGTACTTGTCGTAGTCCTGATTGGTGAGCTGGCGCGCCGCATGGCCGTTGCAGGAGATTCCATGCTCCGCCAGCTTGCGCCGCGCCGGAGGATAGACCGGGTTGCCGATCTCCTCTCGGCTGGTGGCTGCCGACTCGATATGGAATTGCGACGCCAGCCCAGCCCTTTTCACCAAGTCCTTCATCACGAACTCGGCCATGGGGCTGCGGCAGATATTGCCGTGGCAGATAAACAGGATACTCTTCATACCGATTCTTCTCCGAAAACTCATCATTTTCTACAGTATAGCAGGTATCTACGCTTTCGCCAAGAGCAATTTCCGAATGTTCGGCTCTCTCAATCATCCGCAGCAGCTCCGTTTTGGATAAACCGCTTTCGGCGGCCTTCCGAATGTACCAGCACCTCTCGTCCATGGTCAATTCCGCCTCCATGATGACCACATTTTGTGTCCAGTTCAGACGCATTGCCGCTGCCAGCAACTCCGGCGTATCGCCGTACATCCGGTAGAAGTCCCGCATCCGGCGCACATTGCGGGGAGAGAAGCCGTCGGCTGCGGGATAGGCCGCTTGCAGGTATTCCGACGCCGCGACAGCGGCGCCTTTTTCGCCCCTGCCGCTGACCACTCTGCCAATCTCGCAGTACAGCTCCATCTGCGGGAGCTGCGCCGCAACAGCGGCGTCCAGCGCGGTGAACAGGGTGGTGTAATCTGTGGGCTTGCGGATATTCATAGCTTCTCCTTTCCGGCGTGGTGCGCCTGATCAACGCTCAAAGCAGAGAAAAGCACGGCGGTGTCACCGTGTTTTCCTCTGCTTTGACCTGCTTCAGATGATCCGCACGATCTGCTCCCACAGCAGGATGTGCTTTTCATCAATGGCTCGGTTGTCGTGGTAGTGGCCGAACAGCCAGTAGTGATATTTTGCTCTTTCCTGCACCTCCTGCAAGAAATCCGTGAGCCGATCCGCCTCGTTGTGGCGGCTGCCCATGAGGGCGATGCTGGTGGGGGCGCAGTGGGTAATGATGTAGTCCACCTGCCAGCCGACCGCGTCGAGGTTTCGCCGCGCCTGGTCATATTCCTCATCGGAGGGCAGCTCCTGCGCCCACCAAGAGATGTGGTTGACGCGGTATCTCGCTCTGGGCTTGCGTTGGAGCATCATGATCCTTCGCTCAAAATCCGGGGCATCCGGCTCCAAAATTCCATCCTCAATATCGTGGCTTTTTGCGCCGCCCATGGTGAAGAAGCGGTAACTCTCCAGCTCGAAGATCTGACCGCGCATCAGGTGCAGAACTTGGGGACGAATACGGTGTACCTTACCGTCGTGCCACTCTGCCGCGGGGTATCGTTCCAGCGCGTCATAGTTTTCGTGGTTGCCGCAGACGAAGGCGAGCGTGAAGGGCAGGCGTTCCAGCCAGTCCAGCGTTTCATCATCGCGGCTGTCACCAAACCACACGCCACCGAAGTCTCCTGTGATGATGACCGTGTCATCCTTTGTCATGTTAGCTTGTTCCGGGAAGTATTCCGGCTGGAAGCGCCGGAAGTTTCCGTGGGTATCTCCGGTCACATAGATCATGCAAATTTCCTCCTCTTGGGTTGGTCTACGGTCTGTTCGATTTCTACGCCGTTGCGGAAGGTGACCTTGATGCGGTTGTCCGCCAGAACGGTGACCTTTTCCAGCATCTGATAGACCACTCCATCGTCCCAATCCGTGATTCCCACAGTCACCGCGGTCATTGCCGTGGCTGCTGCATGGATACGGCGGCTGATCTGCTCCTGCTCCTGCTCTTGCCGGATACTGAGGATAGCGGCCTTTCGGCGTTTCAGTTCCTCCATTGTGGTGGAGATGGCACGGAAACGCTCGGCGTATTCGTCCACGTCACCATTTGCCGCCTCTGCCAGAAGCATATCGAACTGTTTGCCCAACTCCGTGACCGCTCGGTCAATGTCTCCGAGGCTCATGCTCTCACCGGGGACCGAAGCCAATTCCTGCTCCATCGCATCCACAAGCTGGTCCGCCAGCACCTTGCGCCCCGACATGGAGGCGTTGATGGCTGCCAGCATCGCCTGCTGAAGCGGTGTTTCATCCAGCGTCGGAGATTCTTTGCAGTATTTCTTGCCATAATCCAATCGGCTGTTGCAGCGCCATACGGCACGTTTCTCGCCGTGCTGCGTCCACACCACTCTGCGGTACGCTGTGCCGCACTCGCCGCAGAACAGACGGTCTGAGAGGGCGTAGCGGCTGGTGTAGGCGGCAAGACCGGTGGAGGCTCTCTTGGAGGGGCTTTTTGCCGCCTTGCGCCGCGCCATCTCCGCCTGCACCGCGTTGTACTTCTCACGGCTGACGATGCCCTCGTGGTGGTTCTCTATGAGGTACATGGGGAGCTGCCCTGTGTTTTTGATGACCTTGCGGTTGATGACATCCTGCTGAAAGGTCTTCTGCATCAGCACGTCGCCGCAGTATTTCTCATTCCGCAGGATGCTCTTGATATGAGGCAGCGTCCATTGCGGTGACTTCTCGGAATATGTCACGCCCTGCTCATGCAACTCGTCCCGCAGCATCCGTGTGCTGGCCCCGGCGAGGTATCGCTCATAGATCCAGCGGACGACCTCCGCCTCCTCCGGGATGATCTCCGGCTTATCGTCCGCGCCTCTGCGGTAGCCGTAGAGGTATTTGTACTGGATGGTCGCCTTTCCGCTCTCCATGGCGCGGCGTTTGCCCCATGTGACATTGGCGGAGATGGATTCGCTCTCGGACTGTGCGAAGGCACCGGAGAGCGTGATGCGCAGCTCGCTGTCCTCCTCCAGCGAATGGATGTTCTCCTTTTCAAAGATGACGGCGATGCCCAGCTCCTTGAGCGCCCGTGCGTAGTAGAGACAGTCCACTGTATTGCGGGCAAAGCGGGAGACCGACTTGGTGAGGACGACATCTATCTTCCTCTGGCGGCAGTGGCGGATCATGCGCATGAAGTCCTCGCGCTTTTTCACCGAAGTGCCGGTGGTGCCCTTGTCGGCGAAGATGCCCGCCATGGTCCACACGGGGTTGGACATGATCTTGTCGGTGTAGTATTCCTTTTGCACCTCGTAGCTGTTTGTCTGATCCTCCTCCTTGGTGGAGACCCGGCAGTAGGCGGCAACCCGGAGCTGTCTTTGCAGCTCCGCCTGCCGGACCGACTCCGGCTTTGCGGGGATCTTAATGACTCTTGGGGCGGTTTCGTTCACGGCTGATCTCTCCTCTCTATGGTCTGTCCGTTCTTCAGCGTCACGGTCACGCATTTGTTCGTCACACGCACCTTTGACACCGTGCTTTGCAGCAGCTCCGCATCCGGCTCCGTCATGGGCTTTCGGCCGGTGAGCAGCCGCCGCAGCCGCACGGTTTCGTATTCCGTGTTCCCGATGGCGTCGTACTGCTCTGCCGCCAGTTGAAGGAGCAGAGCTCTGGCGTTGTCCTCATCGATGGGCTGTAGCTCCAGTGCGGAGGTCAGCTCCTCCCGCGTTTTCCCGCAGGCAGCGCCGACCACTTGGGATACCGCTGGCTGAATACGGTCGGGGCAGCGTATGAGCTCGTTGAGCAGGTCGGTGACGATCTTCTCCACCCGCTCGGAGGGCGGTGTGCCGCAGAGCCTTCTGCGCGGGCGTTTTCTGCGGCGGGCGGGCTCTTGCCGTCCTCTTTTTCGCTGCCGTGCGGAGCTGCTCCGGCTCGATGAGTGCCGGATAGCCTTTCTCTCCGATATAGCGGCCATCCTCTAAAATACGGGAGACCATGTTTTTGTTCCATGTCCGTCCCGCATAGTAGGGGATCTCCTGCCGGCAGAGTGCCTTGGTCAGCTCACCCAGCGTAGCTCCCGTGCTGTAGCATTGGAAGATAAACCGTACCAGCTCCGCCTCCTCCGGCAGGATCGTGATCTCGCCCAGCGTCATACGGTAGCCGAAGGGCTGCTTTCGGTTTCCCATTATCGCACCGTCCTCTCAATGGATTCCCGCAGCTCCAGCCCGTTATGCAGGCGGAAGCGGAGGGTGTCGTTGCTCTCCACGATGATTTCCGCAACAAGCGCGCCGCACAGCTCTGTGTCGGGGCGGTCGAGGAAGTCCGGCCCATCCTCCAGCAGGGCTATCAGCTCCTGCGTCCGCTGGGCGGTGGCATCCCCCTCGGCAGCCATAAGCTTCTCTTTGTCCAGCTTGGCCTGCCAGAGCTGGCGGGTCAGCTCGTTGCTTTTGGATATAAAAATGTCAGGATCAACGAGGCCGTTTTGCTTGAGGAAGGCCAGCGTTTGATTCTGACTGGAGAGTTCGGATATTTTTTTGTTGAGGGAAACGATGTCCTCGCTCCAGAGCAATCTGCGATCCCGGATCGTCCGGAGGGTCTCGAGCATCTGCTCCAGAATGGGGAGGCTCTGATGCTTGAGCTTATAGTAGAGGCGGCAGAAGGCTTCATCCGTCTGCGCTCCGGCACGGGCTTGATGGCGCAGTCGCCTTTTTCATCGTGTCGGCAGCAGCACCAGTACCATCTGCCATTGACCCTCTTTGCCCGGATGCGGGAGCCGCAGGAGCAGCGCATCCGGACGCAGAGCCTTCCATGGGTGACAGCCTGCCCGACGCTGCGCTTTTGCATCAGTGTCTGTACCTGGTCGAAAGTTTTCCGTGGAATGATGGGCGGATGTGTTCCTACTGCGTAATACTGTTCATGCTCACCGGTGTTTTTGTGGCGGGTCGCAGGAAGTGTATCGCTGGTGTAGGTTTTTTGCCACAGGGAATCTCCTGTGTATTTTTCGTTGGTGAGGATGTATCGGACAGAGGCACTGTGCCATTTTTTTCGCTGGCCGCTGGAAATGCCCTCCTCGTTCAACATTTTTGCGATTGCAATTCTATTAACACCGTTGAGGTACCATTGAAAGATGCGGCAGACCACCAGTGCGGCGTCAGCATCGATTTCTATTTTCCTGCCAACAAGTTTGTAGCCGTAGGCCATGGACGAGGGAAGGAAAGTCCCTGCTTCCATTCTGCGCTGATAGCTCCAGCGCATATTGCCGGAGATGGATTCGCTCTCCTTTTGGGCGAAGGCGGCGTAGATGGCGGTGATGAGCTCGCTGCTCACATTGGCGGTGTCGATGCCCTCGCGCTCGAAGCGGACATTGACGCCCAGTTCCTTCAGCTCCCGCACTGCCTCCAGACAGTCCTTGGTGTTCCGGGCGAAGCGGGAGATGGATTTGACGAGGATCTGGCCGATGAGTCCTCTGCGGCAGTCCGCCATCATGCGTTGGAAGTCCTCCCGCTTTGCGGCGGAGGTGCCGGTGATGCCCTCGTCGGCGTAGATATCCACCATGCGCCATTCAGCCTTGCCGGAGATCAGCTCGGCGTAGTAGCGGTTTTGCGCCGCGAAGGAGTTGAACTGGTCATCGGAGTCCGAGCTGACGCGGGTATAGGCCGCTACCCGCAGCTGCGCATTCCGCGGCTTCTCCGCCGCCTCGATCTTGATGACGCGGGGCTGCGCTGCCAGTGCCGTTGTGCCGTCTGTCAGATGCTTTTCCGCCATGCCTGCTCACCTCCTGTTTTGGCAACACAAACACTACCACAACCTTATTTGGAAAGCTACTGAAAGATGAAGAAAATCAGAGAGAAATCATGATGTCCGCGCCGCTGTCCGCGGCAATCCGTGCCGCCACCCTCCGCAGCTCCTTTTCGCTGAAGCTGCCGCTTTCCCGAAGCTGGCGCAGCAGAAGGATGATGCCGTAATAATTGACGTTCTGATCCATATCGGTACCTCTTTTCTGAATTTTGCCTTGCGGCACAAATATGAGGATCGTCCGGGGGATAAGGAGGGGGTGAATGCAGGCCGTTCAGAGGATTAAAAGAGAGAAGAGAATGGATGGCGGAAAAGAGAAAGAGGAGGGGGACGATCCCCATACTTCTGCCGCAAAGCAGAAAAGGCCGCTCCGTAACGGGGCGGAACTGCTCCCTGCGGAGCGGCCTTCTTGCTCTTGCGTTGCTGCCTGTATTCGACACTACTTCCCCAGGCAAGGGCGGCGGCTGGAACCGCGCTGGCGCGCGTCACGGGAGTTTCACCCCTCCGAGGTTCTCTCGAAGCTGCGTACAGGAGTATCATTGTGGGCTGACGGGGTCATGGCGGAACAGCTTGCCAAAGCTGCCTTGACCTGAGTGGGTATCGCTCTGCACCTTCCATTGGCCGTCCTAATATGCGGATCATGCTCCGCACAGGTGGTCCTCGCGCACCCGGTCTGACGCTCGCGCCGTCAGCAAAGGTATTCCAGTCACCGGATATGACCGCCTGGGCGGTGTTTTTCAAGGTTCAGAAGATGGGGGATACTTGTCCCTTCACTAATCATCTTTTTTCAGGCTTTTTCACAACCATTTTTGGACCCCTTTTCAAAAATTTTCTCGTTTTTTCAAAGCGGAGACCAGCGATTTAGACACAGCCTGCTGTGTGACGCCTTCTGCTTCGGTGATTTCGCTCTCTGTTTTCCCTTCGATGCAATACTGCCGGAGTCTGTAAAACTGTGCCCCAGTCAGTATGCTTCTGATTCCAGAAACCGCTGCCTCCGCATAACGAATCTGATCTTCTCTGACCTGCCTTTCCGCTGCCAAAGCCTCCTCATTGGGAACAGCAAGGGCGGCTTCCGGAACCATGTCCATAGATGTGGTGTGGTCGCTTTCCTCCACATCGTTTTGTCCTCTGCGTGAAAGTCCTGGTCCGACCACCTCTTCCAACGGCGAAACTCTGCATCATCGGTGAAATCAGCACAGGTCAGGCAGATCAGATTTCCATCGGCGTCTGGAAGTACAATGGCATCTGGTTTTTTCTTGTTCAGTGCGCAGACGCTCCGTCTGTCATACATTTTTGGTTCCTCCATATTCTGAAATCTGTTGGATGTAAATGGAGGGCCACGGCAGCGGGGTCGCGCACAGGGCGCAAAAAAAGCCCACAGCGACACCGCTGTGGGCATAAGGATGTTCGAGGGTAACGATGGCGGACGGAGGCGGGGTATCCTCAAAAGGACGCAAAAAGTCAGGGCATCCGATGCCCGGCCATAGGTGAATGAAGGAAGGCTGCCATTCGGCAGCGACGACAGTACCGCGGATGTGAGGATACCCCATAAAAACCGCCTGTCCTGGCATTGAACCAATGTTTTTTCATTGCCGTGCAGGTTCGGCCTCTCCGCTCAAAGCATGAGATCACGGCAGAAAAGCGGAGAGATTGCTGTATCGCAGTCTCTCCGCTTTCGACATGGATGGCTGTTCAGAAGCTCTGAACAGGGGGAGGTATCAGATGGTGTGTTCTCAGTGGTCGAATGCCTGCCGGATCTTTCTTAGGCGGATACAAAATGCTGCTTCAACTCGCATGTTTGTTGCCTGCCGATTGGCCTCTTGTTCCTACATTTTGCTGACAACAGCCCTGATATCTACCGCTATAAAAGCTATCCCTCGCTTATTCATCTGCCTCCGATCATCCTTCTGGAAATCGCTCATTTGTGTGCTTCCGTCGATAGCTGGACCATAGTTGAAGTCCCACTGGGACAAACGGACTGGTAACGTCACATAGCTGCCGTGTTCAGCCGGATGCATCTGTTCCTGTGTTCATTTTTGAAATGATGTCAGAGAGGAAGCTGTCTGCGTTCCCGGCCCTCAGGTCCTTTTTCTGGAGCAGCAGCGCGCATTCATCGTCGCAGACCACAAGCCACAAATGCAATGATTCAAAGGCGCTCTTTATCCGTGTGTACGGGAGATGTTCTTCGTTCTCCTCCACGCAGATCGTTATGCCAGCATCCTCGAAGCGGATGGTGGTTTTGAGCTTTTCCCAATCAACGGTGCGCCGCAGCTCCAGCGCTTTCCGCGCCTCCTTTTTGCAGGACGCCGGTATGCGCGGCGGTGTTCTTCCGCGAGCAAGGGCAAACTCCAGCAGGCCTGCAATGATCACGGCTCCGCCCACAATGATCACATCGGTGGTTCTTGGCGGCATCATGCCAAGGATCAGCGTCAAAAGGCCCAAAGCCAGCAGGAACACGCCATAAATACGGCAGCGCACCGTCCGCTTTTCGCGCCCCGGGCCTTTCGCGGCGTGAGTTCTGATGCGGTCTATCGCATTCCACATAGCGGGGCAGCGCCGCCGGCTCTCAGCTTCCAAACGCTGGTGCAGCAGCTCTGCGGTTTCTCTGTCCACAGCAGGATCATCGTAGTTGCTTATTTGAAAAAGATACATGCGCTTCTCCATTTCGAAATCGTCTCATTGAGAGTGCCGGAAAATTCCATTCACAGCATATCGGACTGCCACCGGGCAGTCCGATATGCTGTGATGTGCTGATAGTTCCTTGCATGAGGACTGCCGACCGCTTGCGTCCTATTTTTCAAACAGATACAGCAGGTATCCGTAGCCCTCGGCCTCCATTTTTTCATAGGGGATGAAGCGCAGGGCTGCGCTGTTGATGCAGTAGCGCACGCCGTTGGGCGACTCCGGATCGCCGGTGAACACATGACCAAGGTGAGAATCTCCGGCGCGGCTTCTGACCTCCGTGCGGCGCATTCCGTGGCTCAAATCCTCTTTTTTCACCACAGCGGGGCCCTCGATAGGCTTTGTAAAGGCGGGCCAGCCGCAGCCGCTCTCGTACTTATCCGTGGAGGAAAAGAGCGGCTCACCGGTGACGACATCCACATAGATGCCCTTTTCAAACTTGTTCCAGAACTCGCCCGTGAAGGCACGCTCCGTGCCGCTCTCCTGCGTGACGCGGTACTGCTCCGCCGTCAGCTTGTCCCGGATGGACTCCGCCGCGGGCTTCCGGTAGTCGCCCGGGTCGATGCGCAGTTTGGAGAAGAGTTCCATCTCCGCGCGCGGAATATGGCAGTAGCCGTTCGGGTTCTTTTCGAGGTAGTTCTGGTGGTATTCCTCGGCGGGATAGTAGTTTTTGAGCGGGCCGATCTCCACAAAGAATTTCTCGCTGCGGCCGCGCTCTATCTCCGCGATGCGCTTTACCGTTTCTCTCGCGCTTTCGTTGGTGTAGTAGACGCCGGTCTGGTACTGGCTGCCCCGGTCGTTGCCCTGCCGGTTTTGTACCGTGGGGTCGATGACATAGAAGTAGGCCAGCAGCAGCGCGTCGAGGCTCACCTGCTCAGGGTCATACTCCACGCGCACCGTTTCCCGAAAGCCCGTGTTGCCCGCGCAGACGGTTTGGTAGTCGGCGTCCGCCTCGCAGGTGCCGTTGGCGTAGCCGCTCTCGGCATCGATAACGCCGGGGATGGACTGCATCAGCTGTTCCATGCCCCAGAAGCAGCCGCCCGCCAGATATATGACATTTTCCGTGGTATCCATATACATGCTTCCTTCACCGGATATATCAGAGGGCTGTCCGGTCATTTCCTTCTCGTCCGTTTTCTGCGGCATATTTTTCTGCCCGACAGTGCAGCCGCTCAGCAGCAGTACCGAGGCGAAAAGCAGTGCCAATACACTTCGATACATCGCGTTTCCTCCTTCAGGGGAATCAGGACTCACTCCGCCCCTTCCTTATCCTGTTCTTCGCTGCGGTCGGGCCGCAGGACAGTATACAGCAGCGATCCAAGGATGCATCCAATGCCTGCAAAGAGCCACGGACCCGAGGTGATAGCGCAGGTATCGGCGGCGCAGCCTGCATAGCGGCGGTACAGCCATGCTCCGGCAGTGCCTACCAGAGGTAGCGAAATGGCGCGCAGAATATCTGCCGGCTTACAACGCTTTTTCTTCATCATGGGCACTTTTTAAATCTCGGGTCAGCCCACATCGGCGGCGAGCGCCTGCTCGATGAGCTTTTGCAGCGTCTCCGCCTGCTTCTTTTCCGTGATGGCTCCTACGATGGGTTCACCCACGATATTGCCGCTGCGGTCAACCACATAGGTGGTGGGATAAGCAAAGATGTTGGTAGTAAACTTTCCCGCCTCACCATCTGAGTCAAAATACACATTCTGATAGGTGGCGCCCTTCTTGGCCAGCACGTCCTTCGCCTCGGAAATCGCTGCCTCGTCGCCGTCCAGCGTGAAGGTGTTGACGCCGATGAGGGAGCCGCCCTTCTCCGCCAGTTCCTTATTCAGCGCGTCCAGCTCGGCAAGCTCTCCCACGCAGGGATTGCAGGTGGTGAACCAGAAATTCACTACGGTGACGGCGTTGCCGGAGAACAGCTCGTCGCCCTTCACCGTGTTGCCGTCCAGGTCTTTCCCTTCAAAGGCGGGGAATTTCTGCATACTGCCGTCGTCGGGAGGGGTGCTCGTGTCGCTGCCTGCGGGCATGCTCATATCGCCGTCCACGGATTGCTGCACGATCTCGGGGTACTTTTCCTCCAGCGCGGTCAGCTTGTTTTCAATATTGCCGATCTCCGTGGCGGCCTCCTTCAGCCACTCATACTCCTCATCGCTAAACTCTTCCTTGGCGTCCTCGATGGTCTTGAGCAGGAAGTCGCCGTAGTTTTTGCCGTCCTCCTGCATGGTCATGCCCTTATCGGCCGCCATGAACACCTTCTCCCAGAGCTCGGTTTTTTCCGACAGGAGCGCGTTCTCCTGTGCCATGAGTTCCTTGTGCATGGCGAGCGCTTCCTCGGCGGTTTTCGGCTCGCCGGTCATGGCGGAGCTGTCTCCGCTCATATCCGCCTGCTTGTCGTTGTCCTTTGCGCCGCAGGCCGCCAGGGCCAGCACCATCAGCACGGCAAAAGCCAGTGCAAAAATTCTCTTCATGTTCATTTCGATTCCTCCATCGTTGTTTTCTTTGATGTTTCTTTCCCGCTGCCGAAGCCGTAGCGGAAGCACACGGCGTTCGTCGGACAGGCACGGATACACATCCCGCAGCGGATGCACTCGGTATGGTTGGGCGTTTTCGTCACATCCACGTCCATCTTGCAGGCTCTGGCGCATTTCCCGCAGGAGATGCACTTATTCTTATCCACCTTCATCTGGAAGAGGGACACCCGGTTGAACAGGGCGTAGAACGCACCCAGCGGGCAGAGCCACTTGCAAAACGGCCGGTAGAACAGTACGCTCAGCACGATCACCGACAGCAGGATGCTGAACTTCCATGTAAACAGCTTGCCCAGCGCCGCCCGGATGCCGGAATTGGCAAGGGACA
>ERZ827117.2023-NODE-2023-length-12767-cov-19.311517_pt1 | contig 12767 bp, 10 predicted proteins | sample MGYA00519920_ERZ827117 | MGnify/ENA primary metagenome ERZ827117 (study PRJEB31778, sample SAMEA3449260) | human gut metagenome | biome: human gut; feature: human-associated habitat; material: faeces | place: United Kingdom | collected 2010/2012 ...
TTGCCAACCGCATCATCGAACTGACACCGAACGGTATCATCGACAAGATGATGGAGTATGACGAATATATCACGTCCGATCACATCAAGGAATTGAGAGCGAAGATGTACGGGGATAAGTAATTCCCCGTCTTGGATGTCGTAGCCATCGTATAAAACTTAGGCGCGAATTACACGGATAACACGTTTCTGATTTTAAAGAAATCGTGCAATTCGTGTAATCCGCGCCTGATTTTTATAGATAGGATTCCATTCACCTGTTCTGATGAGATTATTTATTTAGCCCAATATCAGATGTGGAGGTGAGTGCATACCTAAATCGGTGTTTGTGATGTGACAAGTACTTTATTATACCTCTTCCATCAGCGCCAGCTCCCAACTGCGCCATACGATCGTTGCCAGTTTCAATCCCCCTTTCTCACGAGCTTCTGCCACACATTCATCCTTGCTATAGCGAATCAACTGTTCCCGTGCATCATCGGCAAGTGCGCGTATCTCTTTCTCCGATGCTCCTGCTTTCGCATACTTCACCTCCAATAGATACGTGTACGGTGGAGATACAGGTGCCGCCGGACTGGGCTTAAAGAAGAAATCGGCAAACCCCTTATTCATTTCATATTCCGGATATAGTTGATAATAGCGGAACATACTTAGATAGGCGAGGAGGAATCCTTTGATATGAGCTTCTCCTTCTATGTACTCCCTTATCCGGCTCTGCTCCCGAATGGCCTCTGCTAGAAATTCGAACAACGGTTTCCAGTCTCCTTTGAAGGACATATTCTCAAACAGAGTGCGCAAGCGGTTTACGTCGAGCTTGAAGATGTCATGACGGGCATATCCCTGAATCAGGAAATTGAATAGCTGTTCGCGAACCACCAGATTGGGAATGTGCAGGATGGGACGCCCCATCATATCCACCCCTTTGATAGAAAGCAGTCCGAAATAGAACAGCAGAGATTTGAAGTTGCCCACGTCCGTCATTTCCAGTGCGGAGAAATGGGTGACTATTTCAGTCACTATCTCGCCTTGCTCCGCAATCTCCTTGATGACGGAGAAGTTTTCGCCCAGTCCATGGTCGAGACGGACAAGGTAGGCAAGCTTGTTAAAGTCCGTACGGATATTGGGATCTACAATCTCTTTAGGTTTCACTCCGTGCAATATCAATGACTTCATGCAGTAGAGCACCATGTCCGAGTTGAACATACAATCTGCTAATTTATTTTCACTGAAGCAATAATTGTCATAGTTAGGCTTCATCATTGTCACCGCATCGTCTACCGACATCGGGAGAGCGCCTTGTTCCTTATAATACGTCAGCATCTCGCGCAATTCCTTCTCGCTGAAACCTACAAGGTCGTTAAACCAAGGGTCGGTGGTGATATTCGTTCCGATGTTGAATCCGCTTGTCACGTCGTCCATCGTCACCGGGCTTACTCCTGTGATGAACAAACGGTTGACGGCAGAATCCATTCCCGTCGTGGCGGCTTTGATTACATTGAAAAACCTGCGGATATACCCTTCGCCATGCGTCGCTTTTCGATATAAGTCCGTGCCGTAAGTAGAAAGAATGGTATTCGTGAAATTATCGTATTCATCAATCAGGAGATAGATTTTGATGTCTCCCTTGAGGGTGGCATACGAATTGATGGCGGATAGCAGTGCTCCCGGTTCTTCGAGCGTTTCTTCGTTCAGCACGTTCCAGATTTCCTTTCCCAAAATATGTTCGTACTTTTGCAGAAAATGTCTTAGTTTCCCGCAACAATGCAACCGGAAAGATTCCTCCACCTCATTGATATTCGAGCTCACCTCCGAGAAATTGAATCTCATGATGAGAAACTGGTTATGTATCGGCGTAGGATGCTGCCCGATATACAGATTGCCGAACAATTCGTCGAACTGGTCGGCATACCGAACGTCATAATAAGCCTCCAGCATCGCCAGCGTCAGACTTTTCCCGAAGCGCCGGGGACGGATCAGGAACAGATAAGACGGTTGCATTTCTATCTTTTCGATAAACATCGTCTTATCCACATAATAATAGTTTTCTTTTTGGATGCGACCGAAATCCGTCAATCCGTATGGTATTTGCTTCATCATATTGCGATTCCTTTCTTTATTCATCATTCATATCGAGCAAATATACGGAAAAACGGATGAAAGTGACACGTTTAATGCCACTAATTTATCCGTTTATCTGTTATTTCGTGCAAAAACGACTATTTGGAGGAAAAAGCTATTTTGTGGAAAAACGACTATCCGTGTGAAAACTGCCATTTCGCGGGAAAACTACAACTCCAACCCCGTCTGCACCGGGAGCTGCGGGCGTATTGAATTTTCTTTGCGCTCTTCGGCCGAATACTCCACCACCCAATATTCCGTGATATTGTTGGAGGTCTTCCGTGAGTGGAAATGGTTGTTTTCCAATACCGTGACCAGCATTTGTTTCATCTGTGCGTTGGCTTGTGTGCGCCCGTTCATGCTCAATACCGACAGCAGGTAGGAGGCAGGATACCATTGCGCCTGAATATCGTTCGGTCTGGCTGCCCGGAAATAGAAGAAAAGATTCTCCTCTACCGGATCTTTTTGGCGGAACGCCTCATTGCGGTTGTTGAGAAACGTAATCTCTTGGTTCTCATACCAATATTGAAACCCCTGCCGGTAGAGTGCGTATGCTTGTGCATATATCCCCTGATGGTTGACAGGCGTGTGATAATCTATTTCCAGCAACGTATTGAACAGGATGCGCCTGTTCTCGCCGATGTCCGGCAGACAGTGCGGATTGTTGGTGCTGGCGATGAATGATGCGCGGCGGATGAACGTATAATTTTGGATGTCGTAAACCTTCCGTTCGTTCATTACATCTTGCGTGATGAGACTTTTCAACTCCTGCATGCGTGCGGGAGAGAGCGTATCAAACTCATCCAGATTGATGAGCAGGCAGGACGACATTTGCAGGAGATGGTCTTTGTTGTCGGGACTAATCATGCCGTTGCGATAATAATCCTTCAGCTCCGGTGGGAGGAGATGGCGGACAAAAGTACTCTTGCCTTTTCCCTGTGCGCCGTGGAGCAGCATCAACTGGTGGTTTTGCGCTTCGTCGTCGATGGCACATGCCACCATTCCCACCAGCCAGCGGCGGAAGCTGTCTTCAAAAAAAGCCTGGTCTGCCGCTTTCACTGTTTTTGTCAGTTGGCCGATGTGGTCTGTTTTCCCGTCCCATGTCTGGAGTGAGGTGAAATAATGGACAAACGGGTTGAACGGCTTTGCATAGTCCGAGTCCACCAGTGCTTTCAAATTAGCTTGCGAACTGTATATCTTCTTCATCTGTGCGTTGATATAGAATGTGTTGACATCCTTTGTGCGCAGTGTGCTGAAAGGCGGCTGCTCTGTTTTAGGGAGATCAGGTATTATTTTCCGGAACTCGATTTGCTCTTTCACCACGTTTCTCCTGATTTCGTAGTGTTCGTCCATAAATTTGATGACCTGGCATATTCTCGGTTGTTGGCTTTCTTCTTCTGCCTGGTCGGTCTTTGAGGTGTATTGGTAGGCATTGTGCAGGGGGAGTGTGAGGTCGAAGTCGGGTAGGTCGCCGAAATGACTGTGTGCCAGACTGACGGATTCCTCTTCCGTGATATGGCGGTGGTAACACTGATTGCCGAGACAATAGAAGAAATTGTCCCGGTTGCCTATCTCGAGACGTTCTTTGCGTTTGGTGTACTCCAGCGCCTTGCGGAAGTCGAGTTGCACTTGCAGGTCGATGGGCGACGCATTCTCCTGCACGGGGAGGAGCGGGGATCGTTTTCCCGGATTCTTGCGTTTCTTGTTTTTACATTCTTCTTCAGTGGGCAGTGTCACTTTTACGGTCAGCGGCTTCACGTTTTCCAGTCGTTCGGTAGAGAGGAAAGCGTCCGGATCGTGCGACACGAAGAATCCGCGTCCCGGGTCGCTCCCGCTGGTGTCTACTTTGGTATTGAGCAGCTTTTCATATTGGCTGCTTGCCAGGGCGTATATGCGGTGGTGGTAGCGTTCGAGGGTGAGGAAGTCTACGGTTCCCAATGCGTTCAGTTCGGTGCGTAAGGCTTCCGCCTCATTGCCGGTGAGGTAGACGAAGATCTTCAGCCCGTGCATCCGGGGGCTGACGAAGCTGCCTAGCGTGTCGGGGCAATCGTTCACTAGTTGGCGGAATTCCGGGATCTTTTCTGCCGGCATATCGTCACAGTCGAGCGTGATGATGTCCTGATACGTGTCCAGACTGTAAGCCAGCCTTTCCTTGGCGTAAGTAGCCGTGATGGTGCAGTAGGGCAGTTGCTTCTTCATGTGGTCTGCTTTCACCGTTTCTCCTGCATCCATTGCTTCCCGGAGTCTCCGGATTCTGTCGCGATAGATATCTCCCCGGATAAATTCGAACATTTGCCGGATACTGATACTTCCTGATACGAGTGATAATCCCCTGTATGTCGTTATTGAGATATTTTCCATTTTAATTATTGATATGAATGTAAGTCGTGTCAATATTAACACACTGCAAAGGACGGCTTTTCATGTAGAATAAAAAAACTGCTTTTGGTACTCAAAAAGCAGTTTTTTAACAGTCGGTTCTTTCGTGTTAATCCTCAAGAAGCGTTCTTTTCATTCTTTGTATCTCATAATCAATCTCTTCTACGCTTAATGATTCGTCCGAATCATCCGATTTCTTGAAATCAACAGCCATAAACAACAACTCTGCAAAGTATTTGGGGCTTTTAATGTTAAAAACAGAGTCATGGTCATAACAGAGATGGACAAAGGGGAGGAGAAACTTCTTGCGGTCGCCTGGACTTACCTCTATTCTGTTGGTATACAAATTGTTGACAGTGCCAAGCATTTGCGTGATAAACTGGGATACTTGGGGAAATTCTCCCTTTTCGAGTGTTACAGCCTGTTTGTTCTGGTAAACGAAGCCTTCGGAAAAAATGTCTTTTTTCTCATGATTTTAAGTGTTATTTGATTAGTGTTAAAAAATGTTGGTCTAAAAAGACGCAAAGGTACGTTTTATTTTGTTTCTATCGTTTACTTATACTTTTTATTCTCTTTATATATTTTATTTGATGGAAAAAGCGTGTAATTGAGGTGGAACCCCTCCACCTCAATTACACGCTTTTTCTATATAAAAAGAATATTCTCTCGCGCCTGCGCACGTGTACATTATTAAATAAGAAAACACACAGCCTGTTTGTCCTCAAGATACCATGTATTATACGGAGTCCTATCATAATGTCGACAGGGCACAGTTGCAGGGCTGGCATTATAAAACAGATATTGGACAGAATACCCCCATAACCGCTTTTGTTTTCATTATAGCTAATCTTGATTTCATTATAGCTAATTCTGATTTCATTATAGCTAATTTCGATTTCATTATAGCTAATTCTGATTTCATTATAGCTAATTTCGATTTCATTATAGCTAATTTTATTTTCGTTATAGCTAATCAGCACTTGCCCTAAAGAGATTCATGGCTCATCAAGATACCTCACGATGAGCCGCACCTGCCTTGCACTATAAGCGTGGTCGTTTTTTCCTTCGCCGCCGCTATACATTGCGTCATATAATTCCTTGTTATTTCTGATCCACTCCCTCATTTTTCGCATGGCATACACCAACGGTACATATGGATTATATAAATGTGCCAGCTCCGATTTCAAATACGGACGTATGACAAACGGCTCCTCTGCTATCTCTTCTTTTTCTGCTTTCATATCTTCGGAAAATTAATTTTATCGTATTCCAAATATACGGAAAATCTCCCGCTTGTCCAAGTATATAAGTAAAATAAAATCACTCTGAATAAAAGTAAATACATTCTGAATGAAAGTAAGACAAACTAGGTCAAAGTAAGACAAAGTACGTCATTTCATCCCCTTATAATACACTACCTTTGAGGTATCGAAAGAAAAAGAAACAGAGCTCGTTCCTCTCTTCCGATATTGATTGCGGCAACCGCAATCTGTAATATTTATTTTTCAATTATTAATTCTCAATTTTTAATTTATCATGGCAATACCATTTAAAAGAATGGGTCGTAAAGACCCGAGAAAGGTTGATGGGGTGGTGAAGTATCATCCGCAACTTGTGACGCAGGGACAGAGTGTAGACCTGGATAAACTTGCTTACACGATGAAAGAGAAAAGTTCCCTGTCGTTGGGTGACATTCAGAGTGTGCTGACTAATCTCGTAGAAGCGATGCGTACGGCGCTGTTCGACGGTAAATCCGTCAATATCCATGATTTTGGTGTATTCAGCCTTTCCGCTACCACGCGGGGAGTGGACACGAAAGATGAGTGTACGATGAAGAACATCAAGACGGTGAACATCAATTTTCGTCCTTCGAGCAGTGTCCGTCCTAATTTGACGTCTACCCGTGCCGGTGAGAAAATCGAGTTTCTGGATCTCGACGCGCCCAAGAAAAAGAAAACCGATGGTGAAGATCCCGGTGATGAAGGTGGCGGAGACTCCGGTGGAGGTAGTGGTGAAGCTCCGGATCCGGCAGCTTAATTCGTAGAGTGCAGATAATGTTTACAACTGATAAGAAAAATAGTGGCACTATGATGAGAAAGATTAATTTGATCGTGATCCACTGTTCCGCCACCCGTGCCGACCGTTCTCTCACCCTGGATGACTTGGAGATGCAACACCGTCGGCGTGGATTTAACGGAACAGGTTATCACTACTACATCCGCAAGGATGGAACAGTGCACCTCACCCGACCGATTGAACGTATCGGTGCGCACGTGAAAGGATTCAACTCGAACAGTGTCGGTATCTGCTACGAAGGCGGTTTGGATGCCCACGGTTGTCCGGCAGACACGCGGACACCGGAACAACGGGCGGCACTCAAACTGCTGGTACATCAATTGCTTGAGACTTTTCCCGGTAGCCGGGTGTGCGGTCACCGGGATTTAAGTCCCGACCGCAACGGAAACGGGGAGATTGAACCGGAAGAATGGATCAAGGCGTGTCCGTGTTTTGAGGTGAAAGCGGAGTTTTGAACTCCTGATGAGTAAAAGCTTAGTTCTCAATAGGACAACAACGATATGTGTCCAACCAGACAACGCTGATATGCGTTCAGCCGGATAACGACATCATGTAGTGAGAATCGTTTTTTTAGGAAGTAGTGCGCAGGTCATAGGAAGTAATGAATCATTTAAAGAGTTCGGAAAGGAGGTGTGTAGAGTTATGGCAAGTAAGAAATCCCTTTGGGATATGATTTTGAAAGTAGTCATCGCGGTGGCGTCAGCAGTAGCAGGCGTATTTGGAGCTAATGCGATGAGTCTGTAAGAAACAGAGGATTAGTTTATTTGAGAGAGGGTGCATAGGTTTTCTATTTCACCCTCTCTATTTTTTTACTCATAAAATAAATCGTATATTTATTTCTTATAAACCAACTTACTCGGAACTCCCTCCCCGAACAAATTATCACCCAGCGTCGTAATCTTATTTCCGGTAGCCAACACATAGCGGAGATTATCGCATCCCATAAAAGCACCGAACTCGATAGCCGTCACACTGGCCGGCAGCTCCAACGTACCGCAAAGGCGACCGCAGTTGCTAAATACCCGCTGTCCGATAGATTTCAGATTATGAGGTAATTTCATATTCAACAGATACTTCTTCTGTGCGAAAGTGAAGTCGGGGATAGCCGTTGCGTTCGTTCTGGAAATATCGACAGAGACGAGATTCGGCATATAATCGCGGATCAGTTTGAAGTCGGCGTTATCCAGCTTGCCCTCAACGGTCAGGAAGTTGATGTCTCTGGGTTGCAGTCCCGCTTTCAGGATCTCTTCTTCCAGTTTGCCCATGGCGCCCACTTGCAGGGTAGTCTCTACCGGTTCCCCCTCGATAAACGCAAAGTTCTGCCATCTGTCCTTGTAGCGGTAAGAGTCGCTGCTGCCCAGGGGGACGAAGATAGCGGTAACGCTGTCTGCCAACGCTTCCGGCAACAGGTTGGGAGCTGTCTTCTTGCGGATCTGGCAGATTTTCAGGTTCTCGCAACCTTTGAAGGCGGCATCTTCGATATTCTTTGTTTTCTCCGAAAGAATCACTTTCTCCAGCGTGGCTTTGCCTTTGGTCACTCCGTCCACCACATTCGAGAATGCGTATGCAGGAATAAAGTTCGGCATATAAATATAGAATTTCCCGTTGGGATAAGTGCCCGCTTTTCCGCTGTACATCTTGATTTCAGCGTTCGAAATATCCAATACTTTCAGATTATCAAATTCGTCACGGAGATGGCGGAAGTCCTCCGCGTTCAGTTTGCCGGTCAGTGTGAGATGGGTGACACTGTTGGCTTCCTCTTCAGTCATCATGGAAATCAGCGTACCGGGCTTACTCACATAATACGTTTTACTCACTTGGGCGGCTGCTCCTAACGCATTAGCGGCCAATAAGAAACTTATCAATAGTAGTTTTATTTTCATAATTTTGTAGATTTGTTCTGACAAATATAGGAAAAATAGAGAATACATGATGTTTTTTTATGTTTTATATCTAATTTTGTAGCCGGATTAACAAATTGTAAAAATGGAGGCAGACAACATTGCTGGGGGCAAAGAACCCAAAAGACTTCCTGTGTGGGCTTGTATCCCGCTGTTTATTGTGATACTTTTCATCCTTCTTGGATTGTATGGTACGCTGGCCCGCGGATGTTTGTCGTTGGTGTTGGGTGTGGAAGCCCGCCATCCGGGAGTGATGGGATACATTATCCTCGAAGCCAGTATGCTGCTCGCCGTTCTGACCGCCGCCATTCCTATGCTCCGCTTCGAACGCCGTCCGTTTTCTGATTTGGGGCTCTCCTTAAAAGGACACGTCAAGGGACTGTGGTATGGCTTCCTGATGGCAATCCTGCTCTATCTGTTCGGCTTCGGAATCTCGTTCGTCTTGGGAGAGATAGAAGTCACCGGTTTCCAGTTCAAGCCGTTGGACCTGCTGGGCTCGTGGGTATTTTTCCTGCTGGTCGCCTTGTTCGAAGAAATACTGATGCGCGGCTATATCCTCGGACGCCTATTGCATACCACCATGAATAAATTCCTGGCGCTTTTCGTCTCGGCAGCGTTATTCGCCTTTATGCACATCTTCAATCCCGAAATCGCTTTCCTGCCTATGCTCAACCTGTTGCTGGCAGGTATGCTGCTGGGAGCTTCCTATCTATATACGCGGAACCTGTGTTTCCCTATCTCGCTCCATCTTTTCTGGAATTGGATTCAAGGCCCCATCCTCGGCTATCAGGTAAGCGGAAACAACTTCACCACCAGTATGCTGACTTTGCGTATGCCCGAAGAAAACGTACTGAATGGCGGAGCCTTCGGTTTTGAAGGCTCGCTCATTTGCACAGTACTTATGATTGTATTTACGATTCTGATCGTGTGGTGGGGAGAGAAAAGAGAAGCAATCAGTCTTGCGGTACCCCGATCATGCTAAGTTGAATCCGTTTCCGGTCATAATCTACATTCATCACCCTCACCATGACGTGCTGATGGATGGACACCACTTCTGTCGGATCGGAAATGAACCGTTCCGCTAATTGAGAAAGGTGTACAAGACCGTTCTCCTTAATTCCTATATCGACAAACGCCCCGAAATTAGTGATATTGCCTACAATGCCCGGAAGAATCATCCCTTCGCGCAAATCGGCTATGGTGCGTACGTTCTTGTCGAACTCGAAGACTTTGATAGCCTTGCGCGGGTCACGTCCCGGCTTGTCGAGCTCCTGCAGAATGTCCTGTAAGGTAGGCAGGCCGACGGTAGGAGTGATGTAGTCGGAAATATTGATCTTCCGGCGAAGTTCCTTGTCGGCTATCAACTCGTCGATGGTGCATTTCAGGTCTTTGGCCATTTGCTCTACGATGTGGTAACTTTCCGGATGCACGGCGGTATGATCCAACGGATTTTTAGCTCCGGGGATACGAAGAAATCCGGCGCATTGCTCGAAGGCTTTGGCGCCCATGCGCGGCACTTTCATCAGTTCTTTCCGCGAACTGAAAGCTCCGTTTTCCGCCCGGTAATTGACAATGTTCTGTGCCAGTTGGGGGCCCAGACCGGATATATAAGTGAGCAGATGACTGCTTGCCGTATTGAGATTTACCCCGACCAGGTTCACGCAATTCTCTACCGTCTGATCGAGTGCTTTCTTCAGCTTCGTCTGGTCTACATCGTGTTGGTATTGACCCACGCCGATAGACTTTGGATCTATCTTCACCAACTCTGCCAACGGATCCATCAGGCGGCGTCCGATGGAGACTGCCCCACGCACCGTTACGTCGTAATCCGGAAACTCGTCACGAGCAATTTTGGAAGCCGAATAAATGGAAGCCCCCTGCTCGCTGACTACAAACACGGGTATCTGACGGTCGAAACTCTGACTGTTGATGAAATCTTCCGTCTCCCGGCTTGCCGTTCCGTTGCCGATGGAGATGGCTTCTATCTGGTAGGCCTCAATCATCTTGCGAAGTTTCGAAGCAGCCTCGCCGGTCTTGTTGATCGGAGGATGCGGATAGATATTCTCATTATGCAACAGATTGCCTTGCGCGTCGAGACAAACAACCTTACATCCGGTACGGAATCCGGGGTCGATGGCGAGCACCCGTTTTTGTCCCAATGGCGGAGCGAGAAGAAGTTGGCGGAGGTTTTCGGTGAATACGCGAATTGCTTCATCGTCGGCTTTCTCTTTGGATTGGGCGGCAAATTCTGTTTCAATGGAAGGCTTGAGCAAACGTTTGTAAGCATCCGTCGTGGCTTCGTCCACTTGTCGGCTACATTCGTTATTGCCACGTACGAATTGGCGTTCCAAACGTTCGATGCAGGCCTCGTCGTCGGGATTGATAGACACTTTCAGCAACCCTTCCGACTCTGCCCGGCGGATGGCGAGCAGACGGTGGGACGTGCAACGTTTCAGTGGCTCGGAGAAATCGAAATAATCGCGGTATTTCGCTGCTTCTTCCTCTTTTCCTTTGACTAGTTTGGCCGTAATCTCTGCCTGGCGCCCGAACTGGTTACGTACCGCGTTACGGGCACGCTCGTCTTCGTTCACCTGCTCCGCGATAATGTCACGCGCACCTTTCAGTGCGTCGTCCACATCTTTCACTTCACCTTTCACAAAGGAAGCGGCTTTGGCGCTAAGGTTGTTTTCCCGTTGCAACAGCAGGATGGTGGCAAGCGGCTCCAGTCCTTTCTGGCGGGCCACTTCGGCACGTGTCTTCCGTTTGGGTTTGTAAGGGAGGTATATATCTTCCAGTTCCGTCGGGTTCCAGGTGTCGTTGATGCGCTTCTCCAGTTCGGCAGTCAGTTTGCCCTGTTCGGTGATGGTGCCGAGAATTGTTTCTTTCCGTTTGGCTATGTCGCACAACTTATCGTGTTGCTCTTTGATCTGCTCTATCTGCACCTCATCCAGCCCGCCAGTGGCTTCTTTGCGGTATCGGCTGATGAAAGGAATCGTAGCACCTTCGCCCAAAAGATGGAGCGTGCTGCTTATTTGTCTTTCCGGTATGCCCAGAAATCCGGAAATCATCTTGTGAAATAATTCCATAATTTGTATTTTTTGACAGTAAATGAGCGACAAAAATACATATAAATCTGTTAAACCCGACAAGTTTTACTATATTTGCAACTCAATTAATGAATTAACACATCAAAACTGCATTATTATGCTGGGACGTCTTGGGTATTTTTTTATCTGTTTTCTTTGGCTCCTGCAGTCATCGAAGGTCTTGGCTGTCTCTAACGATAAGAAACCTATTCTGATTATCTGTTCTTATAATCCGGCAGCGCACCAAACATCGGTCACTATTTCCGATTATATGGATGAATATAGTAAGTTGGGAGGACAGCGCGACATCATCATCGAGAATATGAACTGTAAAAGCTTCTCGGAAGCTCCGCTATGGAGCAAAATGATGACACAGATTCTTGCTAAATATCAGGGGGAAAAGCATCCGGCGCAGATTATTTTGTTAGGTCAGGAAGCATGGGCCGCTTATTTGTCGCAGCGGGATGAAATGCAGGTGAAAGTGCCCGTGATGTGCAGTCTGGCCAGTAGCAACGTGGTGATATTGCCGGAAGATACCGTGGGAAGCCTGGACAGCTGGATGCCCGAATCTGTCGATATCTTCGACGACCATTTGAATATCCCCGAACTCAAATCGGGATTTATCAACCAATATGATATAGAGGGTAATATTCAGATGATTCAAGCCTTCTATCCGAAAACGAAACACATTGCCTTTATTTCGGACAACACGTATGGCGGAGTGACCATGCAAGCATTGGTGCGAAAAGAAATGAAGAAATTCCCCGATCTGGATTTGATTCTGATGGATGGACGGAAACATTCTATTTATACCATCGTTGAGGAGTTGAGGCAACTGCCCGAAAACACGGTGATCCTGGTAGGAACGTGGCGGGTGGATATGAACGAGGGGTATTTCATGAGAAATGCCACGTATGCCATGATGGAAGTTACCCCTACCATTCCGGCTTTTACCCCTTCATCGGTGAGTCTCGGTCATTGGGCGATAGGAGGGGTGTTGCCCGACTACCGGAAAGTGGGTGGAGAAATGGCTATGGAGTCTGTACGGATGGATACGCACCCGCAGGATACGGCGAAACATCTTTCGGTAATCGGCTGCAAAGCGGTATTGGATAGCCGGAAGGTGAAGGAATGGGGGCTGGATCCGGCGGTATTGCCTTTTAAAGTGCAGCTTGTCAACCAGCCGGTTTCGTTCTATCAGCAATATA
>ERZ827117.2033-NODE-2033-length-12705-cov-3.436917_pt1 | contig 12705 bp, 15 predicted proteins | sample MGYA00519920_ERZ827117 | MGnify/ENA primary metagenome ERZ827117 (study PRJEB31778, sample SAMEA3449260) | human gut metagenome | biome: human gut; feature: human-associated habitat; material: faeces | place: United Kingdom | collected 2010/2012 ...
GGTCGCCAAACCACTATACCCCCATTGCTTCCGGGGTCTATGCCTATAATACAATCTATTTTCATTTTTCAAATTTCAAATAATGGTAAATATAAATTTCGTCCTTAATCATTCGGTCGAACGTCCGTTTAATCTCTTTACGCCGGGCAACCTCAAAGGCTGTATAATCAATTTCCGGGCTTTGGGTTCCTTGTTTCCGAACGTGGTAAACCGTAAATTCATTAACGAACCCACGGGCGGCACGGGCTAAAAATCTGTTATACGCTTCTTTCCGGTCGTCCTCGGTTTCTTTCACTTCATCCGCTAACCCAACGCCCAACAACCAATTATAAACAAACATTTCGTCGGTTAATCCAAACACTAAACGCCCGGTATATTTATAGCGCATAAAACACATTAAACAAGTCATAACCGATTGATTGCGATAATACCGGATTTGCTCCGGGCTTAACCCCTTTTTCGGTTCCGGCAACGCTGTATATGCTTTGCCGATAACTTGGTTTTGTTTCCGGCAATATGCGTTCAATACCTTTGCGAAATAATCGGCGTTGAATTGTTGGTAATGTTTCCGTTCGGCGTTGCCGTCCCTATCCTTTGGCAAATAGTCGTCTAATTCCCCGGTAATCAGCAATTCAAACGCTAATTTAACCTCCGATAATGTTAATTGCGAATAATAGCGTTTGAGCAAATCCAACAACCGGGTACAAATATACGTCCAATCGTCCCGGTTTTCCGTGGGAATGATAAACCCCACGTCCATTGCGATAAACCGGAACATTTGCCCGGTTTTGGCAATCAACGTTTCGTCGTCAATCTCGGCAATCTGTTTTTTTGTGGACGCCACGAAAATATACTTTTCAACCGGGGTTAATGCTTTGGCAACCTCCGGTAACTCAACCATCGCCCGGCGAACGTCAATTGCTTTTGCCGTTCCGCTATAAAGCAAAACGGCGGCGGATTGTCGTTTTTCGGGCAACGTTTGTGGCAATCTGTTTGTCTTTTCGGGTAATGCTTCCATGTTAATAATCATCTTTCAAATACTCAATAGCCCCGGCAACGTTCAATCTTTGCGTTGGGGCTTTGTATTCGGGTTTCAAATGCAACTTTTTCTTTTCGACGTCCCCCCGTATGAAATTGCGGACGGTCGCCAACCAACCGTTTTTAGTGCGCTTCATATTTTTTTGGTCGCTCCAATCGCTAACCGTGTGAAAGTAATAAACCAAATCGACCTTTTCAAATTCCGGGGTCGAAAACTTACTTTCAAATTCGGAATAATCCACGCCAACGCCGTTTTCAAACTTAACCATCTTATAAACTTCGGAATTGCGGAACAATGTTTTTTTCTCCTTTGGTTCCTCAACCTTTTGTTCTTCCGGGAATAATTCCCCGACAACATTGTTGTTGGGGGTATTCTCATTATCATTTATTGTATTATCTATATTATTATTATTATACCCTAAACTTTCGTTTAGGGGTACCCCTAAACTTTCGTTTAGGGGGGGCATCAACTTTTGTTTAGGGGTATCAACTCCAGTTAATATCCTTTCTGCCTTTTCGGTAAATGTTAGTAACTCGTAATTTTTACCAAAACAATACAGAGTTTTGTTATACAACTCGCAATTAGGATGTTTTTGTAAAATTCCGGCTTTAATCAAATTATCAATACGCTTTATCATGCCTTGACTTGTCTTTATATTCAATAACGGCATTGCTTCCAATATTAACTTGTGGGAAATCCAAAAATATATTCCCTCCGGGGTGTGCATCTTAACGCAACTTGCACAATTGGCGAAATCTTTTATAAAATCAAAAATCGCCAAATCTATTAAATCTAAATCTAAACCGCTATTAACGGCGGCATATTGGTTTATTAATATCGTGTATTTCATAATATTGATATTTTATAAACATCCGGTTCTGCTACGGGCTGAACTGATTTTATTAATAATCCTTTTTCGCATAACCATTTAAGGCAATCAATTACAGTGCTTTTGTTTATCCCTAAACATTTGGATAAATACAAAATACCCTTTGAATACTCGCCATATCTAACACAATAGGCGTGTATCATTGCATACAACATTAACTTATTACCTTTCAAATGCAATTCGTTAATCCATTTGTTTTTTATAATAAAATCCATAATTAAAATATAAAAGCCCGCAATCCGGGCTACCACACACCGGGAAACGGGCTTTGCGCTAAATAAATTAGCAATACTTTGCAAACGGTGGTAGTCGTTTGTTTTATCGACGCAAATATAGCATTTTTTATTCATTATCCAATTGCTTTGCAGGTTCCCACGCTTTGCGCACTTTCAAAACATTATCCGCACTTTCATTAGGAACCAATGAGACAACAGGAAAGCGGGAACGGTCTCCCGGCTTTTGAGTTGTGGCAAATTGTACGTTCAAATCAAAGATAATGCCTTTGCAAAATCCCCGTTCCTCTAACATACCGTCGAACGTTTCCCGGATTTGCGGGATTGTGGACGCCGTACCCTTTGTTGAGAACTGCCATACCCCGGCAACGCCTCGTACCAACGGTACAATGAAATTCAACGTCAACGTAATTTCCCAACCGTCGTGTCCGTCATGTTTGCTTTTCCGATTGGGGTAACGCTTGGTAATTGCCAACATCAAATTCGGGTATTCCTCCGTTGTCAATGTTTCGTACTTTTTGCCGTCCCAGACTTGGAACGTTTCGCCGTCGCCCGCCGCAATCAATCGCCCGTCGTCGTCCCGGTACTCGTACCGCTCGTTGCATACTTTCGCCGGGTCGTCGTCCGGGAAAACGATTTGGATTGTTTGGGGCTTTTCGCCGTATGCCTGTGTAAATAACCCGGCATACTTTCCCGTTGGTATGAAATAATCCACGCTTTGCGGGTATCCGTTGGCGTTTTTCATTCCTATTTTTATTTGTCCGACACGGGGCAAAATCAAACGGGATTTTTCCGCCTCCGGTCTAACAATCCTACCTTTTATATTTCCTTTCATGCTCTTTATATTTCGGGGTCGTCGTTCAACAATCTTTTCTTATTCTCGTTTTTGGGCTTTTTTGGCGCATTTGCGGGCTTTTGTTTCTTTTCCGGTGCAACCGTCCGTTTTGCAGCCTTTCGTCCCGTGTCGGGCTTCTTTTCCGCCTCCTTTGCCGTTTTCCCGGTGCGTTTGACAATCTTTGTTTTCTTAATCTCCGGTTCCGGCGTTTGTTCCGGGGCAACCGCATCCGCTTTGACGGTATCGGCGGCGTCCGTGGTTTCGTCCGGGGTCGCCTCTTTGGGGGCTTTCGTCTTAATCAATTCCGCCAAAGACAACGATATTACATTTTGGGACAAATCCGGGTTATCGTCCAAAACAACCATACCATTAACCGCCGTAAACGTATTATCCCGCTTTTCGTCCTCAATGGCGGCAATCTCCAACAGATAGGGGATTTTGCGTATATTGGGGCTTTCGGTTTGCTCTTTCAGATTGTAAGACGGTTTTTTGCGCCAATCTTTCGGGCTGAAATTGAAAATACGGGTAACGGGGAATTGCTCAAAATTGACGTTCCACATATCCCGGTACATTCCCAATTGTATTTCGCTTTCCTCGTAGAAGCCTTTGCGCCCGCTTTTGAAATCGACAATTGCGTTAATCCGGTCGTCGCTTCCAATCTTTGCCCGCATGGTACACGGGCAATCAATCATTCCGGCGTACTTGTAATACGGGTGTACCAACGCAATTTCAACGGCTAACGGTCGTACATCATAATCCAATACGAATTGCGCAAACGCCAATACGTCCTTTTTCAAATCGTCGGCGTAATAAATAAAGTCGTCCGGCAATCGGTAAACCTCAATGTATTCTTTTAGTTTGCCTTTTAGCCCGTCCAAATCATACGCTCGGTTAATCAATAATTCCTCAAATGCGGCGTGCATAAACGTTCCATACGCCGCCCGTTCGCCTTTGTATCGCTCGGCTTCCTCAATGCCTTTGTTCGCAATCCAATTTATAAGGTGCGGGGCTTTGGGTAATGTTTGGGACAATATAGTTGTAACCGACGGGAAAAACTCCGGGTTCCCGGCGTCGTCATATCGGTAATAATATCGGTGTCCCTTGCTGTTTAACTGCCAAACCTTATACGGGGGTTCAATCAATGTTTTTTCGTCGAAAAACATTGCCGTCATTTCCTCAACCGTCATGCCCGGTATTATCTCAAACACTCCGGTTGGTTGTTCCGGTTGAACATCAACGAACGGGGGAATAATTGTTTGTTGTTCCTCGTTAATCTCCGGGAACATATCCGGGGCAACATTGCCGACGGTTCCCGCAACCTCTTTTACCGGGTCGCCCGGTTTATCGCTCTTTGCTCTCATTACTTGTACTTTTTATATTCTGAAATTCCACATAATACCATTGCGGCGCACATTGCCGCAAATAACAATTGCCACGGGTTCCAAAATGCGCCAATCAAATAACATAACCCCAATGCGCCAAACGTAACAATTAGGGCTTTCGCTTGAAACAACCCGGAAAACATGGTTTCGGCGGCGGCTTCCAACCATTCGATAAACTTACTTTTCATTGTTTCCGCCCTCCATGCCAAACAGGTAATCCGCCGTACAATCCAACATTTCGCAAAGAATAACGACCCATTCCGGGACAATCCGTTTGGTCGTGCCGTTACATAAATTCGTCATATTTACCTGTTGTGCGCTCTCGCTTGCACCCTCAAAAAGACGGGCGGCAATGTCTTTTTTCAAAACCTTTTTCCCGTTCGCCTCGGAACGGGCGATTGCTTCGTTTACTCTTAATCTCAATGCCATAACTTAAATTTTTTTGTTAATAACTTGGTTCGTTGCTCTCTTTGTATCCGCAATTGCGGCACGTTTTTTCCTCCCAAATCGGGCTATATTCCGGCGGGGTCAAATATCCGTCGCCTCCGGTACGTCTATACTCGCCGTCTGTAACCTCCATTTCCCCGCCACACTCCGGGCAATCATCGTCGCCAATCAATACACATTCCAACAGGGCGTCCAAATGGACGGAACGAACCGGGTAAATACCAATTTCCCGGATAACGTCCACCATTTCCACAACGGTAACATCCCGTTCGTAACAATCGGCGACCGGGAACCCCCAATTGTCGCTTATGTTCTCGATAATCTGTTTGTTGATTAACTCCGTAACGATTGTTTCGGATACTTGGTTGGCTGTTTTCCCGCTTTCGGTCGCCAACATCTTTAATTGCTCACTTTCTTTTATTTTCATATCATTTCCCGGTATCCCTCCGGGTAGGCTGTTAATCTTTTGTTCTGCAAAGGTAGAAAGATTTTTTTTAATTACCAAAAATATAATCTTTGTTTTGCGAAATCATTTTTGCCGGGTGCGTGAAATATCCGGTTTTTAACCTACCTTTGCAATACCGCATTACCAAAAATCGCTCTCGGTTACTGCGTACCGAACCCCCGGCGTATCTGTTACGTCCGGGGGTTCATCTTTTCCAACGCCATTTGCGCCGCACAATAACAAAATCGGTATATATTGCCATAATATCCCGTTTGGTCGGTTATTTCCTCAATAACGCCCGCCGGATATTCCCCAAACGCCACATATTCGTATTGCGTTGGGTCTAACCCCAATGCGAACTCAAACGTAATGTCAATATATTTGTTCCCGACCCGGTTAAATGTGTGGTCGATTGGTGTAAATACGTTCGTTTTGCCCTCAACGTATTGCACCCGGTCGGGAAATAACAACGTCAGCAAATGCGCATTTTTATAACACTCTTTGACTGCCGGGCGAACCGTCCGGCGTATCAATTCAATTTCCCGTTCGTCGAATACGTCCGCCGCTTTTACGACCTCAACACGTTTTGCGACGGCGATTGTATCGGTAAAATATTGTCTTTGTCGGTCGGGCAAATCCAATCGTAAGAACGTCCGCATTTCCTCAATAATTACGCTTTCCATATCTTAACCCTTTGTAAACCCCTTAAATGCGACGTGGTAAACGTCGTATTGTTTTCCGGTAACATAAAATTCAATCATTCGGTCGTCGTTACCGACGTCGTTTATTGCAATGGTCGGGTATGGTTCCCCCGGCAATTGGTTAAAACAGTCCTCAATTTCCCGGTATCCCTCCGGGAACTCCGAACGGTCGGCGGCAAAAAACCGGGTTAAACTCTCTTTTATTCGATTCAACATTTCGTCCCCGTTGGGTTCAAAATGCGCTTTTATTTTATCCTGTCGTCTTAATGCAAATCGCATGGTTAATAAATACTTTTTTGAAACGTCCACGACCTTTGCGCACGTTTCGGGGTTAAACATTCCAATATGCGTATATTCCGGGGGTAATCCCAATTGGTCGGATAACCATTTGTACGCCTCCCGTCGCCTCATTAGTCCACGTTTGTACAATTCATCAAAATATCGGTGCGCTTCAATCTTACATCGGCGCAACTCGGCGTTTGCCAATCGACCCTTTGCCCGGTCGGTTCCCTTATGAACACCCACATACGCCCCGCATTGGGGACAATAATAAATCATTCCATAATCAACGCCGTAAACCTCAATACTATTTTTGTACTCGGTCGGAACGTGGCAATACGGGCAAAAACAAAAACGGGGTTGCAACGCTTGGTTACAATCCCCCCCCTGTTATTACTCTTTATATTTCCATTTATAGCCGCCCGCCGTGTTTAATGTTCCCCGTATTACTCGGCTTATACTTGTATGCGCTATCCCCGTTGCTCGTTCCGCCTCTCTTATACTTGAATAGGAACCAATCAAAAAACCGTCCTTTAATTGCTGAACTGGAATTTGCAGTTGTTTATATGGCTTTTGAATTATTCCGGCTTTTCGGTAACGCTCAATTGATATTGGATTATTGGAATTTTGTTTGCGTGTACACCAACGTAAATTATTTACTTGGTTATTTATCCGGTCGCCGTCGATATGGTCAATTTCCGGCAAATTGTCCGGGTTCGGAATGAAAGCCGCCGCAACTAAACGATGAACTAATATTGTTTTCCTTATGTTGTTATTGCTTAATACAATAAAAAAATATCCGTAACGGTCTTTTTTAGATTTTAATATTTTCTCTTTAACTATGGCAATTTGCCCGTTCTTTCTTACTATTTTACGGGATAATGATTTTATGCGCCCGTTGTTACTAACTTGGTATATTCCTATATACCCGGTTAAATCTTTCCATATTTCCATATTTGCCAACTTTATAAGTAAGCCAACATTTAAAAGAAACGGGAACGGGCTGTTGGCTTTTGCCCTTTTCGGTTGGTAGCTACTCCAACCTATCCCCGTTTGTGCAAAGATAGTTATTTCTCTATGGTTATAACTTCAAATCCGGTAATTTTTGAATTTGGATTTTTTGAAACAATATCAAATTCACGGTTTTTTATCCGTTTTGTTTTCCATAAAAAATTAAGAAAACGCTTATATTGCACAGTTTCCGTTATTAAAAGGCTATCCCGTGTTATAATTTTGCCCGAAAACGTATTATTTTTAATACATCCGTCAAAATCAACCCATTTGTCGGAATACTCAATACAACGTAATACAGTCGTAACCGTGTCGCCGGGCAAATATACAATACTATCCCGGACGGTTGCCCGCAATTCGTTGATTGTTTCCATTTGGGTTGCTGTAACCCGTTCCAAATCCCGGTTCTTTGTCTGCAACGTCTTTATCAACGCCAAATCGTCCGCCCGGTACTTTTTGTATTCCGCCAATGTCAACTCCAAATTCCCGACTTTGATTGCGTTCAAACTGTCTTTCGTTTGGTACGTCTTGACGTCCTGCAATAGTATTTCGGTATTGCTCCGGTATTTGTCCCGTTCGACGGTCAAATTATTAATGCGCTTTTGTTGGAACCAAAAGGCGGCGGCAACCGCCATAATGATTGCCGCCAATATTATATACTTTTTCATGCGTTTGCCGTGTAAATGATTAACGAACTATTCGGCGTTTTGCTCAATGTTAAAACGTAATGTCCGCCCGCCATTTCAACCGTACTATTTATTTCGTCCTCGTTAATCTCCAATTGTGCAAAGGAAATTACGACGCCCGAAATATATACTTTTGGTATGTTGTGCAACGGGTCGGCGTTTACGGCGTCAATAAATGCGTCTATTTCCGCCTGTGGGTTCGTTACGTTTTTCGTATTTTCTTGGTTGTTCTCAACCGTAACCGTAAAAACGTCCTCGCAATCTGCAATAATAGCGGATAACAACGGGGCAATACTAATTCCCGCTTGGTTCCCTTGATTGGCAACCAATTGTTCCAAATACTCCTTTTTGTCTTTCTTTGTCATAATGGTACAAAATTAAATGTTACTATATTCAATTGCCGCATTAAAACACGGGCATTCTTTTATAAACTCCCACGGTTCAATTATACCGTCGCCGTTCAAATCCGGGGAATAATCCCGGTGTCCCTTAATCGTTGCGTCCGGGAACATAACAACTAATCGGGATAATAACCATATTAACGCCTCCTTTTGTTCCGGGGTGCGTGTGTCGGCGGCTTTGCCGTTGGCATCCAATCCGCCAACGTAACAAATACCAATAGAACGGGAATTTTGCCCGGAAACGTGCGCCCCAATCTCGGAAAGATAACGCCCCGTTTCAATCGTCCCGTCCGGCAATACAACAAAATGATAACCACAAATTCGCCCGCTTTGGGGTTGTTTCTTAAATCCCCGTTCTTTATGCCAACCGTCGATAACATCAACGTTGACTTTTGCGCCCGGCTTGGTTGCGGTGCAATGTACAATCAAATCCGTAATCGTCCGGGTCGTTTTTTGCCCCTCCAAATACTTTAAAATCTCTGTTTGGTTCATTGTTCGCCCTCCTTTTCTTTATTGTTAATAATATCGCTATCGTGTTCCCGTTGGTATCTCTCAATTATCGGTTGCCAATATCCAGGCAATACCCGTGTAAACTCCAACCGGATAACGTGGTAAATAATACGCAATGCAATCTTTGTGGGATATGCTTTAATAAGGTTGCGAAATGCGTTTTGCAAATACACATACATAAAAACATAAGTAAGCGATTTAATTACTACTTTGGCGGCTTCATTATCGCCACATTGCAGCATTACCGAATAAATAACGTGTATAATAATAACGTACAAAAGCAATTCCGCCAAAGCGTTTTTAAACTTACTGAAACGAAAGTTTTTGCAATGTCTTACGCTTACCCCATCCGCCCGCATACCCGCCCAAATATTGAAAGCAAACATTATAATCAATGCGTACATAAACCCCGCCGTTGGGGTTAAATAGGCTAAAACCGGGCTTAACGATGTGGCGAATATCATACGCCATTGTTCCCATGTAAAAATCTTATCCATTATATCCAATCAATTAAATTACTTTTTCCAAAATCGTTAATAAAACCAAAGGCATAATTAAAACCACTTTCCTGATTTATTGAGAATGATGTTACATTATATAAATATTCTATAATTGTAGAATTACGGGTAGTTTGATTTGAACCTTTGCGGAAAACCATAACATTGCATTTTTGGGATAATACAACATTTATATTATTATTGTTAATGGTATAAGTTCCAGTTGGTCTATTAACATTCAATTCCGTTGGTATTGATGATTCTGTTAACTCAACAAATGAAACATTGCCATATTTAGGCGGTACTAAATCAACAATATATTGATTAGAAGATAATTTAATGCAATTACCGTATGATAATTTTATATTTTTCCCCGCTAATGGCGTATTGCTTAAATTAACTTTAATAGATAAAGGTGTATTTAATACCTCGGTATTAATAATAGGATTCCAATTATTTTGAAATTCAGCAACTATTACAACTTTATTAGGACTTAAAATTGGTGTATAGCATGATATTTTTTTTATCATTAAACGAGCAATACAATATTCCATTGCCTCGCCAAATCCGGTAAATATAATATCATCATTTATATTTAGTGAATTAAGCATTGAATAATAATTTTCATAATCACTAAATGTAACGCCACTATAACCGTTATTAATCATTTGATGCCAATGTGCGAAAGCATTATAAAAACCATGATTGTTTTTTGTTGCTAATATATCCGTTTGCAATGCTGCCATAGCTTCACTAACAGTATATCGCCCTCTTGCTACTTCATCGCACCATCTAATACTCATAAGATGCAACATTTGTTCGTATCTATCAAATTCAATTTGTGGTTCTCCTAAATATACTCCCGTTGGATAACTTTTCCCAAACCATGTATATGGATTACCAAAAGCATTCCAATTATTACTCCTTGCAGCAATAAATTTTTGAGCACCTAAATTTGAATATGTCATATCCGAACCGCAATAACTAAATGTACTCGCATATCGTCCATATAGATTTTTAAACCATTGTTGACGAATTGCAATAATTTGGTTAAATGCGTCCTGCGATGTTTTATTAACGGCTGCACTATAATAATCAAAACTTATAATATTATTTTTCGCCGCTAATGCAGATGTTTTATTGTTTTGCAAATATGTATAATCCATAGAAACAAAACACCCTAAACGAATATTATTTTTAAATGCTGAATAAAAAATAGGTTCGTATGTTCCGACTTGCAACGTATCAGAATTTTCGCAATATGTCATAGCACGCCCCCAACGATGATTGCATACTTCAACGTTAAAATCGTTTCTTGGAAATAATGTAAATTTCATCTCTTAACTTTTATAGTATTATCACTTGAATTAATATACGCATATCCAACCTGTATGTCTGAACCATCAGATACGGGCAAATCTGCAAAACCAACATAGACAGACATATTTTGTATCTGTTCTTCTATGTCGTTTATTTGTGTTTCTAAATTATCAATTGCATCATATAGAGGACTAAAATCTACCAGTTTAGACAATAATTTTTTGTACCATAAACCGCCAACAAATGTATTGATAGCATCTTTTGTCCCTGTTTCTGCACCCCTCTTTAACAACAATACATCAAATTGTGTTAACGGCTCGTATTCTGTCAATACTGAAACTGCATTATCGCAACAATTATAAACTAACTTACCGTATGGTGGAACATTAAATTCTTGATTATTAACCGTATAATACAAATAAGAACCATTTAGACGATAAAATAAATGATAACCGGAACCCACGTTTACATTACCATCTGATTTCGCCACAACCGTTGCAGTTGACACACATTCCCATTCAATACATTTATCAAAAATTGATTGTATTAGATTTGGAAATAATACCCCTCCAATATAAGAGTCTATAACGGACATATATCCGCCAAAACCGCTAATTTTTCCGCCGTCCGTATATGTACTATTTCCACGGGCTAATACAACAACATCGGATGGATTTAGATAATTATTTGTTGCTACTACACGCATTTTATTATCTATATAATCCCATACCAAAAAACCGTTTTTGGGTATTGTATATTCTTTATTGTCAGATGTTGGAACCCAATTAGTTGTAATAATACCATTTGTAAATGTTATTGCATGTTTAGCCCCTACGCCTCTAATTGATAAATCTACCTTTCCATTAACAAATGCTGAAAATTCATTTGAGAATGTTTGCACAACTCTGAATTTATCGGCATTATCTTTAATGCTTAATATTTTAGGCAACCACAATCCAGCAACAAAACCAAAATATGTATCCGATGCACTTGTTATTGCTGCTCTCAATAGTAGTATTTGATGTGGCAATAATTGTTCGTATTCTTTTAAAACGGAGTATGTACCATTCCTAGTATCAAATACAAATTTACCATAATTAGGTAATGTATATGTTGTTTCTTCTGAAATATTTCCCTGCACTAAACTACCATCATATTTATAAAAATAATGATTACCAACAAATAACTTTATACTAAAACCATTTGATAAACGTTTTGTTTGAATTTTACCGGGGCTAACGCACGTCCATGGATAACCATTTTCAAATATTCCTAATCCTACATAAGGCAATAACTTTCCGCCGGTATATCCTTTTATCCCATTCATATAAATAAGTGGATTATTCCCCGATATTTGCCCCCTTTTTAATAAAAGAATCTCAGTATCTAATGCTGGTTCAGTATAGCCAATAACTCTAATTTTATTAGTAGCCCAATTATATAATAATTTTTGTTCAGTACCTAATTTATATGTATTAGTTTCAGCACTCGGAATAAAATTAATACTTGTACCATCTGCGAACGAAAAATTAATATATCTATCTGATGAAAATGCACCATCCGATGAAAATGTAACCGTTCCATTACTATCAAAAGATGGATATAATGATATTGCAATCATTGCAACACAATTTTCGCTTAAATAAGCATTGTATGATTGTATCTTAAGACTTTCAGCAACCCAATTTCCCGTATTATTTCTAATAATAGATGGTTTTTTAATTTCTATATTATCAAAATTTACATAATTTCCGGGCGTATCTGCAATATAAAATATATTCGCATCCGGCGTTCCCGGATTAGTAGTCGGTTTTGCAATTCCTGCAAATGTTTCATTAACACCTATTGAAGAAATAATAGTTTTTAAAGCGTTTTGCATTACTATTCCTGTAATTTCTTCATTGCCATTTGTTTTTATAACTGCGGCAATCGCGTCTTTTAGCTGTTCATAATTTCCCATATTCTTAAATTTTAATTATTGAAATCATTATTAAAGTCATTATTAAAGTCATTATTAAAATCTCCTTTTG
>ERZ827117.2035-NODE-2035-length-12699-cov-4.237188_pt1 | contig 12699 bp, 9 predicted proteins | sample MGYA00519920_ERZ827117 | MGnify/ENA primary metagenome ERZ827117 (study PRJEB31778, sample SAMEA3449260) | human gut metagenome | biome: human gut; feature: human-associated habitat; material: faeces | place: United Kingdom | collected 2010/2012 ...
TTCGATCTTATCGCCGTACTGAGACAGAGCGTTTGCAACGTCCTGCTGAGCGGTGGTCTGATCCCAGTTGTCCAGGTACTCGTACAGGCACTCAACTTCCTTGCCTGCATCGGTCAGAGCCTTGATGGAGTACTCGGTGCGGTACTGAGCATCGATGTTCTCGGGGTCGCCCTTGCACATAATGTAGGTGATCTTGCCGTCGCCGTTGATATCGCCCTGAGTCTCGGTCTCCAGGATCAGCTCGCCCTGATAAGTACCGGACTGACGTGCGTCAGCACCAACGTAGCAGCACTTGTCTGCGTAGGAGTCCAGAACGCTCTTGTCGGGCTCACGGTTGATGAAGACGATGGGAGTCTCAGAGGGCTTGATGGTATCAACGATGGTCTGAGCGGAAGTGGTCTGGACGGGGTTGATGATCAGGACGTCCACGCCCTGCTGCAGGAAGGTGTTGATCTGCTCGGTCTGGGTGTTCTGGTCGTTCTTGCCGTCCATGATGGTGACGGCGTAGCCCATATCCTTCAGGTACTCTTCCAGATCGGAGCGGTACAGGGTCATGAAGTTATCAGCAAACTGATAGATGCACACGCCGATGTTTGCGGAACCGTTGGTTGCAGCAGCAGAAGCAGCGGTGGAAGAAGCAACGCTGGAAGCAGCGGTGCTGGTGGAGGAAGAGCCGCCGCAAGCGGTCATAGCAGCGGTAGCGCCCACAACAGCGGAAGCCTTCAGGAAGTCACGACGCGAAATCATTTTCATAATAATGTTCTCCTTCAATTCGTATCTCAGCATTTTCACAGGAGCAATCTTGCATGCACCTGTAATTCCTGTTCGTATTATACCCTTGCAGCACCCCACTGTTCAAGAGAACAAGTTCACAAGATTGAAGGAGTTCTTTTGTGCTATTTCAACAAATGCTTTTTGAGCTCGCCAATTTCTTTTCTCGAAACATCACAATTTTTCATACATTTGCAACCTCCCTACAAAAGCAAAAAAATTATGTCATTTTTCTCTCAAAAAGATTACAAAATGTTGCATCGTCCGGTTTTTGCAGCTTTTTCATTTCTTGTATATCTTGAAAAATATTTTCAGGAATAGTTCATCCCTGTTCTTCCGCATTTTTTCGCCTCATTTCTGCAATTTTCTGCAAATCGCCTGTCATTCCCGGTTCCTGCCGCCCGGCTTTTTGCAAAGAAAATGCCCGGAAGCTTTCCTGAGCCTCCGGGCATCCCGATCCGAGTATCTTTTACAGATGCAGCAGCATCTTTGCAATGTTGAAGTAGATCAGCAGCGTGGTGGTATCCACAATGGTGGTGATCAGGGGTGAAGCCATCACGGCCGGATCCACATGCAGCTTTTCTGCCGCCACCGGCAGAATGCCGCCGATGATCTGCGAGAGCAGGATGGTGCAGATCAAAGTCAGGCACACCACCAGCGCCACCGGAGCCGCGATGCGGTCAAACACCAGCAGCTTTACAAAGTTGCATACGGCCAGCGTGCCGCCGCACAGCAAGGCCACGCGGCTCTCGCGCCACAGGATGCGGGGCAGATCGTGGGGCTGGATATCGCCCACCGCCATGCCGCGGATGATGGTGGAGGTGCTCTGGCTGCCCGCGTTGCCGCCTGCGTCGGTCAGCATGGGGATGTATGCAGTCAGCACGGTCACAGCGGCCAGTGCATCCTCGTATCCGCGAATGACCAGACTGGAGAAGGTGGCGCTGATCATCAGGAACAGCAGCCACGGCGCACGGCTCTTATACAGATCCCACATGCTCTGCTTGAAGTAGGGCTTGTCGGAGGGGCCGATTGCGTTCATCTTTGCAATATCTTCGCTGGCCTCGTCCTGCAGGATGCTGATAGCATCGTCAATGGTCACGATGCCCACCAGCCGGTTCTCGGCGTCCACCACCGGAATAGCCAGAAAGCCGTATTTCTCGAACAGGTTGGAAACATCCTCCTGATCGGTGGTGGTGCTCACGCTGACCACATTGGAATCCATCAGGTCCTTGATAGGCTCTTCTGTGTTCTTTGCCAGCACCAGCGCCCGCAGGGACACCACGCCGATCAGCCTGCGGCTGTCATCGGTCACATAGCAGTTGTTGATGGTCTCCTTGTCAAAGCCATTCCTGCGGATGGCCTCCATAGCCTGTGCCACGGTCATGTCCGGCCGCAGCTCCATCAGCTCGGTGGTCATCACGCCGCCGGCCGAGTCCTCCGGGTACTTGAGCAGCTCGTTGATCATGCGGCGGGTGGTGGGGTCGGCCTGACCCAGAATGCGCTTGACCACGTTGGCAGGCATTTCCTCCACAAGGTCGGTGGCATCGTCCACGAACAGTTCGTCCACAACAGCCTTCAGCTCGGTATCGGTCAGGCCGTCGATCAGCTTCTGCTGGGTCTCAGGGGTCAGTTCGGTGAACACATCTGCGGCCAGATCCTTCGGGCACAGACGGAACAGCACCGGGAGCTTTTCTGCAGGCAGATCCTCAAATACCGCCGCAAGGTCGGGCGCGGGCAGAGTTTCCATCACATCCCGCAGGCTCTGGTATTTCTTGGCATCGTCCAGATTTGCCAGCATGGTCTTGAGGGTATCGATCGAGATTTCAGACATAAAAAAGCTGCCTCCTTTTCAGTGGCAGCTCTCGTTTCTTCTTTTCAGGGAACGCAAACACGCACCGTGTGCATTCACACACAGCAGGGTCTGCGCAAAGCAGAAACGGCGGCTGCCATCATATAAAATAATCGGGGAGAAAGACTGCTGCTACTGCCAGCAGGTTCCATGACAACCACCTCGTTTTCCTGTTGTAAAAAGACACTTTTTGCCTTTTCCGCCCATTACTTTACCACTGCTTTTTTGCTGCGTCAACCCTGCTTTTTAAATTTTTCCGTTTCTTTACAAAAAGTAAAAGTGCCCGATGACATTTTTCGTATCATCAGGCACTTTTATCCTGTCAGAGCATGTCCCGGGCGGGATGGAAGGCTCTTTGCTTACAGGGTCTCTACCGTATGAAACAATTCTTTTGCGGCTTCCACAGCATCCTTGCTGCCAAACACCACCCGCACGCCGTTTGCCATGGCGGCACCCAGCTCTGCGGCCTGCTCCTTCAGCAGTGCGGCATCCACCGCACACAGGGCCTTGCGGTCTGCCGCCATCATTTCATCAGTGATGCCGCAGAAATACCGGCGGTCCGTCTCGCGGGCCTCAGCACGCGGCTTGCGGGGGGTGTCCAGCTTGGCCACAGTACCCACAATAAAATCGTTCAGGTCTTTTTCGGTGTACTCCCGTGCTGCCAGTTTTGCCGGACCTTTTGCAAAGGTGTCGTAGCTTTCCTTTACATGGGGGTCGCGGTAGGTGTACAGGTATTCCACGCCGTCCGAGGAGAGCATTCCGGTGCCGTAAGCGCCGCCCACCTCACGGATGTTGTGCCACAGGTATTCGTAGCTCATCACGCGGGCCAGCGCCTTGCGGTCGCTGCGGCGCTCCATGGGCCATACCTGTACATCGTAGTTCACACCGCCGTCAATGATAAACGCTTCGTTCACCGGCGGTGTCAGCGGCTCCACATAGGGCTTTGCCGCAGCGCGGCCCTCGGCAGCAAAGCGGCTGTCCGGCAGCAGAGTGCGCAGCTTTGCAAGGGCATCCTCGCTGCCGTACAGGCTGACCGTCAGCTCCGCGTGCTGCAGCACCTCTGTGCGCAGGGCATCCAGCTTTTCGCCCAGTGCTGCCCAATTGCCGCGCTCCTGCACGCCGCACAGGAACTTGTAATAGCTCACACCGCTGCAGCGTTCACTCACCGCACCGTCCACCGTGTAGTGGGCACTGGCGCGGGTGGCTGCGTATACATTGCCCTGCTGGATGAACTGCTGTTCCATGTTCAACTTCTGCTGGCTCAGCACCCGTGCAAAAGCAGCTTCTGCCGCCGGGCCGGTAAGGATGGTATCATACAGCCATTCGCCGCCAAGCTCCACAGCCTTTTCCAGACTGCGTTCCAGCAGGCTCAGACACAGGCTCAGCTTGGCATGGCAGGGTGCACCCTCCTGCCGCCCAGTCCAGATGTCCAGCTGGGTGCGGCTGTCGCCCAGCCATGTGCTGCGCAGAGTGTTCAGTTGCTGAGCGGTGTGTTCGGTGCTGTCCAGCTCGTCCAGCACATCGGTCAGCAGGTCCAGATACGGCATGTCCTCAGGCTTCACATTACCGAGGTCATAGTAGAAGTTCAGGTACAGGCTGCCTGCCGAAGGGTGATGCAGCAGCTGTGCCCCGGCCAGAAGTTCCCGCTCGCCTGGGGCCGTCCTTGCTCCGTCGCCAAGGTCGGCAACGGTCAGCGGGTGCTCCAGCACAAGCTTGCCGTCGGTGCGGATGGGTTCGCCCTCCTCTTTTTTAGGCAGGGTGGGCACCTGCACCACCTGCACCGGAGCCGGTGCAAACAGCTCACGCAGCAGTTCATTGAACCAGCCATCGGCCATCTTTTCCCGCAGGGAAGCAAACAGCCTGTCCGTGTGCAGCAGCAGAGTGGGGTCGCCGGTGTGCAGCCAACCGGTGGAAGCGTTGATGGCATCCAGCACGCCGTCTGGCAGGGTGCCCGGGCGCTCCAGCGATGCAAACTCTGCTGCGTTCAGCGAAGCCAACAGCAGTTCCTGCGGGATGCCCTCGGCCAGAATGCCGTCCACCGCCTTGCGCACAGCGGCAGCAAACTTGCGAGCGCTCTCCTCGGTGGCACCGCGCAGCACCAGTTCCAGCACCGGCTGCAGGGTGCTGTCGTCAAAGCCAATGTCAATATCTGCGCCCAGCTTTTCGGCCAGCAGCGCCGCCTTCAGCGGGGAGTTATTGGTGCCAAGCAGGGCATCCAGCAGGATCTCCACGCCCAGCTGCCGCTCCCGGTCTGCAAAGGCACCGGTGTACCATGCCAGAGCACACTGCACCTCGTCCGGCTCCGGGTTTTCGGTATAGTAGGGCAGTTCCACGCAGGCACCCGCCTGCTCGTGCTGCACGGTCAGCTGCGGACGGCTGGTGCCCTTGGGCATTTTGGAGAGATAATCCCTGTCCAGCAGTTCCAGCTTTTCAGCCATATCCATTTTGCCATAGAGGGTAATGCAGCAGTTGTCGGCGCTGTAGTGGCGGTGATATACCCGCTTATACTTTTCATAGGTCAGCGCCGGGATGCTGGCCGGGTCGCCGCCGGAAACAAAGCCGTAGGCCGTATCCGGGAACATGGCCCGTTCCAGTGCATTTTCCAACTGAGCATCCGGTGCAGCCAGAGCGCCCTGCATCTCGTTGTACACCACTCCGCTCACAGTGCCGTCGGCACTGCGGTGCCAGCCCTCCTGCTCAAACACGCTCTTGTCCACCATAGCCAGCGGGCAGAACACCGCGTTCAGGTAGACATCCATCAAGTTTTTGAAGTCGGTCTCATTGGGCGTAGCGAACGGGTAGACCGTCTTATCCGGGAAGGTCATCGCATTCAGGAAAGATGCCATGCTGCTTTTGAGCAGCTGCAAGAACGGCGAGGTCACCGGGTATTTTTCGCTGCCTGCCAGCACCGAGTGCTCCAGAATGTGGAACACGCCGGTGTCATCGGACGGGAAGGTGCCAAAGCCGATGCCAAACGCCTTGTTGGTATCCTCATTTTCCACCAGCAGCACCGTGGCACCGCTCACATCGTGGGTAAGCACGGTCAGGGTTCCGTGCTGTTCAGGGCAGTCCTCGGTACGCACGAGGGTATAACCGGGAAATCGTTCCATTTCGTTTTCTCCTTTGTGGTTTTGAAATCATTGCCTCTATTGTATCATTCGCCGCTCAAAAAGACAATTACCGGTTTTTTAATTATAACCAGAAGGACGATTTAAAATGGCCTCCGTTACACTCTGGCCATATTCAGCGGAAATTTTATTTTTATTTCGCATTTGTCGCGGCCTGCGGGCCGCTCCAAACGCACTTTCACGAATAGAGTCGCTGCCGAAAACTGCATCTTTACTGCGTAATGGCAACAATATGCCGTTTGCCGTCACGCCCCCCTTCCCGTGAAAAAGGAAACAAGCCGGCCCCGCAGGGCTGGCTTGTTTGCAAAATTATAAAATAATATTTCCTCTGATATTGCCAAAGCGAAAGCATCGACAATTTTAAATCGTATTTTTTACACCTGTTTTGCGCCCTCAGTCCGGCAGGACACCCGAAACAGCACAAAGCCCACTGCAAACAGCAGCGCCAGCATCCCAATGCCCACATTGGCGCTGCCGGTCAGCTGGCTGCCCACGCTCACGATCATGGTGCCAAGGAAGGACGCGCCCTTGCCGCAGATGTCGAACAGGCCAAAGTATTCGCCGGATTTTTCAGCCGGGATGATCTTGGCGAAGTGGCTGCGGCTCAGTGCCTGCACGCCGCCCTGGAACATGCCCACCAGCACGGCCAGTACCCAGAACTGCCACTGGCTGGTCAGGAAGAAGGCGAACACCGCAATGCCGGTGTAGGCTGCGATGCAGACCGGGATAAGCTGGCTGGACGGGTATTTTGCACTCAGCCGACCAAAGATCAGCGCCGAAGGGAAGGCTACGATCTGTGTTACCAGCAGGGCCAGCAAAAGGCCGGTGGTCTCCAGCCCCAGTGCCGTGCCGTAGGCGGTGGCCATATCGATGATGGTATACACGCCGTCGATGTAGCAGAAGAAGGCCAGCAGGAACCAGAACACCTGCTTATCCTCGCGCAGATGCTTGAGGGTGTGGCCGATGCGCACAAAGCTCTGCCGGATGGCGTGCTGCTCCACCTCCACATAGTTGATCTGCTTATAGCTCCGCAGCAGCGGCAGGGTGGTACCCAGCCACCACATAGCGGTGATGAGCAGCGCCACGGAAAGGGCGGTCATCTGGCTCAGGCCGATGGCCCCGCTTCCCAGCACCAGCGCCAGACACACCACAAAGGGCACGCAGCTGCCAATGTAGCCCCATGCATAGCCCTGCGAAGACACAACATCCATGCGTTCCGGGGTGGTCACATCGCCCAGCATGGAATCGTAGAACACCAGACTGCCCGAAAAGCCGATCTTTGCAAGGATGAAGATGATCAGGAACGGCAGCCATGTAGTGGCAAGGCCCATAGCACAGCAGCCTGCCACACCCACGAACAGGCAGAGCATGAAGATGGGCTTTTTAAAGCCTCTGGTATCGGCCAGCGTGCCCAAAATCGGCCCCAGCACTGCCGTGATCACCGTGACCACCGAGCTTGCATAGCCCCAGTAGGCCAGATAGTTCACCGGACTCAATCCCCCGGCCTCGGCCAGCGCATTAAAGAAAATGGGCACCAGTGTGGCGATCATCAGCACAAAGGCCGAGTTGCCCACATCGTACAGGATCCATGACCGCTCCAGCGGGGTCACCTTGAATTTTTCATGTTTCATCTTGTTTCCTCTCGCACCGCCGGGCGGTGCCCCCTCTTTTTAGATTTCACCATTTAAAATGGCCGCCGCATTCGCTTTGGCCATCTACAGCGGAAATTTTGTTTTTATTTTCGTGTTTGTCGCGCTCTGCGGAGCGCTCCAAACACATTTTCACCAAAAGGGTCGTAGCGGGAAACAGCATCTTTCCCTGCTGGCCTGCATCGACTTGCTCAGAACTCCCCAAATGTATGGTCGTAGGCCTTGCTTAGGGGCTGGTCCGTGTCCAGCTTTGCCACAAATTCCAGGATCAGCGTTTCTGCCAGCGGAAGCGCCTGCGCATACAGTTCTTCCAGCCGCTTGCCGCTCTCCACGCACTTCGGGTTCGGCTGCGGATCTGCCACAAGGCCGTGCAGCATGTCGTATTTGCCCACCACCTTCATGCCTGTCAGCACCACCCAGCGCTTGACAGGATTGGATGCCTGCAGCAGCCTGTGCACTGAGATCATGCCCTTGAGCGAGTCCAGCGCCACCTGCTCCGAGATGCCCTCGTAAAAGGGCGCGATCGCCTTTGCATTCTGTTCCGACGGGTGGATATGGCTGGCTGTGAAAAACTTCAGCGGGTCGTATCCGTCCCGGCGCAGCAGCATGTTGTCAAACTCGGTCTCGATCTCGCAGTGGGTCACGCCGCTTTCCCGGGTGAACTGCTCCACATACGGGTGGCAGGTGCTGTCCAGCGCAAAGTGGCACACAAAACCCAGTGCATAGGCCAGCGCAGCATCCCGGTCCGCCTCGCAGTGCACCACCCTGCGCGCCCGGTCAAAAAAGACCCGCCCCGGCTCCTCGTGCATGGCATTGCCCAGTGCACCCACCGGGTTGGACTTGGCAGCATGGTAATAAAACAGCAGGTCCGGCCCGTGCAGGCCGATATCATAAAGCTCACGGTTCTGTTCCAGCTGAGCACGCAGTTCATCCGGCAGATGTTCCAGCACATTGGTGCCAAAGCGGCGGTGCGCATAAGTTGACGGCATGGCAGATTCCTCTCTTTCTCTCCGACAGGGTGCACAAAACGTCCCCCGGTTTTTGCGTTCTGTTTCAGTATAGCAGAAAGTTTCCCGACCTTCTACCCTTTTACGTCTGATTTTGGTAAAAAATTTGAATTATTTTGTGTTTTCGGCCAGTGGGCAGGCCGCGCAGCAAAAAAGGCACAGCCATCTGCAGACAGCTGTGCCTTCTCCCTTAAAATTCAGACTTTTTCGTAGCCCTGCGGCATCTCGTTCTTCCGGTTGCGGTCCATCAGGGTGCGCAGCGCGTCGCTGGCGCTCATGCCCTCCTTCACGATGGCGTTCACCGTCTGCACAATGGGCATTTCCACATTGTACTTTGCTGCCAGCTCCATAGCGGCAGGCAGTGCATTGATGCCCTCCACCACCATGCCGACCTCCTTCACGGCCTGCTCCGGGCTTTTGCCCTTGCCGATCAGAATGCCCGCACGATTGTTGCGGCTGTGCATACTGGTCGCCGTCACGATCAGGTCGCCGATACCGGCCAGACCCGCAAAGGTGTGGATGTTGCAGCCCATGGCCACGCCCAGCCGGGCGATCTCGGCAATGCCGCGGGTGATGAGGGCTGCGCGGGCGTTATCGCCGTAGCCAAGGCCGGTGGAGATGCCAACACCCAGCGCAATCACATTCTTCAGCGCGCCGCTCAGCTCCACGCCCTTGATGTCGGCGTTGGTGTACACACGCATACAGGTGTTGCTGAACACATCCTGCACATACTCGGCAGCGGCTTCATCCGGGCAGGCCGAAACGATGGTGGTGGGCATGTCCAGCGCCACCTCTTCCGCATGGGTCGGGCCGGAAAGGGCCACCAGCTTTACCCCCTTGGGGCCGCCCTCACGGTTCAGCTCATCGGCGATGACCTCGGTCATGGTATATAAGGTTTCCGGCTCCATGCCCTTTGCAACGTCCACAAGGATCTGGCCGTCCGGGATGTAAGGCCGGGCCTTGGCCGTGGTGGAGCGCACAAATACCGACGGCACTGCAAACAGCAGCACATCCTTGCCGGTGCACACTTCCTCAATGCTCTTGGTAAACTGCAGCTCTTCCGGGATCTTCATGCCCGGCAGATTGGGGTGCACCCGCGTAGCGGAAAGGTTCTCCACCTCAGCCGGAAGCGCCGACCACACCTGCACATCATTGCCGCTGACACACAGCATCCGTGCCAGAGCCATGCCCCAGGTACCTGCACCCAGAACGCCAATTTTTTTCTTCGTCACGTTCGTGTCCTCCGTGTCTGCACCGCGCAAAGGGCACTGCACCCTCTGCGGTGAATTTGCGCCTGTGCCGGGCCAAGCCCGGTGCGCGTTGTTATGTTCATTGTACACGAAAGCCGGTGCGCCGTCAACCGCTTGCCGCATTGCACAAAGTTTTCCAGATGGGTCGTCCGTTTTTGTACACATCACGCGTTTTGAGCAAACCGTTTGCACTCCATCCGGATTCATGCTATAGTATTCTGGTAGGTTTTGTAGGAATTTTAGAAAAAGCCCTTGACTTCAAGCGCACTCCAAGCCTTATAATACCTTTGTTCTTACGATTTACAAAGTATTTGAATACCGTTCTGAGGGAACATTTTTCATGTTTGAAGCATTTCTTTCCAACCGTACGGTCAGCGTGCTGGCGGAGGCCCTGCCCCGTATCCTTACGGCAGGCCTTACCATGACCATCCCGCTCACGCTGGTCTCCTTCTTTTTTGCCATGATCATTGCCGTGGCCGTTGCGCTGGTGCAGTACGCCAATGTGCCGGTGCTGCGGCAGATCGCGCGGTTCTACATCTGGGTCATCCGCGGCACGCCGCTGCTGGTGCAGCTGTTCATCATCTTTTATGGTCTGCCCAGCGTGGGCATCATGCTGGACGCTTTCCCTGCTGCGGTCATCGCCTTTGCCTTCAACGAGGGTGCCTACTGTGCCGAGACCATGCGCGGCGCACTGGAAAGCGTGCCGCAGGGCCAGCTGGAAGCCGGTTACTGCGTGGGCATGAACTGGTGGCAGATCATGCGCCGCATCGTGCTGCCGCAGGCCCTGCGCACCGCAGTGCCCGCCCTCTCCAACTCGCTCATCGGCATGATCAAGGACACCTCGCTGGCGTCCAACATCACGGTGGCCGAGCTGTTCATGGCCGGTCAGCGCGTGGCCGCCCGCACCTACATCTTCCTGCCCATCTACTGTGAGGTGGCCGTGGTGTATCTGCTGTTCTGCACGGGCATTACCAAGCTGCAGGCACTGCTGGAGCGTCGGCTCAACGCCCACGGCTTCCAGTAAGAAAGGAGTGTGGCAACCATGTCCATGTTAGAGATCAAAAACGTCCACAAGTCCTTTTTTACCTACACAAAGCCCCGCCTGCAGGCAGGCATCTTCCACCGGCCCGGTGCATGCAAAGTGACCAGCGAGCTGCAGGTGCTGCGCGGCGTGGACCTGACCGTGGAAAAGGGCGATGTGGTGGCCATCCTCGGCCCCTCCGGCTCCGGCAAGACCACCCTGCTGCGCTGTCTGAACTTTCTGGAGACTGCCGACGCAGGCCAGCTCACCTTTGACGGTGAGACGTTCGACCTTGCCCAGGCCAGCCGCGCCGACATTGCCCGGCTGCGCAAAAAGACGGCCTTTGTGTTCCAGAGCTACAATCTGTTCCGCAACAAGACTGCCCTGCAGAACGTGACCGAGGGCCTCATCATTGCCCGCAAAATGCCCAAAGAGCAGGCGGATGCCGTTGGCATGAAGATGCTGGAAAAGGTGGGCCTTGCCGACCGAGCCGACTACTATCCGCGCCAGCTTTCCGGCGGCCAGCAGCAGCGCGTGGCCATTGCCCGGGCACTGGCCTCCGACCCGGAGATCATCTATTTTGACGAGCCGACTTCGGCCCTTGACCCGGAGCTGACTGGCGAAGTGCTGGCCGTGATGCGGCAGCTGGCCGAAGAGGGCATGACCATGCTGGTGGTCACCCACGAGATGGGCTTTGCCCGCAATGTTTCCTCCAAGACCGTTTTCATGGAGAACGGCGTGGTAGTGGCGCAGGCTCCCTCGCATGAGTTTTTCGCCAACCCCAAAGAGGAGCGCACCCGCGAATTTTTGCGGAAGATCGCTCACACCGAGTAAAGTTTAACCAACTCCCCCAGTCTGCTTCGCAGACAGCCCCCTCCGGGATGGGGCCTTTGGCAAAACCAGAAAGTCTCCCTCTTTGCCTGAAGGAGTTTATTTCACAAATATTTTTATAGAGGAAAGGGAATCCAACTATGAAACGCAGAACCTTTATTTCTCTTATGAGCGTTATGGCCGCTGCCGGCGTGCTGACTCTGTCCGGCTGCTCCAATTCTTCCGGCAGCACCGCTGCTTCCGGCACGGCCGCCTCTGTGGCTCCTGCTGCCGGCGACCAGCTGTCCAACATCCAGTCCAGCGGCAAGCTGATCGTCGCCCTGGAAGGCGCATGGCAGCCCTGGAGCTACCACGACGAATCCGATACTCTGGTGGGCTACGATGTGGAAGTCTCCCGCGCCATTGCCGAAAAGCTGGGCGTGGAGCCGGAGTACGTGGAAAGCGACTGGGACAGCCTGTTTGCCGGTCTGGACGCAGGCCGCTACGACATCGTGTGCAACGGCGTGGAAGTGACCGACGAGCGCGCCAAGACCTATGATTTCACCGAGCCCTACGGCTACATCCACACTGCCCTTGCCGTCCGCAAGGATAACGACGAGATCACCAGCTTTGAGGACCTGAAGGGCAAGACCACCGCCAACAGCCTTGCTTCCACCTACATGGAACTGGCCGAGAGCTATGGTGCCACCGTACAGGGCATCGACACTCTGGAAGAGACCATCCAGCTGCTCACCGCAGGCCGCATCGACGCCACCCTGAACGCTGATGTCTCCTTCTACGATTACCTGAACGTCCATCCGGATGCAGATTTCAAGCTGGTGGCCCAGACCGAGGATGCATCCCACGTTGCCATCCCCCTGCGCAAGGGCGATGCCAGCGCTACCCTGCTGGATGCCATCAACACCGCCATTGAGGAGCTGCGTGCCGACGGCACCCTGAAGGAGCTGAGCGAGAAGTATTTCGGTCAGGATATTTCTGCGGAGAACTGAATCATTTGAATGCCCTCCGCTTTGCTCTGGGCATTTTCAGCGGAATATTTATTTTAATATTGCAAACCCCGGCAGACTGCGGTCTGCCGGGGTTTGCCTTTTCACGGGAAGGGCCATAACTGGCAAATGCATCAATCGCGTTTTTTCAGCTCTGCACATTCATTGCATCTGAATGCAAAAAGCTCTCCCTTTCGGGAGAGCTGG
>ERZ827117.2041-NODE-2041-length-12674-cov-3.307552_pt1 | contig 12674 bp, 10 predicted proteins | sample MGYA00519920_ERZ827117 | MGnify/ENA primary metagenome ERZ827117 (study PRJEB31778, sample SAMEA3449260) | human gut metagenome | biome: human gut; feature: human-associated habitat; material: faeces | place: United Kingdom | collected 2010/2012 ...
GGGGAGCATTCCATATGCTCCCGTGGAATCTAACGTTACCGCTAATTGCTGCGGGGGAAAATTCGCGGCCACCCGGCCACCCCTCACCCGCTGCGCGGGAGCGCACCCCTTCTGGCACTTCGTGCCACCTCCCCCGTGCCGGGGGAGTCTGTCCTCGAAGGGGAGCCTTTTAACTATTACCGCTTATGGTACATGCGGTCTTCTTCCTCGTAGTGGGGGGCGCTGGTCAGGTTCAGGCCCAGCTTTTTCAGCGTGTCGATGTCTACGCCGGAGAGGATGACCGTGGTGTGGATATCACACCCGCGCAGCTTGGGCAGCTCGTGCATGGCCGCCGCGGCGATGGGATTCTCGTAGGCCGAGCTGGACAGCGCGATCAAGATCTCATCGGTGTGCAGGCGGGGGTTTTTGCTGCCCAGGTAGGTGGTTTTCAGCTGCTGGATCGGCTCGATGGCCTTGGACGACACAAGGTCGATCTCCTGGTCGATGCCCGCCAGCCGCTTGAGCGCGTTGAGCAGTGCCGAGGACGCTGCACCCAGCAGCGGGCCGGTCTTGCCGGTGACGATGGTGCCGTCGGCCAGTTCAATGGCAGCTGCCGGGGCACCGTCAATGGCCGCAGAGCAGGCCGCCGCCTTTTTCTCGACCTCGCGCTCGCCGGGGGCGATGCCCGCCTGGTTCATCAGCAGTTCCAGCTTGAAGCGGTCCTGCTTGACCACGCCGCTGACCTTCTGGTCGCACATACATTTATAGTAGCGGCGCACGATCTCTTTCAGCGAGGCTTCGCGGCAGGCTTCGTCGTCGATGATGCAGTTGCCCGCCATGTTGACGCCCATATCCGTGGGCGAACGGTAGGGGCTTTTGCCCGCGATCAGCTCAAACATGGCGTTGACGACCGGGAAGATCTCGATATCGCGGTTATAGTTGACCGTAGTCTCGCCGTAGGCTTCGAGGTGGAACGGGTCGATCATGTTGACGTCGTTCAGGTCGGCGGTCGCAGCCTCGTACGCGAGGTTGACCGGGTGCTTCAGCGGCAGGTTCCAGATGGGGAACGTTTCAAACTTGGCGTAACCGGCCCGCACGCCGCGCTTGTACTCGTGGTACAGCTGGGACAGGCAGACCGCCATCTTGCCGGAGCCGGGGCCGGGCGCGGTGATGACCACCAGCGGGCGCTCGGTCTCGATGTAATCGTTTTTGCCGTAGCCGTCGTCGCTGACGATGTGGGCTACATCGTTGGGGTAGCCCGCAATTTTATAGTGGCGGAAGGTGCGGATGCCCAGGCTGTTGAGCTTGGCCTCGAAGTTTTCTACATCGGGGTGGGCGGTGTACATCGTCACGCAGACGCTGCCCACAAACAGCCCCATGCCCTGGAATGCGTCGATCAGGCGCAGCACGTCCATATCGTAGGTGATGCCGTAGTCACCGCGCACTTTGTTGTTGACGATATCCTCGGCGCTGATGACGACGACGATCTCGGCCTGGTCTTTCAATTGCAGCAGCATTTGCAGCTTGGAATCCGGCTGGAAGCCCGGCAGCACGCGGGAAGCGTGGTAGTCATCGAACAGCTTGCCGCCAAACTCCAGATACAGCTTGTTGTCAAACTGGGCGATCCGCTCCCGGATATGCGCCGACTGCATGGTAAGGTATTTGTTATTGTCAAAGCCTAGTTTCATTGGTGATTCCTTTCCCTATCTACAACCCAATACGCCCCTTGGCAGGGCACACCATGATAGTAGTATAGCACAACTTCGGCCCCCGTTCAATGCGGGGGCGGATTTTTTTGTGCGCAGCGGGTTTATAAAAGTTGCACTGTGGCCGAAAAGCTGCGTTGCTTTGACAGTTTTCGACACGTCGATTGCCTATAATGAAACTTGATAGCTTAACATGCCCGAAAGTGGTTCTTTCCGGCAAAAAAACAGGGAGGTAGTAACCGATGAAAAAGAAAACGCTAGCCGCTGCATCGCTGCTTTTGGCGCTGCTGATGCCGCTTGGCGCCACCCCGCTGGCGGTGTATGCGGACGAGAACACACCAGCCGAAACCACGCCCACTGCCTGGGATGTTTCCTGCTCGAAAGACGCCGCAACCGCGCTGGACGAAAATTATACGTCTGAAGTAACGCTGGCGCTGCCAAGCAAGAAAGAAGTACTCGCCAGCGACGTAGTGTTTGTGATGGATAAATCCGAGTGTGGTAATGCCACTTCCGCAGCAGCAAAAGAACTTGTGTCTCAATTGCTCGCGCAAAAAGAACTGGAAAACGCTAGGTTAAAAGTGGGTATTGTTGTTCTTGGTGGAACGGCAAAAGTCTCCCGCGAGTTGAGCGAAGTAGCAAATGCCGACGAGTTGAATGATGCTATCGCAAAAGCGGCCACCGTTGGTCTGCATGCTTCCAACATTCAATCTGGTCTGATTGAGGCAGACAAAATGCTCTCTGCCGACACCGAAGTTTCTGACAGCAGAAAGTATGTCGTTTTGATTTCCGACGGGCACACCTATCAATTTTCTAAAGAAAATGATTATAGTGACTATGTCGTTGGGGAAACCACGTTCAATGGTTTAACGACCTACGGCATTTATAACGAAACCGATTTGTACGCATATGCATATGGCATTACCTATACCATTCACGACCTGCATGACGAATACTATACCGACGATTACAATAATGAAGACGGTACTTATAAAGGCGATTGGAAAGGGTACTACCTGACGGATAACGCCTATAAAGATGACAAGGGCGGTGTTCGCAACACATACGAGATGCCTTACGGTACCTGGAGCACTTACCTTGAGCATATTACCCAAGTGGTCAATACGATGTTGCACTGGCTTATGATTCCGGAGACTACGGCAACCAGTGCATCGGTACCGGTAGTACAACATCAAAAGACGAGCGTGCTGCGCTGGCAAATGCCGCTCTCGGTGACGGCAAATATATCAAATCCGGACTTGATGCCGATGGAAACGATAACCAGTTGATGCACGCCAGTGGTGTGGATCGCTCTGTTTACGAGGCATATAACAAATATGCTTCTATGGCCAAAAAATATCATTGCTATCCGATTTATGTTAGCAGCTCTTCTTGGGACGCTGCACAGACCACGCAGGATTACGGTTATCAGCTAATGAACGCACTGGGAGAGATCAGCAACAAGACCGGTACTGATGTCAGTGTCCCGAATGCGGCCGCAACCACTCCTGATATCACCAATATTTTCCAATCCATCAAGAATGATATCCTCTATGCCGTTGGTGCTGGTTCTACCGTTGAGGACGTAATCGGCAACGATTTCACGCTGGATGTGGACAGCCTTTCTGTCTCTGTGGGCGGTACTGAACTTACCAAAGCATCCTCCGGCGAAAACTCCTGGACGTTTGGCGATGATGAGTCTACAGCCGATCGTTATGCAGTTTCCTATGACCCCGCAATCAAAAAGCTGATCTGGTCTATCAACAAGCCTGTCTCCAATTTTGCCCGTGTTCAGTTAAGCTATAAAGTAAAGCTGACCAATCTTCCCACACAGGCTGGTTCCTATACCTCGCCTACAAATGAATGGGCCATACTTCATCCTGTGGACAGCAACAATGCAGCAGGTCGGGACGTCGAGTTCCCGAAGCCCGAAGTTTCCTACACGATTTACGCACTGAACTATGACGCCAACGGCGGCAACGGTGCGCCTGATAGCGAGGTCAACTGCACAGGTAAATTTACTGTTTCCGATACTGTCCCGACGCGCGACGGGTACGTTTTTGCCGGTTGGAACACCGCAGCGGATGGCAGCGGTGCAAATTGTGCGGCAGGCAGTGGAATCGAAGGCAACAAAGATGCCCCTGCACTGACCCTGTATGCCCAGTGGAACAAGCTGGTAACGGTCAGCTTTGACCTGTGCGGGCATGGCGGTGCCAATATTTCCAGCCAGACCTTTGTAAGCGGCAACAAGGCCAGCGAGCCGACCGCCCCCAAAGAGGACGGCTGGGTGTTCGGCGGCTGGTATACCGAGAAGGGCTGCAAGTACCGCTTCAGCTTTGACAGCGCTGTTACCAGCGATATCATCCTGTACGCCAAGTGGGACCGCGTGACCACCGTTGTTTCTGCACCCGTCGCTACGCCCACGCCCTCCCCTGCCCCGGCTGCGGCTGCCACCAAGACCGCGACCGTAAAGAACGCCGCTATCCCCCAGACGAGCGACGCGTTCCCGATGGAAGGGCTGCTGGCCCTGCTGGCCGTCGGCGCGGTTGGCTTTGGCGCGGCGGGCTGGCTGCGTAAAAAGCACCACTAAGCCTATCATTCTCTTTCCCATATAAATGCCTGCCCTGTGTGGATGTACTCCCGCAGGGCAGGCATTTTTTACAGGTTGTTCACCATTCTTTCATGTTTTGCGGCGGACGGTGTGCTATAATCGGTGGGTTCAAATATGATGGTTTATGTGCAGGGGTGGCATTGGTCGCCCGTGCGGTAAGCCATAAATTTTGCAGTAACGCAAAATTGCACGGGGCGTCGGGGACGCCGCCCCCTACGATCTACACGAACATTTGTAATAACGGCAAGGGGCGCAGGGGGGGGGACATTGTGCGCCCCAGTGCGTCAAAAAACGCCAATTTTGTCATGTAGAGAATGTAGGGGCGAACAGTGTTCGCCCGCCAACCTAGCGCAGCAACGCGTTTTCCGGGGTAGTTTCCTTACAAGGCAAACGGACACGGGCGAGCAATGCTCGCCCCTACAGCCCACGTATGGTTGTACGTAGGGGGCGGTGTTGCGGGGTCGCGTAGCGATCAATGCCCCAGTGGGGCATTGAACCGCACGAGCGGGCCAGCTTTGCTGGATGGCGGCCATCGTTTTGGCCGCCAAGCGCCGACGCCCCGATAGGCACGCGTATATTGCGGGCGGATATGGAATCCGCCCCTACGGCCAGCCATAGGATTGAACGATAATGTAAAATTGCACGGGGCGTCGGGGACGCCGCCCCCTACGATTTACACGAGCATTTGTAATAACGGCAAGGGGTGCAGGGGGCCAATATAAGTCGCTGCATTCTTGTGATAGAGGGTATCATTTTGGAAAAGAAGAAATACCGGCCGCTGACTTTGGCGGCGTTTGCGGGCGGCTGCCTGTTGATGGCAGCGGTCTATTTTTGCCTGGGCTGGTGGCCGTTTGGCACCGGCACCGTGCTTACCGGCGATCTGCGCGGGCTGTACGTGAACTACATCACCGATATGTGGGCGCGCGTGAAGGAGGGCGGCTTCTTTTACAGCTTCGGCAAGCTGGCGGGCGGCAGCACGCTGGGGCTGTTTGCCTACTACATGAACAGCCCGTTCAACCTGCTGTTTCTGCTGCTGCCCACCCGCATGGTGCCGCAGGCGGCAGGGCTTATCTTTTTATTGCGCACCGGCGTTACCGCGGCGGCGTTCTGCCGGTACTTGCAGCGGCACTTTGCCAAGGCCGACCCACTGTTTGCGGTACTGGCGCAGTGCTATGCGTTCTGCGCATTTTGCATTGTGTATAACCAGAATATTATCTGGATGGATGTTGTCTGGCTGCTGCCGCTGGTGCTGGCCGCACTGGACGACTTGATGCGCCGGGGCCGCCACTGGGGCTTTACGGGGCTTATCTTTCTTTGCATATTGCTGAACTTTTATATTGCCTGGCCGGTGTGCCTGTTCAGCATTTTGTACTTTTTGTGCCTGTGGCCCAGCCAGGGGCAGGGGGAGTTTCGCCGTCGGTTTGGCTGCTTTGCGGCCAGCGGCGTGCTGGCGGCGGCGCTGAGCCTCTTTTTTCTGCTGCCCGTGCTGCTGGAGGTGCAGGAGAGCAAGGGTGGATTGTTTGATTTTACCTTCAGCCTGACCCCGCAGTTCAACTTGCTGCAGCTGCCCTACCGGCTGTTTTTCGGCAACTTTTTCTGGAACGATGTGACCAACGGCCTGCCCAACATCTACTGCGGTGTGGTGCTGGTGCCGCTGGTGCTGCTGTATTTTTGCGGCAATGCGCCCCGGCGTGAAAAGCTGGGCTTTGCCGCGCTGCTGGCCGCACTGGCGGGCAGTTTCTGGATAAAGGGCATCGACCGGCTCTGGCACGGCATGAAGCAGCCCGTGTGGTTCCCCTACCGGTACAGCTTTTTATTCAGCGCCGTGGTCATTCTGCTGGCCGCACGGGTGCTGACCGGCGGCCCCCAGCGCCGCCGCGCCTGGGGCCTGGCCGCCGGCCTTACCGCTGTGTGGCTGGCGGGGTATCCCCTTGCCGCCGGGGCGGAGCTGTTCAGCCGCAGCAAGCTGGCGGCAGCGGCAGGGCTTTGTGCGGCCTCGCTGGCGGCGGCGTGGTTCTTGCTTGAAAGGCCCGCCTTGCATAAACGCAGGCTGCTGTACGGGGCGGCCGCACTGCTGACCGCCGCCGACCTGGGTGCCAACACCCTGCTGGCCCTGCGCAAGTTTGAGCAGTTCGACCTGGCCGATTTCACCGATTTTTACGATAACGCCGCCCTGGCTGTAGCCACCGCCAAAGCCGAAACCGACGGCGACTGCCGCATTGAAAAGAACTTTCTGCACACGCTGAACGACCCGTTTTTGCTGGGGTACTGGGGCATCAGCCACTATTCCAGCACCAAGGCCAGTACGGCCAAGGAGCTGCTGGAGCAGCTGGGCTATGTGGGGTACTCTACCTACGGCTGGGGCAGCACCGGCGTGGCCGACAGCCTGTTGGGCATCCGCTGGCTGTACAGCGATGGTTCCCGCCCGGTGGCCGGGCATTGGCAGCCGGTGGATTGTGACTCGGCCTACACCTTATATAAGAACGATGCCGCATTCCCGCTGGCGTATCTGGCGCACCGGGACGCGCTGGCCGTAGACGCCGACGCGTTGGACGGCAACACCTTTACCCTGCAAAACGCCATGCTGCAAAGCCTGACCGACAGCGAAGATACTGCGCTGGTAAGCGTGGAGCCGACCTTTAGCGTGACCGAGAAAGGCACCGTGCAGGTGGACTTTACCGCGCCGATCACGGGGCCCGCGTATTTGGCGATTCCCGGCACAGACGAACAGTTGCCGATGGATGTGGTCATCGACGGCGAACTGTACGCGCAGTATTTTGAGCCGGAAAGCCTGGGCGGGGTCATCTGCCTGCCGAGCTTTACCGCCGGGCAGCAGGTGACGCTGGTACTGGGCATTGCGGATGATGCAGTTTTCCACACCAACACGCAGATCTACCAGCTGGACAGCGCCGCACTGGACACCGCCCGCCAGCAGGTGCAGGCCGTGGATGCTGACATCCGCGAGGGCGGCGCGATCGACGTGACCTGCACCGTCCATGGCGGCAATGACCTGCTGGTTTTGAGCTTTGCCTATGATGAAAACTGGGCCGCCACCGTCAACGGTGAGCCGGTGCAGCCCGTGGCGCTGTTTGGCGGGCTGCTTGCCCTGCCGCTGCCACAGGGCGACTGCACCGTGACCCTGCGCTACACTCACCCCGGCGTACTGCCCGGCGCAGCAGGCAGCCTGGCCGCGCTGGCAGTGGCACTTGGTTGGATGGCCTGGGAGCGGAAGAAAAAAATCGGTAAACCGCAGACATAAAAATATACCCCCGTCAGGTTGAGGGACCTGGCGGGGGTATTTTAATGGAGGGAGAATGGCAGGCGTCAGCGCAGCGCGTCTTTCATGGATTTTACGTAGGCGCCGACGTGCTGCGGGGCGTCGGTGCCATACTGGGCCAGCAGCTTGATAATGGCCGAGCCGACGATGGCACCGTCGGCGATATCCGCCATTTTCTTCGCCTGTTCCGGCGTGGAGATGCCGAAGCCGATGGCGCACGGGATATCCGTATTCTGCCGCACGACCTCTACGATGGACGCGAGGTCGGTTTTGATCTCGCTGCGGGTGCCGGTGACGCCAAGGCTGGACACAATGTACAAAAAGCCCTCGGCTTCTTTGGCGATCATCGCAATGCGGTTGGCCGAGGTGGGCGCGATAAGCGAGATGAGGTCGACGCCGTATTGATGGCAGACGTCGAGAAACTCCTCTTTTTCCTCAAACGGGACGTCGGGCAGGATCAGGCCGTCGATGCCGATCTCTTTGCAGGTTGCGATAAATTTCTCGCTGCCATAGGAAAAAACGACATTGGCGTAGGTCATGAATACCATCGGAACGGTGACATCCTGACGCAGTTCACGGACGAAGTCAAAAATTTTATCGGTCGTCACGCCGCCCTGCAGGGCACGCAGGTTGGCCCCCTGAATGACCGGTCCCTCGGCGGTCGGGTCGGAAAACGGGATGCCCAGTTCGATGAGGTCGGCCCCGTTGGCGGCCATAGCGCGCACAGCAGCGGCTGTGGTGGCAAGGTCAGGTGATGAACGGGATGAACGCCTTGCCGTTGGCAAAGGCTTTGGCAATATTACTCATGAAGATTCTCCCCTCTGTAGCGGGCGATGGCGGCGCAGTCCTTATCGCCGCGGCCCGAGATGGTGATAACGATGATCTTGTCCTTGTCCATCGTGGGGGCCAGCTTCATGGCGTAGGCCACGGCGTGGGCGGACTCAATGGCCGGGATGATGCCCTCGGTGCGGGCGAGGTATTCAAACGCATCAACGGCTTCATCGTCGGTGACGGGGACGTACTCGGCGCGGCCGATATCGTGCAGGTGGGCATGCTCGGGGCCGATGCCGGGGTAGTCAAGCCCGGCGGAGATCGAGTAGACCGGGGCGATCTGGCCGTATTTATCCTGGCAGAAATAGGACTTCATGCCGTGGAAAATACCCAGGCTGCCGGTGTTGATGGTGGCGGCCGTCTCAAACGTATCAATGCCGCGGCCTGCGGCTTCGCAGCCGATCAGGCGGACGTCCTTATCCTCGATGAAATTGTAAAAGCTGCCGATGGCGTTGGAGCCGCCGCCCACACAGGCAATAACGGCATCGGGCAGGCGGCCCTCTTTTTGCAGGAGCTGCTCTTTGATCTCCTTGGAGATAACGGCCTGGAAATCACGAACGATCGTGGGGAACGGGTGCGGCCCCATGACCGAGCCCAGGCAGTAATGCGTATCGCTGATGCGGCTGGTCCACTCGCGCATGGCCTCAGACACGGCGTCTTTCAGCGTACCGGTGCCGCTTTTTACGGGGATGACTTCGGCCCCCAGCAGGCGCATGCGGTAGACGTTCAGCGCCTGGCGGATGGTGTCCTCCTCGCCCATAAAGACGACGCACTCCATGCCCAGCAGGGCGGCGGCGGTGGCGGTGGCAACGCCGTGCTGGCCCGCGCCGGTCTCGGCGATCAGGCGGGTCTTGCCCATCTTTTTGGCAAGCAGGGCCTGGCCCAGCACGTTATTGATCTTGTGCGCGCCGGTGTGGTTGAGGTCCTCGCGCTTTAGATAGATTTTCGCCCCGCCGAGGTCTTTCGTCATTTTTTCGGCATAGTACAGGCGCGAGGGGCGGCCTGCGTACTCGTTCAGCAGTTCGGTCAGTTCGCGGTTGAACTCGGGGTCGTTTTTATAGTGGTTATAGGCTTCTTCCAGCTCGATGACGGCGTTCATCAGCGTTTCGGGGATGTACTGCCCGCCATGGATGCCAAAACGTCCGTTGGGATTCGTCATGGTGTTGCTTCCTTTCTGACAGCGGCTACAAAGGCCGCCATTTTTTCTGCGTCTTTCTGCCCGTTTTGCTCAATGCCGGAGCTGACGTCCACGGCAAAGGGATGCAGGGCACGGATGGCCTGGGCCACGTTTTGCGGATCCAGCCCGCCCGCCAAAAAGTACGGGCGGCGAATGGGCTGCAGCAGCGCCCAGTCAAAGGTCGTGCCGCTGCCCGCCCCGGAATCAAGCAGGATAAAGTCTGCCGTGCTCTGCGCGGCGGCTTCGCAATCCTGCGGGGTGCGGATGGTAAATGCCCGGATAAGCGGCTTGTCGGTCAGGGTGCGCAAGGTTTGGAGGTAGTTCTCCCCTTCCCCGCCGTGGAGCTGCGCGGCGTCGATGGTGCCGCGGTTCAGCAGGGCGGCGACCGTTTCCGGGGCTTCGTTCACAAACACGCCCACGGCGGTGATGCCGGGTGCCAGCTGGCGTTTCAGCTCTGCCGCCTGAGCGGGCGGCAGATAGCGGCGGCTTTTGGGGGCGAACACAAAACCAATGTACTCCGGTTTCAGCGCGTTGGCGGCGGCGATATCCACCGGGCGCGTCAGGCCGCAGAGTTTGCATTTTGTCGCGCTCATGCTGTGCCCCGCAGTTCCGCCAGTTTGGCTTTTTTGTCGGGCGCGCGCATCAGCGTTTCGCCGATCAGCACTGCGTCCGCACCAAGGGTGCGCAGGGCGGCGACATCATCGGCGGTGCGCACACCGCTTTCCGATACAAACAGCACATCGGGCGGGATCAGCTGCCGCAGGCGCGCGCTGTTAGCGGTATCGACGGTAAAATCTTTGAGGTTGCGATTGTTCACGCCGATGATGCGCGCCCCGGCGCGCAGGGCGGTCTCCACCTCGGCTTCGTCGTGCGCTTCGACGAGGGCGGACAGGCCCAGGTCGTCGCACAGGGCGATGGACTCGCGAATCTGCGCTTCTGGTAAGATAGAGCAGATCAGCAGCACGGCGGACGCGCCCAGCACTTTAGCCTGGTAGATCATGTAGTTGTCGACCGTGAAATCTTTGCGCAGGCAGGGCGTGGGGACGGCGGCGGCGATCTCGCGCAGGTATTCGTCGCTGCCAAGGAACCATTTCGGTTCGGTCAGGACGGAAATTGCGTCCGCCCCGGCGGCGGTGTAGGCTTTGGCAATGTCGAGATACGGGAAGTCCGGCGCGATCAGCCCCTTGGACGGGGACGCCTTTTTGCATTCGCAGATAAAGGAGATACCGGGCCTGCGCAGGGCCGTTTCAAAGGCGAAATCGCCTTTGGGCAGGGCGAACGCCTGCCGCTCCAGCTCGGGCTGGGGCAGGGTCTGCCGGGCGGCGGCGGTGCGCTCGCGCGCGTAATCGGCCAGCTGATCTAAAATCGTCATGCTTCGGCCTCCGGGCGGTTGCTGACCTCGATGAATTTTTCCAGCGTGGCCAGCGCCTTGCCGCTGTCGATGAGTTCTGCCGCCAGCTGGATGCCCGCCTGCATATCAGGCGCTTTGCCGCCGATGTAGAGCGCCGCACCGGCGTTCATCAGCACGGCGTCGCGCTTGGGGCCTTTCGCGCCGTTTAAGATATCCCGCGTGATAGCGGCGTTTTCAGCGGGGCTGCCGCCTTTCAGGTCGTCCTTCGTGCAGCGGGTCAGGCCGAACTGCTCAGGCGTGATGACACTGGATTTGAACCAGCCGTCCTTGATTTCGCAGATTTTGGTCGGCGCGCTCAGCGAAATTTCGTCGAGCTTATCCTGCCCGTAGACGACCATGCCTTTTTTGACGCCCAGGCTGACCAGCACCTGCGCCAAAGGCTCCACGAGGTATTCATCGTAGACGCCCAGCAGCTGCATGGCCGGGCTGCCGGGGTTGGTCAGGGGGCCAAGGATGTTGAACACCGTGCGGAAGCCGAGCTCTTTGCGGATGGCACCGACGTATTTCATCGAAGTATGGTACTTTTGGGCAAAGAAGAAGCACACGCCGACCTCGTTCAGAAGCTCCACGCAGCGGGCAGGACTTTGCTGGATGTTGACACCCAGTGCTTCCAGGCAGTCAGCCGTGCCGCACTGGCTGGATGCCGCGCGGTTGCCGTGCTTAGCCACTTTCATGCCGCCTGCCGCGGCCACCAGCGCCGAGGTAGTAGAGATGTTGAAGCTGTGGGCATTGTCGCCGCCGGTGCCGACGATCTCAAAGATATCCATGCCGGTATTGACCTTGACGGCGTGTTCCCGCATGGCGGCGGCACAGCCTGCGATCTCATCGGTCGTTTCGGCGCGGGCGCTTTTGGTGGAAAGCGCCGCCAGAAAGGCCGCGTTCTGGGTGGGGGTGGTCTCGCCGCTCATGATCTCGTTCATCACGGTGTAGGCTTCGTTATAAGTAAGGTCCTCTTTGTTCACGATCTTGACAATAGCTTCTTTGATCATCGTTCAGCGCTCCTTTATAAAATTTTGCAGCATTGTTCTGCCGTCGGGTGTCATGATGGATTCAGGGTGGAACTGCACGCCGTAGATGGGGTACTGCGTGTGCTGTACGGCCATGACCTCACCGTCCTCGGTGCGGGCGGTGACGGCCAGTTCCGGGGGCAGGGTGGCCTCGTCCACGGCCAGGGAGTGGTAGCGCGCCACAGGCGCGGACGGCGGGCAGCCCGCAAACAGCGGGCAGGCAGGGTCGAACTGCGTAACGGACTGCTTGCCGTGCATGAGCTGTTTGGCGTAGGTGACGGTGGCCCCGAACGCCGCGCAGATGGCCTGATGCCCAAGGCAGACGCCCAGTGTCGGGATGGTCTGCCCCAGGGTGCGGGCAGCTTCGATGAGGATGCCCGCATCCTCCGGCCTGCCGGGGCCGGGCGAAAGGATGATGCGTGCGGGGTGCAGTGCGGCAATGGCATCGACCGTCATTTCATCGTTGCGGATGACTTTGATGTCGGGGTCGAGTTCCCCCACCAGCTGGTAGAGGTTGTAGGAAAAGCTGTCGTAGTTATCAATGAGCAGGATCATAGCGCGTCCTCCTGGGCCAGTTGCAGCGCGGTCAGGGATGCACGGGCCTTGTTGAGACATTCCTCATACTCTTTTTCGGGCACCGAGTCGGCCACGATGCCCGCGCCGCTGCGGACGAACACG
>ERZ827117.2050-NODE-2050-length-12577-cov-3.765133_pt1 | contig 12577 bp, 13 predicted proteins | sample MGYA00519920_ERZ827117 | MGnify/ENA primary metagenome ERZ827117 (study PRJEB31778, sample SAMEA3449260) | human gut metagenome | biome: human gut; feature: human-associated habitat; material: faeces | place: United Kingdom | collected 2010/2012 ...
AGAAAGTAAAAGAATCGGCTGCGTGAGAATCCAAGTAAGTAATTTACCGATCTCAACCCACATCCATGCGGCAACCGCAGTAAAAGAAGCTAATAATTCAGTCATACATCACACCTCACTTTAGACAGAGTGGAAAACGCGGATAAAGAAGGAAACAATCGCGCCGATAAAAAACAGGGACATGGAAAGTAAAAGAATCGGCTGGCCAAGAATCCATGTAAGAAGGAGTCCAATTTCTTTCCACATCCATGCGGCAACTTCCGTAAACGAACCAAGAAGAGTCGACATGGAAGAAGGAGCCGTAGGACCTTCAGCAAATGCCGGGAAAGCAGAAGCAACAACTGCAAGCGCAGAAGAGCCAGCAACCTGATAACGACGAGAAACAAGGTTGTCACGAAGACGCTTAAACATAAAAACACCACCTTTTAAAAAATTTGTTATTTACAACCTTGCGAGCCAAAGGAATCGCGATCACACAGACACCAACCCAGCCCGAAGACCACACAAAACGCGCAAGGGTGCTAACATTATCAAAGAGCCGGTTAATAATAGGACCCAGCGAGCTAAACATATCTAACCCCCAATCAGACAGCGGCAGAGATAAAAGACACCATCACAGAGCCAAAGAAAAGCCACGAAAGCCATAACATAAAGTAAAGGCTCAAACTGTACTCCAAAATGCATCAGAGATGGAAGCTGACAGACACCTGCTTCCCCTATGCTTGAGAAATCTACCATTCCAAACGGAATAGAAACCAGATATCCCACTATAATACCAATCAGAATAGATGCCAGTTTCCAGATTCCCTTTCCAAAATGATTCAGAGCTGTAACAACGATCAGCGTGAAAAATGCAATTGCCCAGTTCTGCCAGGATCCGTAATTTGGACTGCTGGTACCGCCTGCCATATAATTAATGGCAGTCGGATACAGGGAAAGACCGATGGTAAATACGACTGTTCCTGTAATTAGCGGCGGGAAAAATATCCGAATCTTCTTGACCAGCAAACCCATAACAACTGCTACGATACCACCAACAATCTCCGCACCCATGATTGCTGCTATTCCATACGATTCCGCTATCGCCTGCATACTTGGCACGTAAGCAAAGCTGACACCCATGATAATAGGCAGGCCTGAGCCAATTGCAAATTTCGCCTTTCCGCCAATCGGAAACAGCTGAAGCAAAGTTGACAATGCTGCAATGACCAGTGCCGACTGGATCAGGATAACCTGGTCTTCTCTGGAGAGTCCGCCTGGAACTGCTCCGGAAACGATGATCGCCGGTGTGACACAGCCAACGATCATAGCTACGACATGCTGCATGGCAAGGGGTAAAGCCTCACTCATGTGGGGGATTCCGTCAGTTTCAAAAATACTGCCTCTCTTCATAATTGCCTCCCAATTTCTTTTGTACGATTGTAACATTTTTTGTCCAAAAAAACAATTAGACAGTCTAATTATTTTTGGTCTAAAACTATACAATATTTACTCTTAAAATTTGGTTATTATTTTATCTTTTATATGTATTTTCCAGTATTTCATAAACCTTTCAGTTTATAATCTCAAATGTCCGATACAGATCCAGTCTTCCATATCCCCATCCCGGATTGGGGTATTCCATCTGTTCTTCTCTCACTGCCCCTTTCTGCAGATAAAACTTCACCGTATTTCCCGATGCATAAGGAATATTTCCTCTCACGATCGCCCATTCCTGCACCAATGCTGCTGCTCCTGCAACAACAGCCGAAGAAAGACTGCTCCCCGAAGCCTTTCCAAACGCCCCTCCCGGCAATGGAATGAGCAGATCTACTCCCGGTGCTGCCAGATCAGGTGTCACCTGGTTATTTGGAGTAAACCCTCGCCCAGCCTGAAAATACAGACTGTTATCCAGATACTGATAAGCTGTTGCCGTAATACCTCTGGTTGAATCCCCAGGTGCAGTAACAGTTATATAAGGTGTAGACTCCAGAAAATAAGTATCCGGCGAAATCAGCCCTTGCACCGGAAGCCACATGTGAAACCTGCTTCCCGATATTCCTTTTTTACTGACATTTACCTTCCAGATACCTGCTGCCGGATGAAAGAAGCGAAAATAAATCAGCTGTTTCCCGGTCATCCTCTCCATCTTTACGTAATTGACCAGCACTTTCGTCTCCACAAAAATGAAACTTAATTCCTGAGTACCTGCACCAAGAGAACTGCTCACATACAGCTTTTCTCCTGCCGGTGACTGTAACGATATCCCATAGTCATCCGGCGGATCTCCCCAAAATTCCATGGAAAATCCTTCTTCTTTATCCGCAATACGAAGTTCAACAGTATCCTGATTTTTCACATAGTCCAACTCTGCTGTATAATGATGCTGTGCTGCACCCTCATTTCCTGCTGCCACAGATACTGATACCTGAGAATCTTCATTAATATAATCTACATATCGACTCAGCTCACTGTCACCAACATGTGCGCTCTGATTGGTGCCAAGTCCCAGACAAACGGAAACCGGCATTCCCATCTCTTGTGCCATCTTCACTGCAAAAGAAATCCCCAGCATAATGTCGTCTTCCTGAAATACCGGTGCCTGTGGCGGATACTGGTAAAATTTTCTCAGATAGGATTTTGCTTTCTTTAATTTCACCACAATGATCGTTGCTTTCGGAGCTGCTCCTGAGAAATTTTCTGTGGGTACAAAATTGCCTGCTGCCAGCCCTGCCATAGCTGTACCATGTCCGTTCTCATCCAATGAGGGTACAATCTCCTGTGGATTCTCCGACAGCAATGCCTGATTAATTTCCTCTCCGGTAAAAACCTTTCCATAAGGAACCTGTTCATCCTCATTTCCCGGAATTGTCTGATCCCAGATATATGCAATACGGCTTACATCTCCGTTTCGAAAGATTGGATTCAGATAATCAATCCCGGAATCAATCACTGCGATCACTGTGCCCTCTCCCTGAAGTTTCAGATAGGGATGATTATGTAACCGCGTAATCCCGGATGAATTTAATGCGTCCGCATCCATAAATGTATAACACTTCGGCAAAGATGCATACGTATAGGAATTAATTTCCAGCGGACCAATCTCATTCAGCGGAATATATAGAATTCCAAACAATTCATTCACAGGAAGAAATTTTCCACCCATATTCTGTCCATGTTTTACAATAAAATCCCCGTACTCTTCATCCTGTGCCGGCGGTATTGACGGCTCAGCATGAATGCCCGGGGGGTTTTCCTGCTGTATCTGCACTTCAAAATCGTCAGGTCCGAACATTACTGTCCTCCCTGGATTTTTTATACATGATATGCACAATATATGCTCTTTATGACAATTCTAACCTTTACTGTTCAGACTGATATTCGCTTCCTGCTTTTGTTTCTTCACAACAGTCAGTAATAATATAATTCCAGCCACAGTTGTAAAAATACTGATAAACTGCGAAGTCGACAATACTCCTACGCTTCCTCTTTCAATATCTCCTCTGAAAAATTCGATCACAAATCTTCCTATACTGTAGAAAATAAGATAGCAGGCAGCCACCTGTCCATCTGCTTTCTTATGCTTTGCCACATAAAGCAGCAACAGAAAATGGGCAAAATCCAAAAAACCGGAATAAATCTGTGTCGGGATCAGAGCAACATTGTTGGGTGCAAAATCTGAATTTGTAAACGTAACCGCCAGAGGCCCTGAAGTTTCTTTCCCATAACAGCAGCCTGCCAGAAAGCATCCAATCCTGCCAAATCCCTGTGCCAGTGCAATGGATGGCATCATCAGATCAAAATACTCCAGAAATTTCAACTTCTTTATCCTGCAGTACAGCCAGCCCACCAGAATTCCTCCGATGATTCCTCCATATACCACAAATCCATCTGATCCTATGATCTGCCTTGGATTCTGCAGAAATTCCCTCCAGTTGGTGATCCAGAACAAAATCTTCGCAGATGTAAATCCACCAATGGCGCACCACACTACCAGATAAAAAATATGTTCACATGCAAGTTTCAGTTTACGCGCTCTCTGCTCAGCCACAAACCAGGCAGCCAATACTCCCATGGCAATCATAAATCCATAACCATATACCGTCAACGGTCCTATATGTAACAATTCATTATGCATGTCTCAAATCCTCTCAAATCTTAAAATACTTCCTGTCACTCTCTCATTTTATTTATTATTCACAGTCGGATTTCTCAAATAAACCTTCAAAAACCTCCAGCAATTTTTCATTTGCATAATCATTGGCTTCATTCTCATGTACCGCTTCCGCATCTGCTTCTCCGCAGATATCCACACCGGCAATCTTTCCACTGCTTTCTTTTGCACATTCCAATACAGTCTGTACACCGGACACCAAAGTTGTCAGCCTCATATCCCCCTGGCTCCATGTCGTCTGTGCATCCTCTGTACAAAGCACATCTTTATCAACAGATATATATAATGGAAGGAATTTTTCAGCATCTTCCTGTAAACCTTCCGATTTTCTCCAATTACATACTTCACTGACTGTTTCCCTGAGAAACCAGTTTCTCTCTTCATCATTCATCACCTGAAGTTTCTCTCTGGAGAGAAATATCACTCTGTCCTTCAGATTCTCATCTACCTGCTCATAGGCTGCTTCATCCGGTCCCACAAGGATCACATATTTCAGATTCTCCAGTTCCTCCAACGCTGCCGCGATCCATCCTCCACACGACAAAATCCCACCAAAAGCCGGAGGCTGCATATCTGTATGATTATCGTATACCAGCAGACAGAACGGTTGATCCATTCTTGTCAGCCAAAGTCTTGTCATATAGTGATAATTGCCGGAATCAATAAAATGGATTCCGGCAGTTGGATAATTTTCTGTTCGTTTATTAATCTCTGCGATTGCTTCCTCATCACAATAGCAGTTTGTCCCACAGACATCCTGAAGCTCAATCCAGGATACCTGTCTGTTTTTCCAGAATTCTTCTTCTCTGTAAATTCCGGAGAAATTCATCAGTACAATGGGATTCTGTTCCTGCATATTTCACTCAGTCCTTCCATTCTTCCAGCGGTTCATCATGATTTTTCAGCATTTCCCGGATTTCTCTGCCGGGACTTTCCACGCCTTCATCCGGAGTCTGCATCTCTGCATCCAGAATGGCGTCTGCATCTGCTGCATCTGCAGTCTTCCCGGTTTCTATTTCCATCTCCGCTTCCTGAACCTGAGAATCTGTATCTTGCTTCCATTCTGTTTCATCTTCATTTAAAGATTTATCCTGCACTTTTTCGTCCAGACCTGCATCTGCCGGGTCATCCCATGGTTTCTCTTTTCCATTCTCTTCCTGTTCTTTTTCAGCACAGAGTTTTTCGGATTTTTTCATTCCAAGACGAATCATGATCAAAAATACAATGTCTGCTACTCCATCAGCAGTCAGAATAATTCCGGAAAACAGGATCATCCGGGTTACACTCAAAAAAGAATAGAGCAACATGGAAACACCCAGCGCAATAAATACCAGACAGCCAATAAGAATAATCTTCCAGCGTCCTCTCTGGGCTTTTTTCAGTCTGTAACTTCCCTTTATCTTCCAGATACTGTCAACCAGTACCAAGGCTCCCAGTAAATATGGCAGGATTTTGATCACGATCTGCGGTGTAAAGAAAAGAAAAATTCCAAGCACCATGACGATCACACCTGTAAACAGATCAAGAATCGTTGCCTTTTCCTTCTCAGCTGTATAAATAACAATATGATAAATACCGGAAGCGATCATTACCAGTCCGAATACAATCTTGCAGATAATGTTTACGGTCTGGTCCGGAACCAGGAGCAGACACAGACCAAATGCCAGATAAAAAACCGATGATAAAATCTCGCTTTTTAAAAAATCAGAAACTTTTTTCCCCATAACCTTTTCCTCCTGACTGTATGATAGCAAGTCCACACCCACTCTTATTGCTTTTCGCAATCTCCGCAGGGGACTTACTTGATTCGGTTAAAAATACTATTCCATTTCTTCTAAAATAGTATAACTTCTTTCTTTCTCTTCGTCCACAGGCAACTGCATGACTTTGTGTAAAATTTGTGAATTTTTCCTTGAAGTTTTTTTAGTGCGTATTATAATTATAGCGATACTCATAAATAATACATTTGAGAGTATTGCTATAAATAAAACTATGTCATAAAATGGATATTTTTCCATAGGAAGGATTTATTTTGAAAAAACAACCAAAGAATAAAGTTTTATTTCTTATCCCTGTCGGTGTTATACTCGCCGGTGCAGTGATTTTTTTATGCACCCGCGGAAATGAGAATGATTCTGTCTGTAAAGAAAATGTAGCCCGCCTTCAGGCTCTGGAAAATTCAGACATTTCACAGACAGAAGAACAGCTTCAGGCTCTGAAACAGACAACCGGCATTTCTTCCGGTTCTGATGCTTCAGACGGTTCCGGATCTACCCTGTTAAGTGATGTAGAAATCCGACAGGTTTTTGCCGGAAACGTCATCATCGGTGACTCTATCACAGAATCCATCGTAGAATACGGATATCTGGATACGGATGTGGTAGTCAGCAAACGAGGATTAAATGTAGGTGCAGCCGATGATCAGATCAGTACGGCAATTGCTCTGAATCCCTCTCATGTATTCATGGCATTTGGTTCCAACGACCTGGAAATATATGGTTCGGCTTCATCAGAATTTATTGATGCATACAGGACGCAGATAAAGAAAATCCAGACAGCCTTACCAGATGTCCCAATTTATATCAACTGCATTCTGCCGATTACTGATGAAGCGATCGCACAGACTCCTGATCTTGGATATTACCCTGATTATAATGAAGGACTTATCAAACTCTGTCAGGAAATGGGATGTACCTTTATTGACAATTCAACGATTGTAACAGACAGTTCAGAGAATCTGTATGAACCGGACGGTGAACATGTGATTCAGGACTACTATCCCAAATGGCTGACAAATATGGCACAGATTGCGGGGTTAAAGGCATGAAAAATTATTTACATATTTTTATCAAAGGTGCATTTGTTCTTTTCCTTATCGCATATCTGACTGTCCTGTATACCTCCGACAGCGCAAAGAATGTACCCATGGAACAGATTGCACAGACTATGGAACAGGATTCTGATATCACTTCTTTAAATAAAGAAGCACGTTCTGATCTGAAACATTATTATCAGACAGATGACCGCAATATTGACGGTTATTTCTTCTACAAAGCCGCTTCACCCATGGCAGTAGAAGAAATCTGTATTATGAAAGCCACTGACAATACCCAGGCAAATACTTTGCTTGAAAATGCAAACGCCCATCTCTCCGGTCAGAAGCAGGTATTTGAGGGATATGGCACAGATCAGATGGCTCTTCTGAACAATGCAGTTGTTGGAAAAAAAGGAAACTATGTATATTATATGTGCGGCGCAGACGCACAGAACTGGCGCACTGCCTTTCTTTCCATGATATAAGCATTTTACTTTAATCCTCGTAACTGTTCCGCATTTTACGCTAATGGACTGCAGAACCATTACTATGGCAGTCCTCTTAATAATACCGTTAAGAGAAAATACAGTTAAGAGAATTACTATAATATTCATAATATCCAGATTGGAGAACTTTTAATATGGTATTCAACAGTATATTTTTTATATTCTGCTTTCTTCCGGTTTTCATGCTGATCTACTACCTGGTACCGGGAAAGCTCCGCAATCTGCTGCTTTTTTTGGGCAGTCTGATCTTTTATGCCTGGGGAGAACCTGTATATGTGATTCTCATGCTGTTTTCCAGTATCTTCAACTATTATATGGGTACAGAACTGGAACGTTTATATTATGATGACAGGAAACAGAAAATTAATCTGATCTTCTCGATCATTATAAATCTTGCAGTACTTGTGTTTTTTAAATATTATGGATTCTTACTTAACACAATCGGAGGAATCATCGGTATCCATATCCCTCATCCGGAACTTTCGCTGCCGATAGGACTTTCTTTCTACACTTTCCGTAATTTGTCCTATCTTTTTGATATTTATTTAAGTAAGGTCAGTGCGCAGCGAAATTTCCTGGCCTTTGCCGTATACAGCACAATGTTTCCTTATACCTCTGCCGGACCAATCGTACGATATACGGATATAGAGACGCAGCTGAAGCAGCGCACCATCAATATCTCCAAATTCGGTATCGGTGCAGAGCTTTTTGTCAAAGGTCTTGCAAAGAAAGTTCTTCTGGCAGATAATCTCTCGGTTTTATACAGCAGTATCTGTGGTCATCCACAGATGTCTGTATTTACTTCATGGCTTGGCATTCTGGCTTATACAATGCAGCTTTATTTTGACTTCAGCGGCTATTCGGATATGGCCATCGGTCTGGGAAAAATGCTGGGATTTGATTTTAATAAGAACTTTGATTATCCCTATATTTCCACCAGTGTTTCTGAATTCTGGAGACGCTGGCATATTTCTCTTGGAAGCTGGTTCAGAGATTATATTTATATCCCGCTTGGCGGTAATCGGGTCTCCACTCTGAAACATATCCGAAATATCCTTGTGGTATGGGCACTTACCGGTCTATGGCATGGTGCAAGCTGGAATTTCGTACTATGGGGTGTTTATTACGGCCTCTTCCTTTTACTCGAAAAATTTGTACTTCAAAAATATCTGAAAAAAATACCATCCTGGCTTTGCACTGTATACACTATGCTTGTAGTCATGATCGGATGGGTATTCTTCAGCCAGACAGACTTTGGTGCCCTTGGCCATTACCTTGGAACTATGTTTGGAATCGGAGCTTCCGGTTTCATAGACAAAACTGCACTTTACTACCTCAAGACAGGATTTATCCTTCTTCTGATCAGTATTCTTATGTGCCGTCCTGCTCCTTACCAGTACTTTAAGCGTCTGGTCAGACGCAGACCTGTTGTTGCAGTGATCATAAATCTTATTTTATTTGCATTATCGATTGCCTATATGGTTTATAACTCTTACACACCATTTTTATATGCAAAATTTTAGAAGGTAAACAATATGAAAAAATCATTAAGAAATTATCGTTTATTTTTCCACAGAATGGGACTTTTATTTTTATTTATCCCCTTGATCGTACTCATTCTGAGCATTGTGCTTCCTGACAGAGGGTTTTCTGAAAAAGAAAACCGCGTACTTTCTTCCCTGCCTCATTTAAACGGCAATCAGATTGCTTCCGGCGGATTTGAAAAACAATTTGAAACCTATGAAAATGATCAGTTTCCACTTCGCGATCTGTGGATTACCCTGAAAGCCGGAACTGACCGTCTGATGGGAAAAGTAGAATCTAATGGCGTATACGTTGGAAAATCCGGATATCTTATGGAAGAATTTAAAGCGCCTGATCAGACACAGTATGACGCCACTGTAAAAGCAATGACTGACTTTGCGCAAAAACATTCTGATCTGAAACAATATGCACTGATCGCCCCAAATTCTGTGAATATCCTGAGCGACAGGCTTCCTGCTTTTGCCCCTGTCCAGGATCAGAATTCCTGGCTTGACAGCCTCTCTGCCTCCCTGACCGATGCAGGTGTGACCTTTATTGATGTTCGCAGCACTTTTAAAGATCACAAAATGGAAGACCTCTATTATCACACTGATCATCACTGGACTACCCAGGGTGCTTATTATGCCTATCTTAAGGCAGCCAAAGATATGGGAATTGATACTTCAGCAGACACTTATGACAAAGCACCTGTCACCCGTTCTTTTCAGGGAACACTGTCTGCCAAAAGCGGTTTCCGCTCCGGCGAAAAAGATGAGATCGATGTATTTCTCCCCACCGGAGATCAGGCACTCTCTTCTGTAGTTAATTATGTAGACGAACAGAAAAAAAGTGCCAGCTTCTATGATACTGAGAAACTTGAGACAAGAGATAAATATGCATTATTCTTTGGTGGAAACCACGCTCAGATAAAGATCAGTACTCCTACTGAAACAGATAATACACTGCTTGTGCTTAAGGATTCATACGCAAACAGCTTCATCCCATTTCTTGCTCAGCATTACCGAAAGATCATAATGATTGATCCCCGTTATTACTTTGGAGATCTGGAGCAGTTAATGCAGGTTGAAAATGTTCAGGAAATTCTGTACCTGTATAATGCTAATACCTTCTTCACAGACACTTCTCTGGAGCTTGCCCTGACAACTGCTGAACAGGATTCTTCTGATACATCTGATATCAGATAATATTATATCAAAAAATCCCCACCGAAATTTCAATGCCGAGGAAACATTGACTTTCGGTGGGGATTTTTCACACATTCACACACATTTTATAACACACACTTTTCACACACTTTTTAATAATAGGTCAGGTATAACGACTGATTTAAAACAATAATACTGTGTCTTTCATTCCCCGTTCCCAGTTTATCTGTTTTTATATCAGCTGTACCTTAATGTGTATTATATCAGCATTTATGCCCACTTTTCATTTTATGCAAATTCAGCAATTTATTCTGCAAAAGTGTCCTTTGAGTCTCCAAAATGATTTACAAAATAATCATAGTACGTATCCAGTATTTCTTTCCGCCCACGAACACGTATAGGCACAAGTGTTCCATCTTCCATAATAAAATCGTCCTCTACATCCTTAATATAATCCATATTCACCAGATAACTCTGATGGCAGCGCAGAAAACGTTTCTCGTTAATTCTCTTCTCAATTTCTCCCAGCTTGTCCACTGTTATAATTTCGGAACCATCTGACAGATGCAGGGTGACATTATGTTTATCGCTGTCAATATACATGATATCATCTGTACATGGATAACGGTACTGTCTTCTGTTTTTGATTGCAACACGCCTTTTCATATCCGTTTTAAGAATCCTGTTCAGAAGTTTCATCAGTTTCTCTTCTGAAAATGATTTCAACAAATATCCGGAAGCCTGTACTTCATAACTCTCTATGGCATAATCCGGTGAGGCGGTAAGAAAAATGATCGGCACCTTACACTGTATCTGTCTCAATTTTCTTGCAGTTTCCATTCCATTAAGTTTCTTCATACAAATATCCAGAAAAAGCAGATCCATAGCAATGTATCCTTCTTCCACATCGGCTATAAGCGTCTCTCCTGAATCATATTCTACAATTGAAACCTCTTCATTTATTTCTTCAAAATACTGACACAATATTTCTTTTAAAAGAAGTCTTTCAATCTCAACATCATCACAAACGACGATCGTTTTCATGTAATTTCCCCTTTCCGTATCAATATAAAAAGCAGCTTCCAAAATCCTGTCAGTCGCAAAGTTCTGACATTTATCTGTAAACAGCACAATTTCTATTAATTATATATGCTTAATCCTACGTATTCAAGTACTTTTTTCATTTATTTTACTTTTTTATAACAATCATTGTTGTTTACTTTTTTTGTGTTATACTTATATGGCAGCTTCACTTATGACAGCACTTTGGTAAAACAATCATATACTGAACTGTTACTCCATTTAACCGAATCAGGTAAGTCCCCTGCGGAGCAGTTATTCGGTGTAAAGCTGCGTAGCAAAGCGGATGATTTTATCCGCTTGACACAGAAAGAAGGAATTATATGCGTCAGGAAAAATTTAAAATGGAACGTCAGGGATTAATAAATGTGGGAGATGAAATAGAAATTTCCGAATATCAGTCTTTTATGAATTACAGTTATATCATTGAACCGGCTGTGGCAATGTCCGGCTGTTATCCAAATGCAGAACGCATCAGATCCAGAAAAGGAATCGTAAAAAATATTGAACATACACCGCGAGGTTTTATAGTGACTGCAGAATTTGATGAATAATTACATATATTTTTCAAACACACTTCAGAAAGGAAATTATCATGGACAATAAAATAATAATCCGTACCGCTTCTGCTGCAGATGCGCCGGCACTGCTTAAAATTTACAGACCATATGTAGAAAATACAGCCATCACCTTTGAATATGATGTTCCCTCCACAGAAGAATTTGCTTCCCGGATTCAACACACTCTGAGAAAATACCCTTACCTTGTAGCTGAGGAAAAAGGAACTTTGCTTGGATACGCATATGCAGGTCCTTTCCATGAAAGACCTGCATATGACTGGGCTGTGGAAACATCTATTTATGTTGATCAGTCTCTTAAACACAGAGGGATAGGCCGCAGGCTTCATGATGCCCTTGAAACCGCTTTACGTGAGCAGGGTATCTTGAATATGAATGCCTGCATTGCCTATCCTCCAAAGGAAGATGAACATCTTGACAAAAACAGTGTGGAATTTCACACTCATATGGGATATCGTCTTGTAGGTGAGTTCCATAAATGCGGTTACAAATTCAACCACTGGTATAATATGGTCTGGATGGAGAAGCTGATCGGTAAACATCTGACAGTTCAGGAGCCACCGAAATTCCCTCTCCTGTAGCCTGTTATTTCTGTGACTTCCAGAAATTATCAGAATCAATCCTGTGTCACTATCGCAAGTGTCAGTATACATTAACACAAAAAAACCTTAGAAGATATTTCTAAGGTTTTTCAAGAGGTGCCACCCGGATTTGAACCGGGGATAGAGGTGTTGCAGACCTTTGCCTTACCACTT
>ERZ827117.2065-NODE-2065-length-12496-cov-3.066715_pt1 | contig 12496 bp, 15 predicted proteins | sample MGYA00519920_ERZ827117 | MGnify/ENA primary metagenome ERZ827117 (study PRJEB31778, sample SAMEA3449260) | human gut metagenome | biome: human gut; feature: human-associated habitat; material: faeces | place: United Kingdom | collected 2010/2012 ...
CCAAATACTCTTCAACGAATTTTTTTGCAAGACTTTGCCAGTCTTCATTAGGAAAAGCTGTTAAGATAGCACTATAGTTTCCCGTAGCCCCATTGAATTTAGCTTTAATTTTAACCGCTTCAATATTCTCGATACTTGATAAGAAACGATAAGCATAAACTTTAAACTCTTTACCAATCGTTGTTGGCGTAGCAGGCTGTCCATGAGTATGAGCTAACATCGCATCATCTTTATGGTCAGTTGCCCATTTATCAATAATAGCTGCAAATTCTTTAGCTTTTGGTAACCAGACATCTTTTAAACCATATTTTAACATGCAGGCATAAGATGTATTATTGATATCTTCTGAAGTACAGCCGATATGAACAAAACTTTGTAAATAACCAAATCCTAAAGCATCTACTCTTTCATCAATGAAATATTCTACTGCTTTAACATCATGACGCGTTGTATTTTCAATTTCCTTAATTCTCGAAAAAGAATCATAGTTAAATTCACTAGCAATAGCAGTAAGTTTATCTGTAACATAATCCAAATCAGCTTGTTTTGGACATTTTAACAGCATATAATTAGGATTATTATCTACCCCAAGACTTTTCTGTAACTGGCCCATATCTACAATTGCAAGAGCTATCTTGCTTTTTGAAAAGCTGTCGTTTTCAATTACTTCTTTGATTATGTATTCATGTTTTCCAATTACAAAAGTATCTCCTGCTTTTTTCTCATATTTTTCACTAAGGTATTTATTGATAACCATGTCATTGGCAGTCACATTACATGTATACTTATATCTGCTCTTGTTCATATGGTCATCTTTTACTCCGACAGTATAAATACCATCTAAATTTGCAACATAATATCCATAAGAAATCTTCTGAACATCTTCCACCGTTTGAATTTGTTCATTTTCTTCTTCAGTAAATGCCACTCCCTGCTCCTTAGTCAGACCGATATCATAATCTCCGTATTCTTCTAAAATATTATTTTTATAAGATATCTGAGCACTGTTTACCAATTGGAGCATACTGACACCTAAAAAGCAGGCAAAGAAAATGCTTAAAAAAGCAGAAAATGTAAGCATTTTACTTTTTTTCAAAAAAGTAATCGCTATTTTACATATTCTAAACATTTTCTTTTCCTTTCACTGCTTCAGCTTTTTTCTGAGACTCTCTGAATTTCACAAGGATTTCATCTACATTTCCTGTGCCACTCTTTTTCTCATATTCTCCATAAAAACGACCATCCTGCAAAAACAAAACCCGATCTGCATAACTTGCAATAGTCGGATCATGAGTAACCAGTATCGTACTTTGTTCATTTTTTTCTTTCAATTCAAGAAAAATCTGCATAATTTCATACGCTGTATCACAGTCCAAATTTCCCGTTGGTTCATCCGCCAGCAAAATCTTTGGATTGTTAATCAAGGCTCTTGCAATAGCCACCCTCTGCCTTTGTCCTCCCGAAAGATTGGTCACCGGATTTCTTCCTTTCTCTCCAATTCCTACCATTTCAAGAATATCCTTTGTACGCCTGCGAATTTCTTTAGTCTTTTCGCCTGTTAATATCAATGGAAGTGAGACATTTTCCTCAACCGTAAAATCCTGTATCAAATTAAAATCCTGAAATACAAACCCAATATTTTCGTATCGAATCCTAGTTGCGTCCGGTTCAACTCCATATTTTTCTTCCTTTGTACCATTTAAATAGATTTCTCCCTCATCAGCCACATCCATAGCACCTATAATATGTAAAAGTGTACTCTTACCTGAGCCACTGCTGCCCATAATTGCAAGTATTTCCCCCTGCTCCAGTGCAAATGAAACTCCTTTTAATGCCTCCAGAGATTCATCACCATTCTTGTAGAACTTGTGAATATTTTTCATTTCAATAATATTTGACATTCTTCTCCTCCAACACCTTCAAACTAAGATAGTATATATATTACCACTTTACATTTGTTAGATCAATATGTATTTACTTTACAAAAATGCAGCATGAAGATTTTAATCCATATCAAAAACTTTCTCATCATAAGTTTCTATTTGTTTGCGATACATATCATAGTATATTCCACGTTTAGCAATCAATTCATCATGACTACCACTTTCTGTAATTTTACCATTTTCCATAACAAAAATTTTATTGCAATATTTAGTTACTGCCATACGATGAGACACTATAACAAAAGTTTTATTATCTACCAAATCTAAAACAGTATTATAAAACTTGATTTCTGATTCAGGATCTAAAGCAGATGTCGGTTCATCAAACATTAGTAATTCGGCATTTCTATAATCTGCACGAGCCAATGCTATTTTTTGCCATTCTCCGCCCGATAAGTCAATTCCACCTTCGTAAAATGAGGATAACATACAATCCAAATTTTCCATGCTTAGTTTTTCTAATTTCATTTTTCTTAAAACAGTACGTATTTTGTCATCCTTATCTATTTCCGAAACATTGGCAATAGCAACATTTTCTCTTATGGTCATTTCATATCGATTAAAATCTTGAAATACACAAGCAAGTTTACTTTGATAATCATTCACATACTCTTCTTCGGAAAGTTCCAAATCATTTACATATATTTGACCTTCATAACTGTGATACAATCCCATCATTAGATTCACTAAAGTTGTCTTCCCAGAACCATTATGACCTATAATAGCAACTTTATCTCCTCTTTTTATTTCAAAAGATATATCTGATATATTATTTTTCTGTGACGATGGATAACAGAATGAAACATTACTAAATTTCAGACTTTCAAATGTACCTATCTTTTTCTCTTCCCTTCGTTTTTCTTCACTAATACATTTTTTTTCGTCTGGAATAATATCAATAATTTTATAAAAAGCTTCAATATATTTATTGTTCTGATATAACTGTGCAATATTTGAAGCAATTATTCCAAAAGAACTAGATAATAATGCAATTGCTGACGTTAAAGAAACAAAAGAGCCAACAGTAATCTCCCCTGTATTAATCAAAGAAATCAACCAAACCATTACTGCGCATACAAAAAATTTTGCCACCATTATTGCATATACACGCATTTTATTTTCATATTTTGTTACTTTTATATCTTCCTGATATAACATTTTATCTTTTTTATTCCAAATGTTAATATAAAAGTTAAAAGCCTTAAATATTCTTAATTCTTTTACTGTTCCTTTACTTTGAAAAAGTGACTTAAGATAGTCTCTTCTTCTTCTTTCTTCCACCAATCCCTGATGCACTTGGTATTGCATTTTTTTTGAAACAATAACAGCAACTAATGTAGGAACCATACTTCCTACAATTGCTATCGGCAGTTTCCAACTAACCATAAATAGCATAACAAAAACAGAAACTATGGATATAGTATTCGAGATTATAGATATTAAATTTTCCATTATCTCTATTCCATTAGTTGACAATCCATCTTGTGCCAATACTATCTTTTTGCGTAATTTATAATCATCAAACACCTCCATTGGCAAATTAGTAAGCGTATAATAAAATTTTCTTTCCATCTTATGAGTAGTCTGATAATTCACCTTTTGATATATTACCCCACATATATTCTCCAGAATAGAAACTACTATTTCCAATACACCTATAAAAACACATATTAAAACACATGTAAAAACCGAACTTCTACTCTGAGCACTCAACCCATCTATTAATCTCTTGTTTAGTGCCACTGGAATTGCTGGAAGAATTCCAACTAAAAGCATGAGAAATCCCCATATCACAATATCTTTTATATTCTTGCGTTCAATATACTTAAATACTTTATAAAAATTCAAAATAACATTTGATTTCTTGTTATCTTCCATAATTATTCTTTCAAAATCTTTTCAGTTGTTGCAAATCCTTTTTCCCTTACAACACCTTTGTTTAATGTCATATAAAAAGGAAAAGCTGAAATATTTAGTTTCATATGTATTTCATCTTTGTTCATAAATGTAACTTTGCTCCACAATGGATATTTTTGCATAAAACGAATGACCTGATCTCTATCACCTATCAAAACAGTAACCATATTGTCATCTTTCTTTCCGGTTGCATTTATATCTTTCACTAACAATTGACAAGTCATGCAATCCTCCTCAACAAAGATAATCTTTCCTGTCAACTCACTTAATTGAATTTTATCTCCATTTGAATATTCTAATTCTTGTTTTGGACATCTTTGTCCAATTTCAATGCCCATTTTGTCTAGTGGTATAATCTTTTTTTGTTTATTAATAATTATCCCACTAGATATCATTGCAAACAAAACAATTATTCCTAAAACTAAAACAATTTCACTCATATCTTTCACTCATACGTCAATTTGATTAACGAATTCGCCTTTCCTTATTTTTAGTTTTTACTTTCTACAACCAATTCCAATGTGCGTCTATACATTAAAGCACAAACACATACCAATAATGCCATACCACATCGTACCCATATATTTTCTTGTATCTTGATATTAACTATTCTACCATTGAAATAACAACAATAAATAGCAAATATATTCATACACAGAAAATATAAGTAATGTACTGCACCGCCTAAGCCTAATTTCGATTTCATCAATTTTCCATAGCAGCAACACTCTACATCATCATACATAGAAGTCAAGTTCATTGCGATAAAAACAAAATAATACATCGTTGTCAAACTATACAAATATATGTTTTCTCCAAAGACAAGAAATAACGTTGGTACAGTCAATTCAAAAGCCGGCATTCCAAATGACATTATTTTATCCAACGGCTTTTTTATAAACGTAATTTTATGTATAGTTCTTTTTGTATGGTTGAAAAATATCAGTTTTAAAATTCCCCCAAAATACATTGCTATTATTACAGATACTAAAAATATATTTTTCATAATCTTTATATGATTACTATCTAATCATATGCCTCCTTCCTTACATACTATCCAAAATAAATATCATTACAAACACATATGTAGTAAGGATATTTATTATAACGCTACTAAATGAAATTTTCCTTGGCAAATTCATCACAAAACAATCACAATTTTTTTTACTTTCCTTTTCTTTTCTCGTTATCATTTCAATAAGATAACTAGTCTGAAAGAACAGAACAAACACAAGAAAGTATATATCCATTGAATGAAATATTAAAAAATATACTGGAATCGAAAAATCAAACGTAACCAATATTCCCCCCAGTAATTTCTTATTTTTTATATATCTTGTAGCATTCAATTCTTCTACAACATAATAAAAATCACTCAATTTTGTTATCTTTCGTTTAAAACACTTCAAATAAATAATACAACAAAATACTTTTAATAAACTAGATATCCATTGCATCAACATCTCTTACTCCATATTTCTTCATACGTTGAAAGTTTTATCTTATTTTCATCCAGTTTCACTAACTGTGGAAAAACTATCTCACCTGTTTCATCACATCTCTCCACTATCTGCCAAAGCAAGTTTGGAGTTGCTTTTATGTATTTTTTTTTATCTCGATTTTTACATCTACTATCATTATAAAAATACTCGGTATCACTCGAAAAAAGTTCTTCATCTTGAATTAAATAAACAATATTTTGTTTTAAATCACCAATATCAGAAACCACTTTTACTTGTATAATAAATTGTTCTCTTCTATAAATTTTGTAATAAACTATACAAAAACATACCCACAAAATGATAATGAAATACAATATTTTCATAACCAATTCCCCCCAAAAAATATAATAATATGTGTAATATATTTTATAAGTTACATCTTACAGTTCTTCTAAAACTAGCATTCGTTTTTCTTTCTACATTGTTCTTGCTTCGTACATACTGCTTTACAATTCACGTTACCATTTGGATCTGGACCTGGGCAAGGTGGGTAAACTTTCACCCTCCAATTCTTTTTTCTATATCCTGTTTTATCAAGAGTGACATTTTCGACACCCCATCCACAAGAACCCTGAATTAATGTCTGGCAAGCGCCATACTTTGCCATATTTGGCTTTACATATGTTTTACTCATCTTTTTCCTCCTAAAATATCAATTTATATATTACACATATTACTCACTAATTTTAACAGTGCCATATTTCTTTTCTATTGAATATAACCACATCTCTAAACTGATTAGTATCCAAATATTGTCATCAAATTTTTCACCATTTCGAAATAGCACAATTTTCTCTTTCCACTCTTCAACGGATATGTTCAAGAAATTTAATTTGCAAATTCTTCCTACACTTAAAACACTATATATTTCCCCCCAGTTATCTCTCAATCCTTTTTGCGATAACTCGGTATGATTTGTTTTTACAACTCTTTCTACGATTTTTTGAGGTAATCTGTTTCTCGATACCTTTCTCAATATTTCCTTATTTACACCATAACTACATTTATATTGTCCTGGAATATCATAAAGCGCCTTCACCAATTCTATATCTACAAACGGATGAATACACTCCAACCCATAACGAGGTGCAAGTTCAAAATCCGCAAAATTTCTCGCTATTGAAGACCTAATCTGCACAATCATATCACAGTTACTATATTTTTTTATCTTAGACAGTTCTTTACTATTTTCTTCTATCACCTGTTCAGTAATACCATGCATTTTCTTTTTTCTAACTGGTAATATTTCTTTCCAAAACACCTCTCGAATATTTTTATTACTTGCCTCTGCATACTCCTTAATGTAATTAAAAGCACCTAAAAATTTACATTTTTTTAATTCATCCATTACATAATAAATACTGCCTCCAAATATGTGATCTGCAAAAAATCCGTCTACTACATAACGATATCCTTTATTCTTTATTGCATTAAACAATTGTTCATTTAACGCTTTATTAATTACGTTTACATGCGGCTCACTCGTATAAAAATATGAATATGGACACCCCTCCAGTATTCCTGCATTATCGCAACTCACATAATTAAATATATCTTTCGAATGACCATCTACAAGTTCATTTATATACTCGCGTTCATCACAACTGCTTAGTTCATCAAATACTGCACTAAATGCTTCTAAATCTATATTCTTATCTTCTTCCGACAAATAAGAATATAACGTTGTGGAATCCAATCCTCCACTTAACAGTAAACTCATTTTATCTTTTTTTCTATTATTTATAGATGTCCTAATCAAACCATCAATCTTTTCAACCCATCCATCTTCATCTAACTTGAAATTATTTTTCTTGTCTCTCTCCGATATCAAACTCCAATATTCTTTATCACAAAAATTTCCATACATTAAATCTATTTCAATATAAGAAGCAACATTAACCCGAGAAACATTTATGTATGGTGTTTCCGAAAAATCCAGCAATCCATTATTGTTGTAAAACTTCTTAACATATTCTTGAGAAATTATATTTGTTTCATAAAAATCCTTTAATCCATACAGAAAATTTGAAAAAACAATCATTTCATCGACTTTACTCCAAAAAAGCTGCTTGATTCCAAAATGATCTCTAATCATATAAGCCCTCTCTTTTTTGAAATCTATTAAAACAAATGAAAATTCTCCTGCTATTCTTTGTATTACATCTATACCTTTTTTTGCATAGTTAACCGCCAATTCAATGCAAAATTTTGTACTCTTTCTCCTTCCATCAAGCCAAAATGCATTTACTAAATCACCATATATGCATACATACTCGTCTTCATATATACAAATATCTGCCTCTTTATTATTATCTAATAAAACAAAATTCATCCTACTCGCCATTTTGCACTGACCTTTAAATTCAATTTCATAATATTCATTATAATATTCAATTACTTTTTCTTCATTAAACCAATCTCCACCAATAGAACCTGCAAAAAAAATCATAACTATTACCTTTCAATATTTTTATCAGAGTCAAATATCACATCATATCCCACAATATTTTCTTCGTATTCACATACCAAATCTCTTTGTTTGCTTTGCCATTCCAACCACATATGAGATGCAAATGGAAATTTTTTTACTCCAATCACCATCTTAACAGGCATGCCATACTTTTCTCTATATAACATATACTGCACTATTACACGATGTAAACATTTCGCCTCATTCCAGTAAAGTGTACTTGCAGTTTCTATATTATCTATACTTTTATAAATTTTTCTTTCAACTTTTTTTCTTTCAGTTTCAGTATATTTTTTTAACGGCTCTTTCTCCGCATGTCTAACTACTCCTTCAATTACATTTTGAAAGTCTTCGTTCTTCAATCGTAAATCTATTTTTTTGAATAAAATTATTATTCCGATTACACTAAATCTTTTCACCATTCAACCACCAATCCATTTTCCTTCAAATCTTTAATTAATTTTTCGACATCTGCTTTAGCCTCATTTCTATTTACATTATAATTTTTAACTATTTCGTCTATAATCAATCCAACATCTTGATATTTTTCTAAAGCCTGCCACACATCATATGAAACATCCTGTAATCCAAAAAATTTTCCACTTTTCATATTCAAAATTACAATTTCATTATTTTTTTCACTAATACACAGATTATCATTTTTTCTAATCATTATCCTTACCTTCTTGCATAATTAGTTTTCGGTTTTTTATCTTTTACACAGCATTTTCAAACTGTCTTTTATACTTTGTATTTCAGCATCGGATGTCAAAAAATTCAATGAAATCCGAACCCAACCATACTCATGCTCTTTCTTTTTTTCCATCCTTAATATTTTAAAAATTCGACTCGATTCATTCTCCGATATTCCATAAATATGATGCATAAACAGACTGGCACAACAACATCCACCTCGTACTTGGATATTGTAATCACTACATAATTTTTTGACTGTATCTGTATATCGCTCCTTCTTTAATACAAAAGAAAAATATGGAAGCCGATCTACTTCATCTGGTACAAACATTTTTACCCCATCTAAATCCTTCATAAAAGTTCTCATATCATTAGAAATTGCCTTTTCCCTTTCACAAATCAATTCAATTCCAATTTTTTCCTTTAGTTGTATTGCTAAACCAGATCTAAACATCTGTAAAATTGGTGCTGTGCCTGCCAACTCCCTAGAACTAATATCATCTTTATATAACACCTTCCTATACGGGCTTACCCAGCGAACAGTTCCACCACCAACCCTTGTTGGAATACTTCTCTTATAAATCTCTTTTTTTAGGATAAGAATGCCTATACCCTGCACTCCTCCAACAAACTTATGAATTGAACAAACCATCCCATCAACGCCATAAGCCTTAACATCAATTTTGACATAAGGCGCACACGCTGTATAATCAACAAAAACTAGTGCATCGTATTTTTTTGCAATTTTTGTTATTAACTCAATATTTGTCATAACACCTACAACATTTGAACAAGCACTAATTGCAACAATTTTCTTTTTGTTCTTATGCTTCTTCAAAAGATCCTCATAGTGATTTATATTAATTTCACTTACCGAATTCAACCCTATAACATCGACTAAATATCCATTTTTTATCCATGTTATATAATTTGAATTATGTTCATAAGTTGAAACTAACACAACTGTATCTTCTGGTTTGCAAACGCTTTCTTTGATAATTTCTATAAATTGATTAGTTGCAGTAGTCATACCTTGCGCATTTTCAAGTAATTCATATTCTTCATCAGCACCAAAATGTTTCTTTATAATTGCCCTATTCTTGAAATACTCATTTTCCATAAATTTTACAATAGGATTTCCAATTGAGTGTAAATTTGAATAAAATGGACCATACTTTCCAATAATTTCCTGCTCAATTTCATCATACATTTTACCTGTCCCGCACCAATCTGCATATACATTTTCTATATCATTCAATCCTATATATTTTCCATTTTGATAACCAACTATATGTTTTCTATATTCTTCAAATAAGTCTTCGCTTTGCTTCATTTTTTTCATCTCTTTTTCATTATGTAAAATCATGTTTCGTCAATTTTCGACTAATTTCTTTTTATTATTGTCATATAATACGTCTACTATCACAACCATCTATTATTCCTTTCTCTTGGCACTATAATTCTATATACCGAATTTGTATGCCTATTATTTATATTTATCATGTAGTGACATCCATCCCCCCTTTTTTTCCTGAACCTCCTGCTCTGACAACTCTAAGGACACAATACTCTTAATTTCTCTTTCTTCTGCACCTTTTTGTATTAATTCCCTCATTACACTTCTCCTTGAATCACTTAACACTCCTGAACTATATATATCCAACAAAGATAGTTTGTCATAATTTTGCAATATATACTCCCTCTTTTGATTCTCTCTTCCTGTTGCATCCATTTCCATTACAGAGCATATCATCTCTGGTTTTATCCTTATTTCGGCATTATTGCTTTTTACTTCTGTTGTTGTATCATATATCTCTACCCCATGTATTTTTCCCATTACCTTATCTAAATCCATCATCATGAATTCATATGCATCCACATTATGAATCTTAATATTATCATTTTTATCTATCTGTTTTTTTACGTACTCATAAGATTTATTATTCATAAACTGACAACTGCTCGATTCTTCTTCCGCTTTGTCTTGTATAGCCGAATGAGAAAATACTCCTGCTGTCTTTGCATTTTCATATTCTTCATGTTCCCACGGAAACCACTTCTTATCTCTGATTGGTTTTTCACCACGGACAAACAATATACATTCATCATCAGGTAACAAACGGATTTCATATTCTAACATCAGTTCTCTTCCAACTACATCATAGTTTTCACTATAAGAACCACTAGAACCTTTGCTTTCTCCGCTGGTTCTCTTATCAATAGTCCATTTACCGAGTAATTTTGAAATGTATTCATATGTACTGGCTTCATTTCCACCCAAGTAAAGAAAAGTATCACAATTTCCCACTACACCTTCCCATGCACCATCAGCGAAAAGTGTTTTTATCTTCAATCACCTTAAAAGGATGCTTGCAAAACGCATATAGTTCTCCAAGTGGAATATCAACAATTTCATCATCTGATACATTGGCACCGAACAAATCGTTAAAACTATTCAGCTTAATTCCCTTTGCTACACTTGTTTTACTCATTAGAAAGCACCTCCTCTGTTAAAGAGTCATATGCTTTTGCTACAGGATTCTCTGGAGCATACTTAAAAATGCTTACTCCAACAGCAGAAGTTTCCGCAGCCCTTACTGAAAAAGGAATCATAGTTTCAAATATACGCAGTGAGTTTCCATAGTTTTTCTTCACAATTTCAGTAATCTCCCTCGCATATACAGTTCTTGAATCAATCATAGAAATCAATATTCCCTCAAATGTGATACTAGGATTAATTCTCTTTTTTACTTTGCCAATCGAAGTAATCAACTGCTCTAAACCTCTTACTGGAAGATACGCTGCCTGCACAGGAATTAAAACACTGTCCGCTGCTGCTAACGCATTTATCGTCAGCATACCTAAACTTGGCATACAGTCAATAAGAATATAATCATAATACTTTCTCATCTGATTGACATACTGTTTTAGAATCACTTCCCTGCTCATAACATTTATGATAGATACTTCAATTCCTGAAAGATCAATATTACAAGGAAGTAAATCCAAACCTTCTTCATGTTTTAAAATCCCCTCTGTCGCACCAATTTCTTCATCATTGATTACTTTTTCCATAATAGTTGACAGAGTTACTGGTATCTGATCTGTCATATGATATCCCAAACTTTCCGTTAATGATGCCTGGGCATCCGCATCAATAAGCAAAACTTTCTTTCCAGCTCTAACGAGTCCTTCCCCTAGATTTACTGTAGTGGTGGTTTTGCTCACTCCACCCTTTTGATTTGCTATTGCTATTACTCTGCTCATAATTCTGACCCTCCGTATTCTTCTTAATCTCATCAATAATAATTTGTTTTCCTTTGTGGCTATGATATGTATATTTTCCACCTGCCTTTTTACTGAGTCACGCATTTATTCGTTGCCCTTTGCTTGTTTTTGCGATAAAGATTGACATATACCCTATGAAATTTATCAGATGTTCCGCATTTTTTATACTCTGATACATTATCAATTTCATAGCGTGAGTCTCTATTCAATCCTTTCAGAAACCACCGTAAATCTTTTTTAGTCCCCTGCAATCTAATCTTAATCATTTTCATCATCTCCTTTCCGTTTTTGAATATCAAAAAAAGGGCTAAACAATATTTCCTTTCGGAATTACTGTTTAGCCCTTTATGTGGACTTAGGTGGCAATCACCTAAATATAAATTTCAAATACTATATCCTGATATTTATTCGTCTTATGATACTTAGGACTATTATGGAGAAACTCCCTAATATCGTCCTTTGTAGCAGTCAACGACATCAATAATATAGAATCTTCAATTATTTCCTTCCTTCGGCAATAGCTGCCTGTGCTGCTGCAAGTCTTGCGATTGGCACACGGAATGGTGAGCATGACACATAGTCAAGACCAATCTTGTGGCAGAATTCAACTGATGAAGGATCTCCACCGTGCTCACCACAGATACCGCAGTGAAGTGATGGACGAACTTTCTTTCCTTTTT
>ERZ827117.2067-NODE-2067-length-12486-cov-3.127906_pt1 | contig 12486 bp, 8 predicted proteins | sample MGYA00519920_ERZ827117 | MGnify/ENA primary metagenome ERZ827117 (study PRJEB31778, sample SAMEA3449260) | human gut metagenome | biome: human gut; feature: human-associated habitat; material: faeces | place: United Kingdom | collected 2010/2012 ...
AGGAAATTTTGACAGTGCAGCAGGTAATTATAAAGTGGCATGGAAGATTGTTGATCCGACGCAGGTAAGCCTTTCTGTGCAAGTGCCATTTGATGCAAGTGCTGACATTGTACTTGCGGATGCTGTAGAAGACACTTATGCGGATAAGGAAAATCCTTTATTTGCAGATGTATGTGATGGTGTATGCCATGTGGGCTCTGGTACGTATGAGATAAGGTATCAGGTAAAGACAGCGCTTAAGAAGTCTTATAGCACCTATTCCACAGTGCGTGAATTGAGATCGAATGCAGCGATTGTTAAAGATTTGGGTGAGAAAATGGGATTGGATCGTATGCCAACGCAGATGATGGATATGAGCCTGCGCGATATAATGGAAAAATATGCGGGCGCTGCCGGAATGGGAACAGAAATGCTGGATCAGTTAGATCAGGTGTTGGCACGGTTCTAGAAAGACAGATATTGCTATTGGCGGTTTTAAAGTTTTGTAGGCCTCACTTGCGTGAAGCCTACATTTGCCAGTATGAATTTAGCGAACCTTTAAGATGTCGCCTCTTGTGATGCCGCTTTCATTAAAGGCATCCACGCGCAGGAAGAGTGACTGGTCTTTGATAAGTCCTCCGATTTCTACGCTGCCATCGAAGGTCATATAAGAGTGATAAAGTTTATCCGGCGCATAGCCCCAGTTCAGGCAGATGGTTTCCTTGGGCAGCTCGGCACAGCTTTCCGGGAAGCGCCACATGATGTCCCCCCAGAACTGCGGTGTTACCCCCTGCGCAACAAGATATTCGCACAGCGCCTTCACATGGCTGAGATACAGGCTGCGCTCGCTCTGCTCCTCGGCGAGTGCCTTGCTGCGCCCCTTGCCCAAATCGAACGTTTCGTCATCACAGATATTGAATTTGCTGCTGCGGAAAAGCGGGCGGTATTCGTCAATCAGCCCTTTTACAAACCCCAGCGCATCGGGATTGGATACGTTCAGGGTATGGTGATTCCCTGCATAGGTATAACTGAACGGAATCTTTTCCGAGTCAGGCAGCTCGCAGAGGTCGCAACAGGTTTTTGTGCTGAGAATACGGTACATATGCCCGAAGGTAGACAAGGAAGGAACGAGTTCAATGTGCCGGACTGCGCAGTAATCATCCAGCTCCATGATCTCCTGCGCGGTCAGCGGCGTATCCTCACGCCATGCTTCGCTCAGGTCACGGAAAAGATAGGTGTGCTCAATATAAAGCTGCCATTGGTTGATCTTGTAGCGGCAGAGAATATCTGCCACCTGTTTCAGGTAGTCCAGCTTCGGGACACGTCCGCGGGAGCAGTCCTGATAATAGCCTCTGTTGGCAAGATCGGGCCAGTCCTCAATTTCCAGTGCGGGCAGTACGGCTCCGTGCTGTTCAATATACTGGCACAGTGTCTGCACACCGTTGCAGAGTGCTTCATCGCTGCCGGCTTTCAGCGTGATGCATTCCGGCATAATGCTCAGCGTGTAACGGTTTTGCGGCAGGGCGGTATCCACCGTAAGTACGGCGTCACCTGCCCGGGGCTTACCGCGGGTGAACGGCACTTCCAGCCCGGCGTACTCCCGCAGGCAGCCCTGCAGCATCTGTGCATAAAGCAACGCGGCGGGTTCGGTCTGCCACAGGGTGATTCGGCTCTGATTGTCCAGCATATGAACCCCTGCAGGGTGTTCGATCTTATGTGGATTCGGAATAAACTCCATCATCATTTCCTCCAAAAAAAGGCACGGGCGGCGGGCGCATTGCCAACCGCCCGTGCAGAATGTTCGGACTTTGTTATTTAACGGATACGAATTGTCTTGATTTCATACGGCTTTACCGTAAAGGTAATCTTGCCGTCTTTGACTTCAACCGGCTCGCCGTCGGGCTGTTCCAGACAGTTGCAGCTTTCTGCCGCATGGAAGGGAAGGTTCCAGTCCAGGGTGACATTTGTCAGGCTGTTCTCGCACTCATACATACGCACAATGGCACCATCGCCATCCTCGGCGCGTTTGATGGTTTCCAGCACCACATTGGGTGCATCCAGTCCGGCAAGGCTGAAGCTTTCGCCCGGCTTTCCGCCCTGCACAGCCAACGCGGGCTGGTTCAGGAAGAACGCCTGCGGCACCGTGCCGGCTGCCTGCCATTTTTCGGCGTGCGGATAAATGGCGTATGTGAAATGGTGAACTTCCTGATCCGTGGTAGGATTCGGCTCAATGCCGGACTTAATCAGGGTCAGCCCAATCACAGAATCCTTGACGGAATGACCGTACTTGCAGTCGTTCAGCATACTGACGCCGTAATGTCCTTCGCTCAGGTCCATCCACTTCTGACCGCAGCTTTCAAAGCGTGCGCGATCCCAGCTGGTGTTGGCGTGCGTCTTGCGGGTCAGGTTGCCGTACTGGATTTCAAACGTAGCTTCGTCAGTATGGACATTTACCGGGAAGTGAACCTTCAGCAGGCTCTGGTGTTCGTGCCAGTCCACGGTTGTAACAAACTCAATCCGGCGCTGCTTTGCATAGAAATGGATATCCTGCACCAGGGTGGAGTTGCTGTAATTGCGTTCGATGTGCAGTGTGGCGCGCACGGGACCGTTCTCCGTCCATGTGAAGTCCTGCAGGTCGGTGACATCCCAGAACTTTTCGGTATAGAAAATATCGATATCCCAGTTGTCATAATAGATGGGCTTATCCTCATATACGCGGAAGAGGTTGCCTGCCTGACCGGGCTTGAGCACTTCGCGGCGGTTCTCTTTGTCAAAGATGCCGGTCATCTGACCGTGTTCATCAAAGGTGACAGTATAGAACGGGGTGTCAATCTTATGTCCATCGGTCGCAATTTCAAAAGGCGCAGCCGAAACCTGTGCCGGTACGACCGCAAACGTTTTGCTGCCCTTGGCAGGCAGGTTGTTCAGGAACGCCACGGCACCATCGGCTGTTTTTTGTACGGGATAGATATTGCCGGCTTCGTCCTGCAAAGCCTCTGCCTTGCAATCACCCAGTTCAACCACATCGCTGCGGACAAAGCCGGTAGTGTTGTACACGGTAACGCCTTCCCCGGCGGGGGTCAGTGCATCCAGGCGCTCCTCGCGCAGTGCCGTGATTTCGGCTTCCATCTCGGCATACTCTTTTTTGGTGACTTCGTATACTTCGTGGATGGAGGAACCGGGCAGAATATCATGGAACTGATTGATGAGGATTCCATGCCACAGCTTGTCGATTTCTGCCTCTGGGTATGCGACCTTGGCTTGTGCCAGCAGGCTGAGCAGTTCCAAGTCCATCATGTGCAGCTCAATCTTACGGTTGGAACGCTTGTTGCGCGCCATGGAGGTGTATGTGCCGCGGTGATACTCAAAGTAGAGTTCACCTTCCCATGTGGGCAGGCGGCGGTTGTCCTTCACACGCTCAGCCAGCTCATCAAAGTAGGTGCGTGCAAATGCCTGACGCACTTTGGGCAGTCCCTCGATGCCCTTTTCCATACGGGTGGAGGTTTCCAGCATGGCGCGGGTCGGACCGCCGCCGCCGTCACCGTAACCGTAGGAAATCAGGATATCATTGTTGATGTCCTTCTGCTGGTAGCGGTGCCAGCCGCCGATCAGCGCATCGGGATGCAGGATGCCGTTGTAAGTCGTGAAGAAGTCATTCTCGCTCTGACCGACCCCCAGCGTTGTGACAAGGTGGGTCAGGATTTCGGTGCCGTCAATGCCGCGCCACTTGAAGGTGTCGTAAGGCATTTTGTTGAACTGGTTCCATGCCAGCTTTGTGGTCATGAAATAATCAATGCCGCACTTTGCCATGATCTGAGGCAGTGCGCCCGAATAGCCGAATACGTCCGGCAGCCAGAGGATGCGGTTGTCCACACCGAACTCTTCCTTGAAGAAACGCTTGCCGTACAGGAACTGACGCACCAGGCTTTCGCCGCTGGTCAGGTTGCAGTCCGCCTCAACCCACATACCGCCTTCGGGTTCCCAGCGTCCCTCCGCCACGCGCTGTTTGATCTGCTCATACAGCTCGGGGTAGCGCTGCTTCAGGAAGTAATACAGCTGCGGCTGGCTGGACATAAACTTGTAGTTGGGGTATTCGTCCATCAGTTTCAGCACAGTTGCAAAACTGCGGCACACTTTTTCCCGGGTCTGTGCAACAGTCCACCACCATGCCACGTCAATGTGCGTGTGACCAATGCAGCTTGCAATGACTTCCTCATGACCGGCAAGGTCGGTATAAAGTGCTTTTGCCAGATACCGGCGGGCAGCAGCAATGCTTTGATAGAAGCTCTCGTTATAAGGTGTGCGCAGGTCGATCAGATTGACAGCCTCGTTCAGCACGTTTTCCAGATCGCGGCGGGCTTTGCCGTCCTCTTCCAACCGGGGAAAAGCCTCCAGCGGCACAACCATATCGTAGTAAAGACCCTCAATTTCGGGGTCGATTTCCCGCAGGTCTACAATCAGGTTGAATTCGGTATGCAGGGTTCCGGTGTAGGACTGCAATTCCAGACGGTACTTTTGACCGCCCTTGGCGCAGCGGTCCAGCAGGATGTCGCGGTGGTTCATATCCACGCCCTGTGTCACCTTGCCGTCCACAAACAGCAGGAACTGCGGGTTTTTGGCATCGTCCCACTCATCAATCTGGGTGCAGACGTGCATCCACAGCGGTTTTCCGTCCATTTCCTGCGGCACAGCCACATCCGCGCGGAACCAGTAATGCTTGTCCGGTCCGTACCAATGCATGGTGCGGCTGTCAAAGGGTTCAAACGGTGCAGGGTCTGCATCGGCATCTTCCGGGCGCAGGAAGTTGCCCGGCTTTATGAGCCAGTCGCTCGTTTCAAACTTCTGTTTTACAGAAAGCTTTTTCAGCTCATTGCAGATACCTGTGACGCGCTTGTCAAGAAAATCAATGGTTCGCATAGGTCTTTCCTTTCCCTCATAACGAGGCTTCCAGCAATTCAAAGCTGGCTGTTTTTTGCATTTTTGTTTGCGTTAGTGGAACGTATCTACACCGAAATCGTGGTATCAGCAAAATGTTATCCTGTGGCATCTCTTTGCCCCTTTAACATCAGAAAGAGTTCTTCTTGATATAGTCCAATACACGATCCACCGTGGTGAACGCCAGACCGGTCACGGTATCGGCACAGCCGTAGTACATCGCAATACGACCGGTCGCGGCATCCGTCAAGGTGGCGCAGGGGAAGGTCACGTTCGGCACGTCGCCTACACACTCATACAGCTCATGAGGAGCCAGCAGGTAATCCTTGCCGCGGTATTTTACCTTCCACGGCTCGTCAATATCCAGCAGAGCAGCACCAATGCGGTATACATAGCCGTTGCAGGTGTTGATAACACCATGGTAAATCAGCAGCCAGCCCTCATCGGTTTCAATGGGGATGGGGCCGGGGCCAATTTTCATGCTCTGCCATGCAGATTCATCGCCTTTTACAGCACCCATCATAAAGCGGTGGCGTCCCCAGTAAATCATATCTTCGCTCTGGCTGACAAAAATATCGCCGAAGGGGGTATGCCCGGTATCGCTCGGGCGGCTCATCATCATGTAGCGCCCCTGAATCTTGCGCGGGAAAAGGACACCGTTACGGTTGTACGGCAGGAAGGCATTTTCCAACTGGTGGAATGTCTTGAAGTCATCCGTCCATGCAATGCCGATGGTGGGTCCGTGGTAGCCGTTGCACCAGGTCACATAGTATTTGCCGTCCATATAGCATACACGGGGGTCATAGCGGTATTCACGGGTTGTGACCTCCGGGTCGTCCCCTACCAGATGAATCGGGGTATCCTCAATATCCCAGTGCAGACCGTCCTTGCTGAAGCCTGCGAAAATATCCATGCTGATGGACAGGCTGTCGCAGCGGAATACGCCGGCAAAGCCATCCTTGAAAGGCACAACGGCGCTGTTGAACACGCTGTTGGAACGGGCGTTGCCGTCACGACCGATGATGGGGTTTGCATCATAGCGCCAGAAAGGGGTGCGGGTGTTTGCAGGCGGTTCCTGCCACGGAATATTGGGCAGTGCGCTGCCGATGATTTTAGCCATACTTGATTCTCCTTGTGTACTTAAAATAAATCGGGAGCGGGAACTCAGCGTCCCGCTCCCGAAGGTTTTCCTGCCTGCAGGGATAGTATTTGGACTTTTAAAGATTACTTATTGGTAGCCATGAAAGCGTCAACCTGGCTCTGTGCCTCAGCAACGATCTTGTCAAAGCCGGCAGCGCGCAGTTCTTGCATCATCTGGGGAACCATAACTTCGGGATCAGCCGTACCGGTCAGCAGCTCGCCCTTGTAACGCTCTGCAATCTGGATGCAGTTTGCCAGTTCATCAGCGATGGGGGTGGTGTCGAGAGTGAAACCAAGCAGGACAGAAGGCTCAGCCTTTTCGTTCAGCTCTTTAACTTCGTCGAACTGGTTGAAATCGAAATCGTCGGTCGGGGTGATAGCGAAGAAGCTGCCCTGGGTGTAACCTGCCATAGACCAATCCGCGTTGTTCTTATGGACGAAGGTTTTGCTGTCATCGGTGTAATCCCAGTTGTCGCCCTGAACGCCGTAGTAGAACAGGTCACGGACGTAGGTGTCGGTGTTTACCAGCTGCAGGAATTGCAGTGCTTTTTCGGGATAGGCGCAGTTAGCGGAGATGCAGTTCAGAGAGCCGCGGACAGTTTCATTGGAAACGATGGTCGGACCCCACTTCTGGGCAACGCACTCAACGCCGAGCTGCGGACCCCAGGAAGTGATTGCCGCACCGGACCAGCCCTGTGCAATGGAGCAAGCCTTGTAGTTTGCATCTTCGGGACGGGTTGCAGCGTCAGAGTTGATGATACCTTCGTTGTACCACTCATGGAAGGTTTTCAGAATCTGCTTGACGTCATCCTGCTCAACAGTAGCAACAACCTTACCCTCGCTGTCATCATAGCGCACACCCAGGGGATACAGACCGGCGCCAAGCTGGTCATACATATAGGACTGGTAGCCGCCGCCGTTTTTGTTCAGAGGGAAGGAAGCCTCGCCGTCAGTGTCCTTGATAGCCTTCAGGGGCGCAGTCAGTTCATCCAGGTCGGTGATGCCCAGCTCCTTGGTATAGTCATAGCCGGCAGCCTCGACCTTTGCCTTATCCCAGACAACGTACTCGCTCTGAGAAGAATCCTTGTAGGTAGGCACACCATAAACACGTCCGCCCACTTCGCAGGCTTTCCAATAATCTTCCGGAACGGAAGCGTACAGTTCAGGAGCCGCTTCCTTGAGCATATCGGTGATATCCAGGAAAGCACCGGTATTGACGTCGTTGTTATAGGTGTTGACGTTGGTGAACAGGATGTCGTATTCACCGCTGGTGTTCACAATAACATTGCGGCGGGTGTCCCAGTCGCCCCAGGAGATAACCTCCATGTCGATGTTGACGCCGATCTTATCTTCCAGATACGGGTTAATCTGTGCCAGCCATGCATCGTAGTTAGAAGGCATGCCAGAACCAACGGCCACCCATTTCAGGGTGACGACGTCCTTGGAGGGAGCAGCCGTAGGAGCAGCCGTAGAGGTGCTGCTGCCATCGGTGCCGGTGGAGGCAGAAGAGGAACTGCCGCCGCAGGCTGCCATGCTGAGGGCCATGGAACCGGCCATGCCCAGCGCAAGCACTTTGTTGAACTTTTTCATCTGTTTTTCTCCTTTGCTTGTGTAAAGTTGTGTATCTTCATTCCCCTTATAGGGGAACAGAACCAAATGTGGTGGGAAAATTGAATGGGTTTATTTGTTAGCATCGATGTTCTTATACAGTGTTTTTCTTTTTCAGAGTCTTTCTCTTAGCCCTTAACCGCACCAACCGTCAGACCGGAAATAAAGTACTTCTGGAAGAACGGATACGCGCACGCAATGGGAATGACGATAATGATTGCGATTGCCATACGAACGGATTCGGACGGCATCGAGTTACGGTACTGCTGCAGACTCAGACCTGCGCTGGGGTTATTGGCGATGTACTCCAGGTTCTTCATCATGTTGTTCAGCAGTGCCTGCAAGGATACCAGCTTGGAATCCGAAATATACAGGGCGGACTGGAACCAGTCATTCCAGTAGCCGAAGGTCAAAAACAGCGCAATTGTGGCAAAAACAGGCTTGGAGATGGGCACCACGATACGCCAGAAAATTTTCATCTGGGATGCGCCGTCAATCTTTGCCGACTCAATGATGGAATCCGGTACCGTTGTTCGGAAGAAGGTCTTGCAGATAATAACATTGAAGCTGCTCATCGCCAGCGGCAGAATCAGACACCAGATGGTGTTGTTCAAACGCAGCATATTGGCAACAACCACATAGTTTGCAACCATGCCGCCATTGAAAATCATCGGGATGAACACCATCCAAGTGAAGAAGCCTTTGAGTTTATAGTTCGGGCGGGAAAGCACATAGCCAATCATTGTGGTCAGCAGCACACCCAGCACCGTACCCATAACCGTGACCACCACGGAAATTATGAGTGAATTAAAAATCGTTCCGCGTTCATTCCAAAGGAACGTGTACGCCGCCGTGGAATATGTATCCGGGAAAAGCCTGTACCCGTACTTTGTGATAGAATCCGTGGAGGAAACGGAAATCATAAAGACGTAGAACACCGGAAACAGACAGACGAAGGAAAGCAGTACAAACAGAATGTTAAAGCAGGCATTCGTTGTCGGCTTAATCTGGTTTAAGCGGAACGCCGCACGAGCTTCCTCTTTTTCCAGCTTTTTTTCTTCGGCCTTTATCTTATGCTTTTCTGCCAGAGTCATTTGTGTGTTCTCCCTTCATCAAATAATCGCGCTTTCTTCATCAATCTTGGAAACGATGAAGTTGGCAACCAGAACGGTCGCGCAGCAGCATGCAGCCTGGAACAAACCTGCGGCAGCAGTTCTGCCGATTGTCACATTGCTCTGCAAAGCCTGGTAGACATAGGTGTCAAATGTGCTGGCAACGTTGTACAGTGAGTTGGGAACACCCTGCGTAACCTGATAGAACAAGCCGAAATCGGAATAGAAGATGTGGCCGACATTCAGAATGAACATCATAACGATGATGGGTTTCAGTGCCGGCAGTGTAATATATTTGGTCTGCTGCCACTTGGTCGCGCCGTCCAGCGTTGCCGCCTCGTACAGCGTACTGTCAATGCCGGTAATACTTGCAAGGTAGACAACCATATTATAGCCCATGGATTTCCAGACCTGCATGAAAGTCAAAATCAGCGGCCACCATTTTGGCTGAGAATACCACATGATTTTATCGCCGCCGAAAAACTGTATGATAGTGTTCATCAAGCCCTTGTCGGGGTTCAGGAAGGCGTAGACAAAGTAGCTGACAACAACCCACGAAAGGAAGTACGGGAAGAACATCATGGTCTGGTATGCTTTAGAAGCGATTCGGCTGTAAATCTGGTTAATCAGCACAGCCAATGTAACCGGAATTACAATGTTCAATACGATAAATAAGATGTTATATAACAGCGTATTGCGCAGCAGCATGGTAAAGGTGTTGCTGGTAAGAAAGAATTTGAAGTTATCAAATCCTGCCCAGTCACTGTGAAATAAGCTGTAAAGGAAACCCCTTCCCGGAGTGATCTTGAAATTCTTGAACGCAATAATCAGACCGAACATAGGCAGGTAGCAAAAGACCGCATACCAGATGGCTGCCGGAAGCCCCAGCAGTGTCAGCTCCGTGTCATCACTCGTCCAACGTTTGCGGCGTGGCTTCGTTGAAGTTGAAACTGCCGGCTTATCCTTTTTCATAGAATGTGCCCCTTTCTTTTGGCGAGCCAAGTGTTAACAGCCGCCAGCATTTCGTGCTAACTAAGCGTTAACTCCATAGTTAGCATTCGTTGCCATTTGTTAGTCAAATATTAACATTTACTTTTGTACCTGTCAATCGTCATTTTGCACAAATCGCGCACCGTTTCATTGTATTCGTGCATATCAACGGTTTTCGCATTGTTTTTTTGTGCAAGATAGCCAACATTTTCAACATCAAACATTAGCAAAAGTTAACTTTTCGTGTTGCTTTTCTCTTATGATTTTGCTATACTTACTATAAACTCAAAAAACGGAGGCTTTCTTTCATGAGCAAACCAACCATGCAGGATATTGCTGATGCTCTTTCTGTTTCCAGAATCACCGTATGGAAAGCGCTAAGCAACCGTCCCGGCGTTTCGGATTCTATGCGTGCCCAAATCCATCAAAAAGCCACCGAGATGGGCTATTTCCACACTCCCTCTCAGGATACCACTGCGACCGTCTCTGCTCAACTGCCTCCCCACACACGCACCGTAGCGGTAGCCGTGTGCCGACCGGAGTCCTCTCTTTTCTGGATGCAGATTATCCATCAGATTGCCAAAGATCTTTCCGAGCATAATGTCAACCTCATGTACACATATCTTCCCACAAATTACAAAGCGGGCTATGTGTTGCCGGAGCCTTTGACAAACGGTACAGTAGATGGTGTCATTGTACTGAACACGTACTCTGCGCCCTTGCTGCGGCTGTTATCCTCTTTACCTATACCAAAGGTTTTTCTGGACACGGTTCCTTCTGTCCCCTATAACCAGTTACATGGGGATCTGCTCATTATTGAGGGTCGCGACCTTATCCGGCAGATTACAAGCAATCTGCTCCGTCATGGATGCCGAAAGCTCAGTTTCATAGGCGATGTAGAATATGCCCAGACAAACAAAGAACGCTACGAGGGATTTCTGGATGCGCTGCATGAGCATGGGATCATTCCAAACCCCAGTCTTTACCTTACCGGGTCATTGGGTCTTCGTACCCATTATGAGGAAATCAGTCACTTTCTGGACTTTTTGCCAACCATGCCGGACGGTATCGTCTGTGCCAGCGACTATATTGCTCATTTCATCCAGCGTTATCTTGAAGAAAAAGGGATAGACCCTGAAGGACGTATCGTACTGACGGGCTTTGACAACAACAGCGAATATTTGAACGTTGCCGACCGTATTACAACAGTCGATGTAAAGCCGAAAACCATCGGTTCTCGCTTGGCCGCCAAGATTCTTTTTGTGATAGAACACCCGAAAGCGGCGCCCGAAGTCAGTTACGTTTCTTCCGAAGTGCTTTACCGCGGCGTGCTGGCATCCGATCCAAAAGCTTCAAATCCTGACGAGTCTATTCTATAAAGCAATCAGCTACATGGTTTTTTCACCAAATAAATAGCAGGACATCCGCGGTTTTGAGGTGATCCCAAAAAGTCAGGGCCATATTTTGAAGTAAAAATTGTTCAAGTAGCCGAAAGGGCTTGTTGTCTGTGAATTGCAGGCGGCAAGCCCTTTCGTTTTGCTCTGATTCTGCGGTTGTTGTAGTAATCCAGATATTCGACGAGTTCCTGTTTGAAGTGCTCCATGGACTGAAATTTTTCCAGATATATAAGCAGATTGATATATGCCTACCGGCTGGCAGCTCTTGTCAGCCCCTGCATAGTCCGCAGAGAAGTATCCTGTGTAATATATAAAGTAATCTTCTTGTTTGTACAAAGTTTTTCCAACGGGTGCAGAAATAATGCCGCGCTTTCCATAATCTGTCCCCCCATGCAGAGCGTGTCCGGACAGAATGCTTCGATCTGCGGCTGCAATGCATCGCACAGCTGTTCACCAAAGCACCGGAAACAGGCTTTGGCCCGTTCGTCCCCGGCGGCGATGCGTTCAGCAAGCGCACGACCATCCAGCGGCACCCCCAGCATCTCGCCGGACAGCTTTTCCAGCCCCCGCCGGGAAATATAGTCGTCTACGCAGCTGTCCCGAAACGGTGCATTATAAAAATATCCGTTTGGCGGCACACCGGGTGTACCTTCTTCAGCCAGAAATCCGTTCACCCCAAATGCACTGCCGCAGCCGGTTCCCACTGCTACAAACAGAGCTCGCCCGGCTTGCGTCGCCTGACCAAAGGTCATTTCCCCCAACGCAAAGGCCGCTGCATCATTGATAAATTGAATCCTTTGCTCCGGCAAGCCGCTGATTTCGGAGAATGCTCGGCGCAGATTGCAGCCGTACAGTGCATCGTATTTGTCCAGTCCTTGTAAAAGGCAGATGCCGTTTTTATAGTCAAACGGTCCCGGAAACGCAAGATCAATTTCAATGGGAACAGCATTTTCCGGGCAGATACTGCTAAAAATCCAACCAAAGTTTTCAAGCAACGTTTGCCTGTCCGCGCCGGCCATTGCCGGGAAATGGCGGACAGGTGCCAGAAAATTTCCTCTTTTATCCAGAGGCGCAGCCTTGATTTCCGTACCGCCCACATCCAGACACAGATACACTTCCTGCATTTTATCTCCCCCGGTTGATTTCAATATTAAAACTGCTCCGGCTTGCCGGATAATAGCTTTCGCTGTATTCCACCGCAATACCGTTCTGGCTATAGCCGGTCGAGACAATATAGACTGTCGGTTCAAAAGGCGACAGTTTAAGCTCTGCCGCGACCTCTGCCGGAGGCATACGCACATCCAGTCGCTGAGAGGTTCGCATGA
>ERZ827117.2072-NODE-2072-length-12405-cov-2.555547_pt1 | contig 12405 bp, 9 predicted proteins | sample MGYA00519920_ERZ827117 | MGnify/ENA primary metagenome ERZ827117 (study PRJEB31778, sample SAMEA3449260) | human gut metagenome | biome: human gut; feature: human-associated habitat; material: faeces | place: United Kingdom | collected 2010/2012 ...
TGTAATAAATTTTCTGTAATTGTCCGGCAGTGCTTCTATATTATCCATATAATATCCATACAGTTCCGTAATCAGCTTGTCTGCCTTTGCTTCTTCACTTTTTGCAAGTGGATTCTGATAAAGACTGCCAAACATAAATTTGCGCAGCTCCATCATTGCCTGATGCACTTCATCAGACATACAGATTTCATTCTTCCCGATACTGTTATGAATAATATCGTGTATCATCGTATTCAGCCTTGATTTTGTAGTATCTCCAAGCACTTCTGTAAAGGCTTTCGGAATATCCGTTTCACTGAATATTTTTGCCCGGATTGCATCGTCAATATCATGGTTAATATAAGCTATTTTATCGGAAAGCCGGACGACTTTTCCTTCCAGTGTGGACGGCATGGACGATGTCTGATGGTTTAAAATACCATCACGCACTTCTTTTGTAAGATTTAACCCCTGTCCGTCTTTTTCCAGTTTTTCCACAATGCGGATACTCTGTTCTGAATGGACAAACCCCATCGGACAGATTCTGTTTAATGTCCGTTCTCCGGCATGTCCAAACGGCGTATGTCCTAAATCATGTCCCAGTGCAGCTGCCTCTGTCAAATCTTCATTTAACCGCAGCGCCCTGCTGATTGTTCTTGCAATCTGGGACACCTCCAGTGTGTGCGTAAGCCGCGTTCTGTAATGATCCCCCTGCGGCGACAGAAAAACCTGCGTCTTATGCTTTAAGCGCCGAAACGACTTACAGTGTAAAATTCTGTCCCTGTCCCGCTGATATGCAGGGCGCACCGTACAGGGTTCTTCCGGTCTGTCCCGCCCCTGCGATTCATCACTAAAGCTGGCAAATCTGCTTAAATGCTCATGCTCGTATTTTTCCTGTTCTTCCCTGATATTCATTCAAAGCCTCCTATCCGGTAAACAGTCCATCCTGTTAAAAGCGCCTATACTTTATATATTCTGCAAAGAATCTGATTTTCCTTTAATTTTTCTTAATAAAATTTCAGCACTGATGCAATCCGGACATCTTACAGTACAGCTTTAATCCTGACATTTCTGTTATTTTATTCAGGCGTTGCAAATGCTCCGGCTCCACCTGCCAAAAGGCAGACAATCAGTGCCTTTACAAGTGCTGTCATATCCATATCTGCCCCTTTTGTAAGAATAAAGGCGGCAGCCGTCAGCACGGTAAAATATAAAATACCAAAGCCCATGCCCCACAACATTCTTCTGCTTTTCTGTGCTTTTGCTAAAATATAGCCGCCGGCAAAGCATGAAAGAGCATAAATAATAACGACAGCTGCCATTACCTGCCAGTCTGACAAATGCAGACGATACAGCCCGAAGGCCGTTAACAGAAGCAAAACTGCCGTTATTACATATGCTATAATCAATGTTTTTACAAGTTGAAATCCTTTTACTGCCATTTTCCCTCCAGATTCAAGATTCATTTTTCTTAATCTATCCTATGAAAGGAAAAGCCCGGTTATACTAAAAAACTTTTAAAATCACAGATACAACTCTGTTGGATTCTACTTTTTCTACTGTAAATTCCAGATTATCCACGCGCAGTTTTTCTCCTGCCGCCGGAATCCTGTCCAGCTTTTCAATAATATAACCACCGATTGAATCATTATCTTCAGATGTCAGGGCTGTTGACAATTTTTCATTGACATCATCTAATTTATACGTTCCGTCAATATGATATGTATAATCATCGATTTTAACAAATGGTTCTGTTTCATCATTATCATACTCATCACGGATTTCCCCGACGATTTCTTCCAATAAATCCTCTGTTGTAATCATGCCTGCCGTAGAACCATATTCGTCTAATACGATTGCAATCCCCTGTGACTGTTTCTGCATTTCCTTAAACAGTTCGGAAATATTTTTATGTTCATAAACATAATAAGGCTTGCGCATGATTTTTCTGATTTCAAACTGTGTGCCATGCGGCGCAACAATTAAATCTTTTATATTTAAAATGCCGACAACATTATCCTGTTCTTCCTCATACACCGGAATCCTCGAATACATCGTTTCCCTAAACAGTGCCAGAATCTCATCGTATCCCGTTGTAATATCCGCGGCAACCATATCAATTCTCGGTATCATAACATCTTTAGCTTCTGCATCACCAAAATCGAACAGATTGTTAATAATCTGTCTTTCATCCGATTCAATAACACCTTCTTCATGGCTGACATTAACAAATGTTCTCAGTTCTGTTTCTGTAATTGTCTTTTTATGATTCTTCGTATCAATATGGAACAATCTTAAAAAGAATCCTGCCAGAACATCTACCACATAAATAACCGGTGTCAGCACGGTCATCAGTACTTTAATAACCGGTGCATATACCAGCGCAAACTTTTCTGAATAAACGGTTGCTGTCGTTTTGGGTGTAATTTCACCGAAAATTAATACAACAATCGTTAACACACCTGTTGTAATACCCGTGGCATAATTGCCCCAGATTTTAATTGTCAGCGATGTTGCCAGCGCCGATGCTGAAATATTGACAATGTTATTTCCAATCAGAATCGCACTTAACATCTTCTGTGAATGTGCAATAATGTCTGACACAATGACCGCCCTCTTGTTCCCCTCGTCAATCAGGGTTCTGATGCGAATGTGGTTTACAGTTGTAAATGCTGTTTCTGCTGATGAAAAAAAAGCAGATAACGCAAGCAGAATAATAATTAAAATCAACTGCGTGATACTGTCCGTATCCAAAAAATCAACTCCTTTAAAAATATTTTTCTCTACATCATATCAAATAATAAAGGAGATGTCAAAGATTTTGGGGATTTTCAAAAATGCTTGACAAGATTTTAAAAGTTAAAAAATCTTCACAAGAAATTTTTAGAATTTTTTTAGAATACCGGATAAGTATATCCTGCTTCTTTCATCTTTTTTTCAAGTTCTGCGACACTGATATTCAGCTTATGAGCGCCCTGTTCCGGTGTTATGGTTTTGTCCTGCACAAAACTGTACACTGTCATCTGCTCACCTTCAAGTCTGCCTTTTTCAATACCCATTTGTTCAAGTCTTTCAGCTACTTCGCACATATTGCTCACCTTTCCCTTTCCGTCCGATAAAATATTTTCATATCTTCTGTCCCCGGTTACCGCAGACAGCATCTTTAATACTGCATCCACATGACGGATTTCAGTCTTATTATCCGGCACATAATCTTTATTCTTTCTCTTTCGAACAAAAAAATCCACCACTATCCTGAAATCACTCTTAAACATGGATATCTGCTCATCTGTGAGCCATGCAATTTCAAATACGTTAATCTTTAAGTCATTAACATATTCTTCCATGCCCTCCGGAATGTCAAGCAGGTCTTTTAAATGCTTTTCTGCCCTCCAGTGTTCATTTCCGAAGTACAGTACCAGTGTTATCACCGGCACGGCACTTTTTTCTTCCAACTGTCCACGGTAAGATGCACCCTCATAGCCAAACACCCTCAGCGGCATTTTCGGCTCAACGGCAGTCTGATTTTCCAGTCCGCACAGGGCTATCCGTACTTTTCCGTTCATCCAGTATTTTGCGACATCCCGCTCCTGCTCGTGTAAGACACCGTTTTTGTCATTTTTATACTGGGAATGCACACCGGTATTTACAAGTGTCTCCGGCTTTATGCGCTGTTTTCCTTTGAATACCAGTACATTGACAATATCAGCAAAAATGTCATTATAATCTTCCAGTATCTTTTCTGTTAAATCTTTTATCCCCATATACCTCTCCATTTTCTTCCTTAAAATAACAAATATTCATATATACATAACAGGGGATATTCTTTAACTTTATATTTAGTTTAATCATACACCCTGTTCTTCATTTACTGCAAGAAAAATACACTGTTTAGGTGTTATTTCACCCGTGTGATATTACCCTGCTTGTCGATATGCCATACCTGCTCGCAGAGTTCATCCGGGTAGTTTTTCAGTTCATCGATGGTTAAATGCCCTACCGAATCATACCATTCCTCATCACCGGGGATTCTTTTGATGATGGTGTCGTTATAGACGGTGGATGCCGCCTTTACAAGGATAATGCGGCGCTGTTTCCACCGGGCATACAGTTTTACCGTGGCGTGGTTTACGGTTGTAAGGTTCTTTACCGTATCCTGCGGCTGGTATTCCGTTCCCTGTCCGTCCGTTCTTGTATTCCATCCCATAAAGGTAAATCCTGTCCTTTCCGGCTTCTGCTCCGGAAGAACGACTTCCTCGCCGTACTGCACTTCCATTCTTTCCAGCACATTTCTTGCGGCAGTGCCTGCATTGCCGTCAAATTCGATATAGTAGGTAATCGGTGTCACCGTTTCATCCCAGACGGCATACATGACCGTATTTTCCTTTAAGACATAATCTGCATTTGCCACCTGTTGATGTAATCTTCCAGCCGGTGAACACATAACCCGGTCTTGTCGGTGTTGCAGGCACACTGACATTATTAATGCCAAGGCGCTCCATGCTCTTAACACTGCCGCCGTCACTGAATGTGCCGCCGTCCGCATAGAATGTGTATGTAAACGGCTTTGTGACAAGCTGGATAATTTCAAATCTGTCATATAAATCTATCTTCTTAAATTGAAATTCTGAACCCCCGCCGACTGCAAGGCTTCCCTTCGCCCAGCGGAATACCGGCATGACATAGGTTACACGGCTTTCACGGTCTGACTGGGAGATACCTGACGGATAGCCGCTTGCACCGTAAGACGAATGGTTCAACTCCTGTCCGACCGTCCAGGATTCGTTGACACCTCTCCAGTCCCCGTCAAACACCACGTTACCATCAGCATCATACTCACCCATCGACCAGTAAAAGTAAAGGTTATTACCTGAGTTGTTTCCCTTGATATAGGTAAGTCCGCCTTCATCTTCCGTATCATTCTGTGCCGCAACGATGCTGACCGTCATGCCATCCGTTACACGCAGCTTATGCGCATACATGACACGGCTGAGTTCATTCCCTACAACGTTGTCATAATGGTGGTTTATACCGGTATAGATATTTCCATCCGGACCGGCATCAAGCGTCTGGTTCCAACCGTACTGTTTACATCCCGCTTTTAAATCATATGCCGCCACCGCTGTCAGGTCACTTTCCCCTCTGTTGCAGATATCCTGCCATGTAAGCGGTGCCGCTTTTGCACTGATTAATGCAGATGCCAGCATCACCGCCGCCAGTACTACCACAAATACGACCGCCGCCAGCGGCTTAAACCGTATCTTTTCTTTTTTCATCTTCATTGAACTTCCTCTCTTTCCATAAAAATCATCTGATTCTGCCTGCAATAAAAATATGACAGGCAGAAAAAATAAAAATTGAGGCAGAATATAAACTCTGCCTCAACTGCACGTTTTACTATTTCATTTTCTGTTTTTATCCTACATCATAAACCATGACATATACAGATCTATCACCCCGTCTTTGATATACGGGCGGATATCTGTTCTCTGTGCTTCTTCCTTTACATGAATAAGTGTTCCATCCGCAAGCACTGATGAAGCCGTAATAATATAGCCTGATGTAAAGCCTTTGTAATCATCCGGCTTCCAGGCTGGAACATACACCGGCTCCGTGATATTGCCTTCCTTGTCTACCGGTACCGTAAGATATTCGATGTATCCGACCAGTCCGCTTGTATCAGGGTTGCCTTCTGTAACCGCTCCCGTTCTGTCCCTGTCGTGGTGTACGACCTGAATTACAATGGTATCCATCACCTGACCGTTTCTGACTTCCTTGCCGTCTACCGTGCCGGAGTATTCTGTCGCTACCCTGCCGTTTACGACGTACCATGTATTCTCGCCGTCTGCGGCAAATCCGTTGTAGCCAAAGTCAACCGTTCCGTTATTAAACTTCCATGTGCCATACTCGTTGCTGCATAAGCCGTTAAAGCCGAAGTTTACCGAACCGTTGTTGACTTTCCACCAGCCGAAGTCATTTAATGCCATACCGTCAAATGCGAAATCAATCGCACCGCCGTTAAAATACCACCATGTATTGGTTGCTTCATCGAAAACCAGTCCGTTTGCATTAAAATCAACTGAACCATTGGTAAACTTCCACCAGCCATAGTCATTTAAGGCAATGCCGCTGTAGTTAAAGTCAACCGTTCCGTTGTCATACTTCCACCAGCCGTACTCATTTACACCCATGCCGCTGTAGCTGCCGTCCAGTCCGCCGTTATTGACATACCACCAGCCGTACTGGTTTAACACCATTCCTGAATAAGAAAAATCAACTTCACCGTTATTAACCTTCCACCAGCCGTATTCGTTTAAGGCAATGCCGTCATAATCATAGTCAATCTGTCCGTTTTTGTAGCAGTGCCATGTATCGCCGTCAAGCACAAGGCTTTCATCGGAACTGTCCACATACTTCTGTACGGAATAATCGGATGCGTAAGTCTTTACCCCTCCTGCCCCCAGTGCCGCCATTGCTACTACCGCAGCTGTCATGCCGATGACTGCCGCCTTGTCTGCTTTTTTTAATAATGCTTTTAATCTTGTCATAAAATTTTTTCCCCTTTTTTAGCGTTGTATTTTATTATAATGGAACAGACCCCGCCTGTCTATCGATAAATTACCATGCAGCATTAAATTTTCAAGGTGCTTTTATTTTTTTTAAATTTAATTCAATTAATCATTGCCAAAAATGATTTTTTGTTGTAAAATAATTAAGTTCGTACATGTAGCTCAGTGGATAGAGCGTTCGCCTCCGGAGCGAAAGGCCGTGGGTTCGACCCCCATCATGTACATCCATTTTACAGCGGCAGTGTTACTGCCGCTGTTTTTTGTTCTATCAGAAATTGATGTGTAATATTTCTTTAAATCCCCAATATCCTGCATAAATGCCGATTCTGTTTTAAATACCACACAGCATTCCGGCTGAAAAATCCGGTATTTAAAATGACATCGTAATAAATCCATCACTGCGGCGGTATATATACACTTTATCCGACAATACTTCTTCCCTTGATACGCCGTCAGTATTGACTTCCCGCACCATATCCTCCAGATTCATCGCATCGTAACGTGCCAGTTTGGGCAGCAGAATCACCTCATGAATGGAGGAGGGAAGAATATATAAGTCTGTCTGAAGCGTATCGGCAAACTTTTTCAAGACATCCTCATAAAAGATACACGCTGCGCCATTAAGCCTTGTATTATTGGTCAGCACATACATTTCTGCTGCCATAAGCAGTTCCTTTCCCATTTTTAAATTCTCTAATACCAGTCCTATCAGGGAAGACAGCGGATAAATCTGGCTCTGCAACAAGCCCGGCGTATTACTGACAGCAATTTCATGCACCTGCTGTTCTGTCACATGCCAGCCCTCCAGATGGTTGTTATATATTAATGCCGTTGCCGTTTCTCCTTCTGACTGGCTGAGCAGGCAATAATATACTACTGCAAGGTCTAATACCCTCTTATGCGGAATCTTTTTTAATAATTTTTCGTTCTTGGAATAATTAATGACTTTATATGCGATGGTTTGTTTCACCCTATCGAAATCCTGAAACCAGTCCGGACAAATTTGAATGTTATCTTTATTTTCATTATATATGTGAAGAATCTCTCTGACAATATCCTCTACCGTCCTGCCATTTTGATACTGTTTGTAAAACTCGTTCAGATAAATTGTCGGCGATATATGTTTTCCTTCTTCCATAATGACCAGACCGTCCAGTTCACAGCCATTATTTTTGATAACATGATTAATGCTTACAACACCTCCTCTGCCTGTTTCTTTTTTTGCGTACTCCTGTACACACTGTAAAAAATCCCCGTACTCCATGTTACTCTCCTTTGCATAAAATATTAATTTAAATATACTTGAAAATTCAAGATATTCACAAATAAATAATGGATTATTCCGGACATGCCGGCTGATTCATGGATTGCTCCATTGTTGAATTTTAAGAACCTTTTACACAAAATACTGCCTGTGAAAAAGGATTATTGAAAATCTGTTATTAGTATATGCTATCTTTTGATATTTGTCAACTAATATTTTTTTGTTATGAATAAGCATTTACATTCCTGCCGGAAGCGATTATAATTTCTAACATATACTACAGCAAGGAGAACCATATGCTTACTTACTCTTTTGATAATACCGGCTCTGACAGCCTTTACGAACATTTATACAAATGTATTAAAAATGATATATTATCCGGTGAACTTGCACCGGATTACAAACTGCCTTCCAAACGCTCTTTTGCCAAAAATCTCGGCATCAGCACCATTACCGTTGAAAATGCATATGCCCAGTTAATTGCCGAAGGATACATCTATTCCCTGCCCAAAAAAGGCTACTATGTGACCGATATTGCGGCTGTAGGACAGCCTGTTTTTGCTGCTTCCTATTCACATTCACAGCCTGAAAATACGAATTTTTTGTCTGCCGCCCATACATCTTTAACATTTTCAAAACAACCTGATGCAGATACTTCTTATCAGATTGACTTTTCGACCAATCACGCAAGCGGCGCCAATTTTCCGTTTTATACATGGGCAAAGCTGATGAAGGAAGTCATGTCTGACTGCAGCAGCGAATTGCTGACCCCTTCTCCTGCTGCCGGCATTTTAGAACTGCGTGAAGCCATAGCACGGCATTTGTCCGATTTCCGCGGCATGAAAGTCCTACCGGAACAGATTATTGTCGGTGCCGGTACGGAATACCTGTACGGTCTTTTAATCCAGCTTTTCGGAACAGATCAGACCTTTGCCGTTGAAGACCCCGGATACAGCAAAATCCGCATGATTTATGAAAGCCACGGCGTAGACTGTCTGTGTCTTCCTTTAGATAATGAAGGAATTCATATGGCAGCGCTTTCTGCCTGCAATGCGGACATTTTACATTTATCGCCGTCACACCACTATCCGACCGGTATCGTAACCCCGGTCAGCCGCCGCTACGAACTGTTAGGCTGGGCTTCCAAAGAGCCTTCCAGATACATCATTGAAGACGATTATGACAGTGAATTCCGCCTGCTTGGCAAACCGATTCCGTCATTGCAAAGCATTGATGTGATGAATAAGGTTATTTATATGAATACCTTTACCAAAAGTCTCGCACCGACAATCCGTATCAGTTACATGGTTCTGCCGCTCCCGTTAATGGAGCAGTTTAACCGGCGGCTTGGCTTTTATTCCTGTACGGTATCGAATTTTGAACAGTACACGCTGGCGCGCTTTATCCGTGAAGGACATTTTGAAAAGCATATCAACCGTATGCGCATTTATTACCGCAATCAGCGCGACTTTCTAATCTCTGCCATTAAAAAAAGCCCGCTGGATGCACTTGTAACTATTCAGGAAAAGGATGCCGGTCTGCATTTCCTGATGAAAGTAGATACGTCTATGAGTGATGAACAGCTTACACAAAAAGCAAAAGAGGCAGGTCTTAAAATCACCTGCCTCTCCCAGTATTATTTTCATCGGGACATTGCCGTAAACCACACGCTCGTTATTAATTATTCTGCCTTAAAGACAGATACGATTGCCAAAGCTGTTGAACTGCTGTACCAATGCCTTATTTAAGTTTTTCAAGCACTTCAAGAATCAGCTTCCATGTTCTTTCTACAGATGCAATATCAAGATGTTCATTTGTTGTATGAATATCCAAAATATTCGGACCGAATGAAATGCAATCCAGTCCCGGAATCTTTTCAGAGAACAGTCCACATTCCACGCCTGCGTGAATTGTCTGAATCAGCGGTTTTTCATGATAAAGTTCTTCATAAACCTCACAGATAATCTCGCGCAGCTTGGAATCCTTCTTATATTCCCATGCCGGATAAGGGCCGTCTATTGTACAGCTTCCACCTAAAAATTCAGTCAGGCTGTACAGCTTTTCAATGAGCCATTCTTTTTCGGAACCTACACTGCTTCTTACAGAATAACACAATCTGACACAGTCTTGCGTTTCCTTAATAATACCCAGATTTAAAGACGTCTGTACCAGCCCCTTAATATCATTGCTCATCTTTACAACACCGTATGGCAGATGTACCAGTGCAAGCATTAACTTCATCGTGCAGGATGGGTGATATACGAGCGTTTCTTTTTCTTCATTATCTTCTGTTATCACAATCTGCATATCCGGGTCGGTTACTTCGTATTCACGCTTTAACGTTGCCGTAATCTTTTCCATAGTTTCTGTAAATGTCTGCGCATCCGACGGCTGGATTAATAATTCCAGTTTACCGACCTTTGCAATCGCATTATCTTTTTCACCGCCGGAAATTGATGTCACAAAGAAAGACATTTCATTGTTTAATTCCATTAAAATTCTGCCCATTAAGACATTCGTATTGGCACGCTGGCAGATGATTTCCGTACCGGAATGTCCGCCGATAAATCCTTTTAAAGTGAGTGTACGTCTGACACCGGTTTCTGTACCTTTTGTCACAGGAATGTCACAGCGTACGGAAGCACCGCCCGCACAGCCTGCTAAGAAAATACCTTCATCTTCGGAATCCATATTCAGCATGATTTTTCCATTTAAATCAGAAAGGTCGATTGCCGCAGCACCCAGCATACCGATTTCTTCATCAACAGTAAATACGGCTTCCAGCGGCGGGTGTGGAATATCCGTAGACGCTAACAGGGCAAGGCTGTATGCAACCGCAATACCGTCATCTCCACCGAGTGAAGTCTGTTTTGCAGATAAATATCCGTCCTGAATCTCTAAATCCAGTCCTTCTTTTTCCATATCCTTTATACAGTCTTCTTCTTTTACCGCAACCATATCAATATGTCCCTGCAAAATAACTGCCGGGCTGTTTTCATATCCTGACGTACCGTCTTTCCAGATAATTACATTCAGACTTTCATCCTGTCTGTATTTTAATCCGTGCTGTTTTGCAAAATCAACACAATAATCACTAATCTGCTTTACATTTCCTGAACCATGTGGAATCTTACAAATTTCTTTGAAATAATGAAATACTTCTTTTGGCTCTAACTGTTCTAATGTCATATAACTCTCCATTCCGCAGACATTGAAAATCCAATCTCCTTGCGACACCCGCCCCAAAGAACGGATTATAAAAAAGCCTGTTTACCGTAATGTCTGCAACATCATCATTTTATAAAATGCATTTTATCACTGCATTTCGTTACTAGTATAGTGCAAATGTCTTATTTTATCAACTCTTATTCATACACTTTTTCACCGCTTAAAAACTTATTTAAAATATCCGCCAGCGGCTCCATGGCATTTTTAACTTCTTCTACCGTATTGGTCTGTGCCCCGGCTTCAATCAGCATGGAACGTCCCCGCTCATGCAGACAGTAACGGTATGCGTTGACATAAATATTTCTCAGAAAATCCGGATAATAAGCCTTTCCAATCAGCTGCATCTGAAGGCTCATCGCCAGATTGTCATCACGGTACGGATTGTACAGATAGCCGATATCCCCATTGACACGACTGTAACTTAAACCGTTAAAAAACATAATTTTAGCCATTTTTTTGCCATCAACTTCCGTTAAAAGATGCGTGGTTTCCGCCACACCGTCCCGGTGCAGATCAATCACAACCTCTATCGACGGATTTTCCTGCAAAATCTTTGCAATACCTTCTTCCGCATATGTATACGCCTTGCTTCTGTCAAGCTTACCGTCAACATAATCGTAAACACTCGTATCATGAATCACCTGATAACCGTACTTTTGTGTCAGCAGTTCCGTCAGATAGTCGCCCACCCCCACAATCGTTGTTGTGGGGTCACCTGCCACGGAATCTGCAAATGTTTCCTGCGAATGGGTATGGAAAATCAAAATCTGCGGCTTGGTGACATCCTTTGTAATAGACAAATCTTTATTTAAAAATTCTTCCGGTCTTAAAATATTTTCTGTCAACGATGTAATGCTTGTTACCGTATAGAATTTGGAAACAAACGAAAAATCACATAGCTGGGCTTTAGAAAATACCGTACCTGTTACCGTATTTCTTGAAATAACCTGGCGGGCATCCGCATTTTCTCCCTGCTGTGCCTGTGTGTCTGCATTTTGCGCACTGTTATCCGGCTGTGCCGCATTTGAAGTATTTTCCTGCGATGGTACTGTCCGGTCTGTCTGCTCAGCTGAGATTTGCACATCCGCAGCATTTTCGGAAGATTTACCGGAAGTATTTTCCGAATCCTGCGCCGGATTTCCCTGTGCAATGCCATCCGCCGCAGTGTAAACCGCTCCTGTATTTTCATTTGCCATTAAATACTCATTAATAGGACAAATATCATTGATTACATTTTCAAAAAATGTGAAATCGTCATTGTCCACATTTTTAATATAGGCATAGGACGGTACACCGGTCTGTAACAGCAGTTCTTTACAGACCTCTGTAAGAACCGTCTTCATATTTGTCTTATTCCAGAAAATC